>Ga0102926_1000841_pt1 | contig 18293 bp, 17 predicted proteins | sample SalPonR1_A_D2_MG_FD_78173 | JGI IMG/M metagenome (GOLD analysis project Ga0102926, IMG submission 78173) | Salt pond soil microbial communities from South San Francisco under conditions of wetland restoration - Salt Pond MetaG R1_A_D2_MG | ecosystem: Environmental > Aquatic > Marine > Intertidal...
TGTTGAAATTGAAAGACAGTTAGGGAATTTAATTGAAGCAAGCAATGATTTTAGAAATGTAGATATAATATTTGACGGGGAACGAGAAAAAATAATTGAAAACTTTGGGAATGTAACGATTTCTGCAATATTTGCTATTGTTCTAGTTTTTCTTATTTTACTTTTTCAGTTCAAAAGTTATCTTAGAACATTGGTTATATTATTTACAATCCCATTATCTACTATTGGTTCAATTTTAGGCCTATATGTCTTCAATCAAAAGTTGTCATTTTTAGCCTTTCTAGGAATTGTTAGTTTACTAGGAATCGTTGTAAACAATGCTATTGTATTAGTTGATTTTATTGATTCGGAAAGAAACGATGGAAAAGCTATTAAAGAAGCTTGTCTAGGCGCTGTTGAGAAGCGTTTCAGACCAATCATTTTAACAACGGCTACAACAGTTATTGGACTGTTGCCACTGGTTTATTCAAGATCAGTTATGTTTATGCCATTAGCCGTTGCTTTATTATCGGGACTATTGGTCTCTACAGTACTGACATTGGTTATTATACCAACAGTCTATTATCAAGTTTTAAAGCATGAGTGTAAAAGCGACCCATTAGAACCATTAAAGAATCAATTATCATCTTTAAAATAACTTTTATTTTTTTAGAAGTTGTGATATTTTAGAAGTGTTGAAAAATTTGAATGAAAAGGGGATTAATGAATGGAAAATCATGTGAAAGAAATTTTATTTACCAAGGAAGAAATTGATACAATGGTACTACAAATCGGAAAGCAAATTGCTAAAGACTATAAGGGCAAAGACTTAATGCTTATTTGTGTTTTAAAAGGTGCAAATGTTTTTATGAGTGATTTAATGAAAGCTATTGATATCCCAGTAGAAATAGACTTTATTTCTGCTTCTAGTTATGGACACTCAACTGTTAGTAGCGGTGTTGTAAAATTTTTAAAAGATACGGACTCAAGTGTTGAGGATAAGCATGTTATTTTAGTAGAAGATTTAGTTGATACAGGGTTAACACTCAATTATTTACTTAAAAACTTTAGAAATCGTGATGCAGCATCTGTTGAAGCCTGTACTTTATTAGATAAGCCGGAACGTCGGACTGTAGATGTAGATGTAAAATATAAAGGTTTTAATATTCCAGACGAGTTTATTGTTGGTTATGGAATTGATTACGCAGAGAAGTATAGAAACTTACCTTATATTGCAACGTTAAAACCTGAGGTTTATGCTGACTAATGAAGGGATTAATATTATTTGGATCGCCACATTTAAAGGGGAAAACAAATAAAGTACTTACAGAAGTAATGGATTCACCGGATGTAACAATTGATTATACACGTATTGATTTATTAAAAAAGAACATTCATCATTGCATTGGCTGTAATGAATGTAATAAAGGTGATTTTAGTTGTATTTACGACGACGATATGGTAGAAATATACAAAGCAATAGAAGCATCAGATGTGATCGTCTTAGCCACGCCAATTTACTTTAACTCCGTTACAAGTATTATGAAGACGATGATTGACCGGTGTCAACGGTTTTTCAATATGAAAGTGAATCATGGTTATGCATTTAAAAACAAAACAGGGATACTAATTGGGACAGCGGGTTCTAAGTTGCCAAAGTCTTTTGAGAGTTTTATAAATGTTGGAGATTATTTCTTTCTGTCTATCAATGGACAAATAGAAAAAACACTTTTTGTCAATGGAACGGATCAAGAGGGTTATTTTAATCGTCACTTAAGTAGCATTAAAGATATGGAAAAGTTTTTGTGTACTATTAATAAAGACGAATAAAAATAATTGTATGTCTTTAGCTTTTACTATAATCTAATAGAAGGAATGAATAATTACGAGAGGTGATAAAATGAAATTAGCAAAATATTTTGATCATACTATTTTGAATCCTGATGCAACAAAAGAGGATGTACTAGAGGTATGTAAAGAGGCAAAGGAACATGATTTTTTCTCGGTATGTGTTAATCCTTACTATGTTGCTTTGGTAAGAGAAGCATTAAAAGGAACAGATGTTAAAGTAACGTCAGTTATTGGTTTTCCATTAGGCGCGTCTGTTAGTGAAGTAAAAGCATTTGAAGCGAAAAGAGCTATAGAAGATGGGGCAAATGAAATTGATATGGTAATCAATATCGCTGCTTTAAAAAATAAGCAGTACGATTATGTACAAAAAGATATTGAAGCTGTTGTAAAAGCTTGTGGAGAAGATGCTTTATTAAAAGTAATCATTGAAACATGCTTGCTGACTGATGAAGAAAAAATAAAAGCTTGTTCCATAGCAAAAACAGCGAAAGCAGATTACGTAAAAACTTCTACTGGTTTTTCTACAGGTGGTGCAACTGTTGAAGATGTAAAACTTATGAGAAAAACTGTGGGGCCGGATATAGGCGTTAAAGCTTCTGGTGGCGTTCGAGATGCTGAGAAAGCAAAGGCTGTAATTGATGCTGGTGCAACAAGAATTGGTGCAAGCTCTTCAGTAAAAATTGTTATGGGAGAAGTAGCAGATACAGATTATTAATTAAGAGTTTTTTAATAATTTTAATCAAATTTTAATTTGTCTTTAGAATAATCATATTATAGAATGTACTCAAAGATAAAAGAAATGAGGTATATAATGTATTATTCAAGAAATGGTGGCTGTTTGTTTTTAGTTATTGGTGCCTTTATATTTATGTTTTTCTTATCGGCAATTACAAGTCTGTTGTTTACACCTGTCGGAATGGGCATAGCTTTAGTTTTTGGTGGATACTATTTATTTAGAAAAAATAGACTTGAAAAGAAAGCAGAAGATGAAGTTGAAGTTGAAATAAATATAAAAAAAGAGGCGTCTAAAGATGAAGAAACATCTCCACTAGAAGATGATGAATTTAGTAGAGACGCAGAAGATGTTGATTATAAAATTATTGAATAAATAAGCGGATTCCTATAGGTTTCTGCTTATTTTTTTGATATAATTAATTCAGGAGGGGTGATATGGGTGAAAAGTTTTAAAAAAGAACTTTGGTTTCATACAAGTAAAAGACGTGAGTTCATTAATATTACAAATCAAGTGGGTCAATGTATAAAAGAAAGTGGTGTCCAAGAAGGATTAGTACTAGTAAATGCCATGCATATAACTGCGAGTGTTTTTATTAATGATGATGAACCAGGTCTTCATAGAGACTTCGAAAGATTTTTAGAAAAATTAGCTCCGGAAAAGCCTTATAGTCAATACGATCACAACGGATATGAAGACAATGGAGATGCCCATATTAAACGAACAATTATGGGAAGAGAAGTTGTTGTTGCTATTACAGAGGGTGTGTTAGACTTTGGGCCGTGGGAGCAGATTTTTTATGGTGAGTTTGATGGCATGCGAGACAAAAGAGTTTTAGTAAAAATTATTGGAGAATAAAAATGAAAGAAAAAATTGATAAAAAACTCATAGTATCCTTAACAATAGTCATTATTATTTACTTAATTATTAGCAATCCAAACAGTTTAATTATTGCTAAAAAGGCTTTAGCACCATTGATTTTTGCCTTTGCAATAGCCTATTTATTAGATAAAATTGTTGTCATGCTTTCAAAGTATACACGTATTTCAAGACGGTTGAGTATATTCATCACTGTTGTAGGAATTATATTTTTAATAATATTTTTATTTGCAATTGTTGTACCGAAATTGGTTGATAATGCTGTTGAATTAATTGAAGTGTTATCAAATATTGATAATTTCCAAATGCCTGAGTTTTACACGACTATGCTTGATAATGAATACCTTCTCGAAATTAATAATTATATTCGAGAAAGTGTTGAGACTTTCATCAGTAAAATTGGTGCCATTAGTGGCGAGTTATTAAGATCAGTTTTATCACAAGCTTTTATCATAACTTCTAAAATGATTAACTTTATTTTAGCTTTTGTTATTTCAATCTATATGTTAATTGATAAGAAGGATTTAATGGTGCGTTCTAAACGGTTAGTTTTTTCAAGTTTTGATTATAAACAGGCTTTAAATATTATTCGAATTACAGAAATAGCTGATAACATATTTTCAGACTTCTTTATTGGTAAGTTAATCGATTCAACAATTATTGGAATTCTATGTTACCTAGTATCTAGTGCTATAAATATACCGAACGCTTTAATTATTGCATTAATTATTGGTATCACAAATATGATACCTTATATTGGACCTTTTATTGGTGCCATACCAGTGTTGATTATTATTTTATTAATTGAACCAAGCAAGACTTTAGCTATGGGGATCATAATATTTGTTTTACAACAATTTGATGGACTTGTTTTAGGACCAATCGTTTTAGGAGATAAGCTAAAAGTCAATGCTTTTTGGATTATTATTGCTGTTACCATTGGTGGGGCTATTTATGGATTTTTAGGTATGTTACTAGGGGTACCAGTACTAGTACTTATTAAAACAATTGTTGAAGAGTCTATTCGCGACCGTTTACAAGATAAAAATCTATATGAAGTGGAAGAGTTGAGATTGCCAAAAAAAGTGAAACGATCCTTTCTTGAGCGAGTTTATTTAACGTTAAAAAATAAACAATCCGATGATTAATATTTTTCATTTGACAGGTGTGAATTATCTTATTAAAATAAACATGATGGTCTTAGAAAGGAGATTATATTAATGAATGAAAAAGAATTAGTACAAGAAATTCAGCGATTAAAGGAAGAAAAAAATGCTTTAATCTTAGCTCATAATTATCAGATACCAGAAATACAAGCAGTAGCAGACATTTTAGGCGATTCACTTAAGTTAAGTATAGAAGCGGCAAAAACTGATAAAGATATTATTGTTTTTTGTGGTGTTAAGTTTATGGCAGAAAGTGCCAAACTATTAAGTCCAGATAAAAAAGTATTATTACCAGCTTTAGATGCCGGTTGCCCTATGGCAGATATGCAAGATGCTGAAGCATTAAAAGAAATGAAAAAAGAGTATCCTGGGGTGCCAGTTGTAACCTATGTTAATTCCAATACTGATGTTAAAGCTGAAACGGATATATGTTGTACATCTTCAAATGCAGTAAATGTTGTTAAATCATTAGACTCAGATCGAGTAATATTTGGTCCAGATAAAAATCTTGGCTCATATGTTCAGCAATTTGTTGAAGACAAAGAAATTATCTTATGGAATGGCTTCTGTCCGACCCATGAAGCGGTTAGATCAGAAGAAGTAGTAAAAGTTAAATTGAAAAATCCTGGGGTTAAAATATTGGTACATCCTGAAGCCAATCCTTCTGTTGTTGAGTTAGCAGATTTTGTTGGTTCTACTTCACAGATGATTAATTACGTGAAGGAAAATGATGATGAGAAATTTATAATTGGGACAGAAATGGGAATATTAAATATTATGTTTAAAGAGAATCCTAATAAAGATTTTAAATTATTATCACCAAAACTAATTTGTGTGAATATGAAAAAAACTAATCTTAAATCACTATACGATGCATTAAATGAGGAAAAGCATGAAATTACTATTGATGAGGATATTCGTGAAAAAGCGAAACGTTCCCTTGATAAAATGATCAAAATCAATTAGGAGATGAAATAAAGATGTATAATCAATTGGTTCAACCCGATGCATTAAAGGCCTCAACTTTTGATCTAGTAATCATTGGAACAGGTATCGCCGGGTTGTATACTGCTTTAACACTTGATCCAAAGTATAATATTATGCTAGTGACAAAGGATCAACTTTACGAAAGTAATTCAAATTATGCCCAAGGCGGCATTGCTGCAGCATTAGAGGAAAGTGATTTCGAAAAACATGTCATGGATACATTAGAAGCAGGCAGTAATTATAATGATGAAGCGACTGTAAATGTCGTGATCAAAGAAGCAAGAGAAAATATTCAAAAATTAATTGAGTTAGGGGTAAATTTTGATAAACGTGCAGATGGTACTCTTCGACGGACAAAAGAAGGTGGCCATTCAAGTTCAAGAATCCTTCATTATAAAGATTCTACTGGGCGCGAAATCATCCGAGCTTTAACTGAAGGGGCAAAAAAAAGAGAGAATATATATATTTACGAAAATACTTTTGCTATTGATTTAGTCGTTGAAAAGAATCAAGTAAAGGGTATAATTTTCCAAAGGAATCTCAAACGATTTTATGTAGAAGCTTCTAAAACTATTATAGCTTCAGGAGGTATTGGAAAGTTATTTAAAAACTCAACAAATTCTCTAGTTGCCACAGGCGATGGTGTAGCCATGGCTTTAAGAGCATCAGCTGAAGTGATTGATATGGAGTTTATTCAGTTTCATCCAACGGCTTTAAACATTGATGAAAGTCGAAACTTTCTAATATCCGAAGCCCTGCGTGGCGAGGGCGCTGTTTTACGTAACCATAAAGGTGAAAGGTTTATGGAAAAGTATCATATCTTAAAGGATTTAGCCCCAAGGGATATTGTTGCCCAAAGTATTTTTATTGAGATGAAAGCAAATGATACAGATGGGGTTTTTTTAGATATTACGGAAGAAGACTCAGAATATGTTAAAAATAGATTTCCTCAAATATATGAATATTGTTTGAAGTATGGTATTAATATAACAAAGGATTATATTCCCGTTGTACCTGTCCAACACTATTTGATGGGTGGTATACAAGTAGATCTTAATGGCAGCACTTCTATTAAAAACTTATACGCCTGTGGTGAAGTGGCTAGAACGGGTCTCCATGGCGCCAATCGTCTGGCAAGTAATTCCTTATTAGAAGCCATAGTTTTAGGTAATCGTATCGCTAAGGATATTGGTAAAAACGTTAAAAAAAATGACAACAACCAGATGATTCATCCCAAAAGCATGATAGATTCAACCAAACAAGTTGATTATTCAGAAACAATTAAAAAAATACGAGAAATTATGAGTTCAAATGTATTTATTGTACGTTATGAATCAAATTTAATAAAAGCTTTAGAAGCAATCAATAGGATCATTGAGTTAATGGAAGAGAATAATACGATTGAATATTTCGAAGTTATGAATATGCTGATTACTTCAAAGAAAATTATTGAAGATTCTATTGATAGGAAAGAAAGCTTAGGAAGTCATAAGATTATAATTGATAAATAAGGAAAGGAATTTATGGTTAATAAATTTTTATTAGAAAACTTTATTAAAGATGCAATCATTGAAGATCTAAATAATGGAGATTTAACGACGGATCATTTAATAAGTGATCGACATATCTCTAGTGCACGTATGACTGCAAAAGCATCTGGCGTTGTTTCAGGTTTCTTTGTAGCAGAAAAAGTTTTCAAAATGATTGATGAGGAGATAACATTTCATCCTTTAGTTAAAGAAGGTGCCCTTGTTGGACCAGGTGATGATATTTTAGAACTACACGGCAGAACAAAATCAATTTTAAAAGGTGAACGTTTAGCATTAAATTTTATGCAGCGATTATCTGGGATTTCAACCTTAGCTAATCGATTAAGTACCCTTGTAAAAGATTACGATGTAAGGATTGCTGATACTAGAAAAACAACACCTAATCTAAGATTTTTAGAGAAAGCAGCTGTTAAAATTGGTGGCTGTCATAACCATCGGTTTAATTTATCTGATGCAGTGATGATTAAGGATAACCATATTATTGCCGCTGGTGGCATTACCTTAGCTGTAGAAAAAATAAGAGAAAATATTTCCCATACAACTAAAATTGAAGTGGAAGTTCAAGATCTAGAAATGTTGAAAGAAGCGTTAAAGGTAAAGGCAGATATCATCATGCTAGATAATATGTCCTGTGAAACAATGAAGGAAGCCGTTAAAATAAATAATGGCCAAAGTATCTTAGAAGCTTCTGGTGGAATTAATGAAGAAACCATTGTATCAGTGGCCCAGACAGGTGTAGATGTCATTTCAGTTGGTGCATTAACCCATTCCTACCAGTCATTAGATATTAGTTTAAATATTAATTAAAGTGTGCAAGCACTTTTTTTTTGAAAAAAAGAGAGAGGAAAAAGTATGAGTATATATGTTATTGGTCATAAGAATCCAGATACTGATTCCATCACTTCGGCAATTACATATTCTAACTTAAAAAATAAACTAGGCTTTAATACAAAGCCCTATCGTTTAGGAGAAATGAACCTTGAGTCTCAATTTGTATTGGATTATTTTGCTGTGGAACCTATTAAAGCAATAGACAATGTAAAGATCCAATTAAGAGACTTAGCATTTGATGAGATCAAGGCCTTAACTTCAGATGTATCTATTCGTTTTACCTATAATTACATGAGTGAGAATCGGGTAAGAACCCAGCCAATTGTAGATGAATCTAATCATTTAATTGGTATTGTAACCATGCGGGACATAGCCATGAGCCTTATTAGTGGAAACTATTATAAGATTAATACTTCTCTTGAAAATGTGAGTAGAGATTTGGATGCGGAAGTATTAAATGAAGGTAACACAACTGTTGATGGCAATATTTTAATTATGGCTTATCATTATGATACAATCAAAAAAAAAGAAGCAGTAGATGAAGATTCTGTTGTAATTGTAGGTGATCGTTACGATATCATTGAACTTTGTATTAAAGAACAAGTGAAGTTAATTATTATTACTGGAAAGGTTAAAATACCAGAACATTTAATTAATTTGGCAAAGATTTATGGGGTGAGTATGGTACGGACACATTTTGATTCATATACAACTGCGAAGTATATTAATCAAGTGAATTTTCTGTCATCAATAATGATTACGAATCCAATAACCTTCAATGCTAAGGATTATTTAGAAGATTTTAAAGAAGAAATTCAAAACCAACCCCATTCTAACTATCCTATTATAGATGATGATCATAAGTATTTAGGGATGGTTAACCGCAGACATATTTTGAATCCAGGTAAAAAGAAAGTTATTTTAGTAGATCACAATGAATACCGTCAAAGTGCAGAGGGTTTAAATGAAGCAGAAATTCTAGAAATTGTTGACCATCATAAACTAGGAGATATTTCAACAACCTTACCCATAACTTTTAGAAATTCACCTGTGGGGAGTACCAATACAATAGTATATCATATGTATCAAGAACAAGGGATAGTTATTGAACCGAAGATAGCTGGTTTAATGATTGCCGGAATTCTTTCAGACACTTTATTATTAAAATCGCCAACAACAACAATAATGGATCAAGAAGCCATTAAAGGGTTAGAGAAAATCATTGATATTGATATTAATGATTTTGCAATGGAAATGTTTAAAGAAGGCACAAGTCTAACTGGTCAAAGTACAGAAGAAATTTTTCATAAAGACTTTAAAGAATTTCATCTCTATGGTGAAAAAGTTGGCATTGCACAAGTATTCACATTAGATATAGAAGATGTTTTTAATAGAAAAGAAGCATTTATTGAATATATAAAGGATATTTTTAACTCAAAAGAACACTATTTAACCCTTCTACTAGTAACAGATATCCTAAATGAGGGATCATATTTATTGTTTGAAGCACAAAACAAACAATTATTATCCATTGCTTTTGACCGTCGCATAGAAGAAGGAGATTATGTTGAAAATTTAGTTTCAAGAAAAAAACAAGTACTACCAAAGATCATGAAAGCTATAAATATTTTAGATTAGGAGAAGAAAATGATAATTTTAAAGCTTATTGTCGCCATGGTATTAATTCTTTATTTATCAAATAAAACTAAAAATATTGGTTTATCATTAATCATCGGTGGTAGTTTTTTAGCACTTTTAAGTATGAAAAGTTTTGAAGAAATCTTCCATACGTTAATAATGACTTCAACGGAACCTTTAACAATTGAACTGTTATTAGCCATTTTATTTATATCGATACTAGGCTACTTAATGGATCAACTAGGCTATATGAATCGTATGATTGAAGGTTTAGAAAATGTACTAAGAAGCGTAAAACTGACAATTTTATTAACACCAGCGATTGTTGGAACCCTATTAGTGACTGGTGGTGCTTTAATGAGTTGTCCTATGGTAGAAACCTTAGGCGATCGTATTGGCTTATCCAATGAAAAAAAAGCAACAGTCAACTTAATTTTTAGACATGGACTGTACTTTATTTATCCGTTATCGCCACCAATGATTTTGGCCATTAAGCTTGGTGGGTTTGATCCTTGGGCATTTATAAGGTTAATGCTACCGATGAGTATTGCCATGTATTTCGTTGGGTATTTTATATTTTTAAAAGACATTGAAGTCGAAGCATTACCGAAAATTACTGTAAAAGAATATTTTAAGAATTTAGTTAAATTTCTGTATTTCACATCACCTATTATTTTGAGTGTATTAGGCGTATTTGTACTTGGTATAAAATTTCATTATTCTTTGGCTTTAGGTATTTTATGGTTAGTTGGCATACAAGAAATTGACTTGCTAATGAATAAGGGGGAAAGAAAAAATGTATTGAAACTTATTCCAAAAGGCATTAGTATAAAAATGCTTCTTGCAATTTTTGGCATTATGTATTTTAAGAATATTGTTGGTAGTTTAGATGCTTTAAATGCAACGTTGAATAGTTTTATTAATTCAGGCTTTCCAATTGAAGTCATAATCTTTCTATCTGCGGCACTCATATCCTATACGTTAGCTTCTACGCAGCCAGGGATTGCAATATTATTTCCATTAATCTTGCCATTGGCATCAACAATGGATATGAAGCTCCTTTATGGGATGTTTATTTATGTCAGTGCATTTATGTTTTACTATGCCTCACCACTGCATATGTGTCAGGTATTAACCTTAGAGTATTTTGATGTGAGCATTAAAAAATTATATAAGAATTATAAAGTGATTTTACCTGTCGTATATGTTGTCATGATTGCTATGTATATGGTTAATATAGTCTTATAAATAGAAAATGCTCTCGACTCAGTCGAGAGCATTTTTATTAGGAAATCTTTTTAGAAATAGGATTTTTTCCTTAAGAAATCATATGCTTTTTGAATGTTTTCCTCCGTCCCTACAAGAAATAACTGGTTTTTCTCATGAATAGGTTTATTACCCCGTGGGAAAATAAACTCATCATTTTCAACATCGAAAATGCCAGCAATGACGGTTTCATTAGGAAATTTCTCATGATTAGCAATTTCAGAAACGCTTTTACCAGAACACTTTGCACCTTCTGGAATCGTAACAATGGAGATCTCTGCTTTACCATTTCTTAAAGAAACAACGTTTCTAATTTCTGGATTATCAATATCTAAAGTGAACTTATCAACAAGCATTTTTGTTGAATGACCAATATTTGTTGCACCAGCAATAATATAAGCTTCTTTATAATCTGGATCTCGCATACGGACAAAGATGTTTTCAACTTGAAAATTCTTTGCTAGGATGGAAAATAATAAATTGTGTTTATCATAGCGCATGGCTCCAATAGCATAATCAGCTTTTTGAATGCCTGCCTCTTTTAAGATATTAATATTTGTTGCATCGCCATGAATGGTAACAACCCCAATTTTTGAATAAAGTTTTTCACATCTTTTTTTATCTTCGTCAATTATAATAATATCATGTTTTTTTGATAGATATTTAGCTATTCCTTCTCCGACAATACCGCCACCTGCAATAACTATGTACATTTAATCCTCCTTTATTTCCAAGCATTCCTATTAAATAATATAAATATAGGTATTAATTCTAAACGACCGGCCAACATACCAAAAGCATAAGTCAACTTAATGATTGGTGATAAGGAAGCCATTTTTGATACAGAAAAGTAAAATGGACCTATATTGCCAACAGCTGAAGCCATACCTGAGAAAGCTTCAAAAGCATTTAAATCAGAGAATAAAGCTGTTATACCGGCACCAATAACAATTAGATAAATCCAAGCAAATACTAAACCTGCAATTCTAAAAACTTCATTGTCTTCTAAAATAACATGGTCTAATTCAACTGGAATAATTGCATTTTCAGGTAAATATATTTTTTTAAGTTCTCTGTTAAATAATTTCTTCAAAACTTCAAGTCTAAGGACTTTAATACCACCGGCAGTCGAACCAACACATCCACCAATAATCATGGTGAGAATGAATATTTGTTTCGCAATGGTTGGAAAGAAACTGCTACCAATATACTCGGTACCAAAACCAGTTGTCGTCATCAGTGAGACGACTTGAAACAATGAAGTTCTAAAAGCTTGCTCAATATTTAAGAGACAAGCACTTGAAGCAAAGACCATACCTAATAAAATGATTAAAGTAAAAATACTAATATAATAAACAAAAGATTTAAACTCAACGTCTTCTAATAAATACTTAGGCGATCCCGTCAAAACTTTAAAATGTACTAAGAAGTTCACACCGCCAAGAAACATAAAGAAAATGATAATGTATTCAATTGCTTTATAATTAGCATATCCATTTTGCATATAATAACCAATGGAAGCGTCATGGTTAGAAAAACCACCAGTAGAAAGCGTGGTTAGACTATGTATAAAAGCATCAAACATTGACATGCCAACAACTCTAAGTAATATTGTTTCCAGAAGGGTCAATAGAAAATATATACCCCAAAAATATTGAATGGTTTTATAAACATTTGGTACAGGTCTTGAGGAACTAATTTTATGGCTTTCAGCGCCGAAAAGCTGCCAAATACCACCTTCAACATTGAATGTAACAAATAGAAAAAAAGTTAAAATACCTAAACCCCCAAGCCATTGAATAAATGAGCGCCAAAAGATAATAGAATGGGCCATTGTATCAAGACCTTCGAAAACTGTTATACCTGTCGTTGTGAAGCCAGAAACAGCCTCGAAGAAACTATCGACTAAAGATTTTCCTAAGCCAAAAGTGAAAGGCAATCCACCAATAAAGGAAATACTAATCCATGCAATAGCACATAGAAGCATACTTGAGGGCAAATCTAATTTCACTTTGTGTTCTTTAGTTAATAAAATAATAATACCACCAAGGAATAAAGCAATAGCACTAGGGTAAATAAATGGTTTTACGGCAGATATAGGTTCCTGATAGATAAAAACGAAAATGATTGGTACAAGTAAAAGAATACTTAATAAGATTAATAAAGAGCTCATGAGTTTCATGATTGAAATGATTTTTTCTTTCATTAATTATACCTCCTGATTACTACATTGATACCATATGAAAATTATTTTATTCAAAAATAACAAAAAATTTAGTATTTACTTGGTAAATTAAGGAAATCAATGTAAAATAACAGTAGCAATAGAAGTAAAGGGGGCATTTATGTGTGGCAGATTTTTAATTGATTATGAATTCAGAGATCTAATTGATAAATATAATCTTGCCAAGTATCAAGGGTCAATGAATAAAGGCGAGATTTTTCCAAGTCAAGGGGTTATGACAATCGTTCAAAAATATGCTATAGCAATGCAGTGGGGATTTGATTTTAAATGGTCAAGTAAAAGAATAATCAATGCTAGAGCAGAAACAATTTTTGAAAAGAAGACTTTTAAAAATCTTGCAAAGTCTAAACGCTGTATCATTCCTGCGTCAGCGTATTTTGAATGGCAAAAAAAGAATGATCAAAAGATTAAACATAAAATTTTTGATGATTCAAAAAATATTCTTTCCTTTGCAGGTCTTTATCAAGTAATGAAGAGTGAAACAAGTGAAAAAATCTATCAATTCACAATACTGACAAAGGCAGCTGATGATCAAATAAGAAGTATCCATCATCGTATGCCGGTGATTGTTGATGAAAAAGATATTGAAGAATGGCTATTTTCAAAGGTATTTGATCATTCAAGACTAATAGAGATGATTAATAGTGAAAATAGATCATTATCAGTAAAAATTATGTAAAAGTAATATATATCCCTTGATAGAAAGAGAAGAGTATTATATTATAGAATTGTTTGTAAAACAGGAAATCTAAGGAGGAGTCATGAATATGATTGATATTAAAAATGCAAATACGATAAGAGTATTAGCAGCAGAAGGTATAGAGGAAGCAAATTCTGGACATCCAGGGTTACCCCTTGGTGCAGCAGATTTTGCTTACACATTGTTTGATAAGATAATGAAGCACAATCCAAGTAATCCATCATGGGCAGATAGAGATCGATTTGTTTTATCGGCTGGTCATGGATCAATGTTACAATATTCACTGTTACACCTATATGGTTATGGATTAGAAATGGAAGACCTTAAGAATTTTAGACAAATGAACAGTTTAACACCAGGTCACCCAGAATATGGGCATACAGTAGGTATTGAAGCAACAACAGGACCATTAGGGCAAGGAATAGCTAATGGTGTAGGTATGGCAATAGCTGAAACAAAATTAGCAGCAAAGTTTAATAAAGAAGACTTAAAAATAGTTGATCATTACACATATGTTCTAGCAGGTGATGGCTGTATGATGGAAGGGATTAGTTCAGAAGCATCCTCATTAGCAGGCACTTTAGGTTTAGATAAATTAGTAATTCTATACGATTCAAATGATATTACAATAGAAGGTTCAACAGACCTAGCTTTTACTGAAGACGTACGTAAAAGATATGAAGCTTATGGTTTCCAAACACTTTTAGTAGAAGATGGATCTGATATGGTAGCAGTAGAAGAAGCAATTTTAAAAGCAAAGGCAAATAATGAAAAACCATCATTTATAGAAATTAGAACAATTATTGGTAATGGATGTGATGAGAAAGCCGGTACAGCTGGTGCCCATGGTGCCCCCTTAGGTGCAGAAAACATTGAAAAAATGAGAGAAATATTTGGTTTTTCACCAGAAAAATTCACTGTAGAATCAGATGTTAAAGAGTATTTCGCTAATAGAAAAGATGAACTAGCATTAAATGAAAAAGAATGGCAAGAAAAGCTAGAGGCTTATCAAGTAAAATACCCAGAAGATTACAAATTGTATGAAGCATTTATGGAAAATAAGTTTGATTTAAGTTTCTTTGAAGATTTAATGTCATATGAAGTCAATGATGCAACAAGAAAATCATCTGGAAAAGTAATCAATGAAATTGCAAAACATGTACCAAACTTTATTGGTGGATCGGCGGATTTAGCACCATCAACAAAAACATATATGGATGGCTTAGGTGACTATTCAAAAGACAACTATAATGGGGATAACTTCCGTTTTGGTGTAAGAGAATTTGGTATGGGTGCAGTTGCAAATGGTATTTACTTACATGGTGGTTATAATGTATTCAATGCAACTTTCTTTGTGTTTAGTGATTACATGAAACCAGCTATTCGATTAGCAGCATTATCGAATATCCCAATGACTTATGTATTTACTCATGACAGTATTGGTGTTGGAGAAGATGGACCGACACATCAACCAATTGAACAATTAGCAATGTTAAGATCAATACCAAACTTAAATGTTATACGACCGGCTGATTCAACAGAAGTGGTTGCAGCATGGCAGAGTGCATTAGAAAGTAAATCAACACCAACAGCATTAGTCTTAACGAGACAAGGGATGCCTTTTATTAAGGAGACATCAAAAGAAGCCCTTAAAGGTGGTTATGTACTGAACACAATAGAGAACCCAGATATTTTATTAATGGCAAGTGGTTCAGAAGTAAACTTGATAAAAAAAGCTAGTGAAGTATTGTTAGAAGAAGGCATTAAAGCAAAAGTTATAAGTATGCCATCTTTCGAGTTATTTGAAGCCCAGGATGAAGCGTATAGATCCTCTGTATTAGATGAATCTGCAAAGTATAGATTTGCAGTAGAGGCGGGGGCATCAATGGGTTGGTATAAATACATTGCTGGTAAAGGTGATGTTTTAGCAATTGATCGATATGGTGCTTCGGCTCCAGGAAATGAAGTGCTTTCAGCTTATGGCTTTACAGTAGAAGAAGTAGTAAAGCGTGTAAAAGCTTTAATTAAATAAGGATAAAATAATCTCTCTAGATTTTCTAGGGAGATTTTTTAATGAAAATGAGAACTAAAATATTGCTTAATAAACATGATTATGGTAAAATTTTCTATAACTAATAAAGTTTTATATTAAAAATATTATAGATAGATACATAAATTAGTCATTAAACATAAAGGGGCCCAATATGTCAGAAAGAGTACTAACGGCGATTAATGCTGAATACATAAAATTAAGACTAAACAATATTCTAGAAAAAAGAAGTCTTGAAATTGTCGAACTAAAGAAATACCAATCTATTTTTTCAAATATTAACCTGAATGTTTCAGATCATGTTGAACTACTTATTATTGATCAAGCGCTAGATTTTAAAATTGAAAAATTAATGGGTGAAATCTCTAAAATTAGAAAAGATTTACCAGTAGTTCTTTTATCAAATCCTTTAAGAAAGGATGAAATTGTAAAATATTTAAAAATGGGTATTAGTGATTTTATTATTCTGCCAATGGATGAAAATCGAATCAACAAAACTTTAGATAAATTTTTACATGCATCGAAAAATCTAATTGGGATTAATAATATAAACAATCACTATAAAGACATATTGGCTTTAGAGTTAAAGAAATCATATAAAGGAAGCTATCCTGTAGTTTTTTCATTGATGATTTTTGAGGAACTAAATGGCTATGAACATGCTGAAAAATTCCTGAAGGAAATTGTTGGAGACCTATGGGATACTGATCAAATAATGTTTTTTAGAAAGAATGTACTCTTAGGGATTCATCCTTTTTCATGTCATCAAACGACGGATATTATTAAAGAAAAATTTCTTGAAAGATATAATGAATTTAAAAGTAATAATAAGAAAATTAAGCAATCTTTAATAATTGAAACAGTTGTTAAAGGTGAAGAGAATGCAAATGATGTGAACTATTATATAGAAACCTTTGAAAAATACTTATAATAGCTAATGTTTAATAGTCGTTTAAATTATAACAATCCTTGAAATCCTTTTCCTAGAGAAGTATAATTAAGAAAAGTATATCAAGTGATAATAATGTGAGATATTTTTAAGTAAATAGCCGAAGGGGAAATATAATGCTAGCCTAAACATTATAGAAACTTTCAGGCACAAGGATCGTTATTTGATGAAACTCTGGAGAGTTCGAAAGACACCGAAGGAGAAATACAGCAATGTAGAAACTCTCAGGTTAAATACAGAGAATACTGGCACTAGTTTTAGTGTGCGTATTCTCTTTTTTTTATAAAAAAATTTAAAGGTGCGCATAAAGGGTATAAGAAGAAAAAGGAGGGAAAACATGGCAGATTTGAAGAAAACAGCACTCTATGAAATGCATGAAGCAGCTGGCGGAAATATTGTAGACTTTTCTGGCTGGGCGTTACCAATTCAATACACTTCTATTAAAGAAGAACATCATGCTGTAAGAAACAATGCAGGCTTGTTTGATGTATCTCATATGGGAGAAGTTACTATCAAGGGGCCGGATGCAACAGCATTTGTTCAATATTTAGTAGCTAATAATGTTAAAAGTTTAAATGACAATCAAATTCTTTATACGATGATGTGTTATGAAGACGGTGGGATTGTAGATGACTTATTAGTATATAAATATACAGATAATCACTATTATCTAGTCATTAATGCGAGTAATGTAGAAAAAGATTTTGAGTGGATGCAAAAAAATAGCGATGCTTTTGATGTGACATTGGTTAATGAATCCAATGATGTTTCAGAAATAGCTATTCAGGGACCAAAGGCACAAGAAATTTTACAAAAGATTACTGACATCGATCTTGATGAAATTAAGTTCTTTTATTTCAAAGATGAAGTAAAGGTTAATGGCAAGAAAGCACTCGTTTCTCGTACCGGTTATACTGGGGAAGATGGTTTTGAGGTATACACAAGTCACGAGAATATTGTTGAGATTTGGGAAAAATTATTTGAAGTAGGAGAAGATTTAGGTTTAATGCCTGCTGGTTTAGGTGCTAGAGATACCTTAAGATTTGAAGCATCATTACCATTATATGGCAATGAATTATCTAAGGATATTACACCTCTTGAAGCTGGTTTAGGTTTTTTTGTTAAGCTAGACAATGATGATTTCATCGGCAAAGAAGCTTTACTTAAGCAAAAAGAAAATGGGCTAGAAAGAAAAATTGTTGGGTTTGAGTTAACAGATCGGGGTATACCAAGACATGACTATGATGTCTATAGCGGCGACGAGAAAATAGGTTTTGTTACAACTGGTTATAAGTCTCCAACTCTTAAGAAAAGTATAGGTTTAGCAATGGTACCAATAGAATATGCTGATCTAGGGACAGAGATTTTAATAGAAGTACGTAACAAAATGAAAAAAGCTAAAGTTGTTAGCAAAAAGTTTTTAAAGAAAAATTATAAAAAATAAGGAGGAATATTTATGGAAGTAAAAA
>Ga0102926_1000842_pt1 | contig 18280 bp, 15 predicted proteins | sample SalPonR1_A_D2_MG_FD_78173 | JGI IMG/M metagenome (GOLD analysis project Ga0102926, IMG submission 78173) | Salt pond soil microbial communities from South San Francisco under conditions of wetland restoration - Salt Pond MetaG R1_A_D2_MG | ecosystem: Environmental > Aquatic > Marine > Intertidal...
CGCACAAAACAAAATCACTGTCCGCAGATGTTTGTAAAGGTGGTCCGTATATAACCTTCCTCCATCCAAAAAAATAATCAAATAGATATGTTATAATTCATTGAGTTTTTCTATCAAAATAATCCTTTTCCAATATTAATATCACTTCACCATAAAATGTACATGGTAACTCTAGAGTTACTTCTCCACTAGTGTGAACTTCAATGAAATCACCAACCTTCAATTCATTAATATGAGTCTTCCTCCATTTTTCATTGAAGACAATGGTGTCTTCATCATATTCAACAAACATTCTTACTCCATCTACTGCATCACCAACGGCTATGTGTTCTTGATTCATTGAGATTATTACCCCTTGATCAAATGGTTTTCTTAATTTGTAATTCAAAATATTCTTACTTGAGCTTATGTAAATGATACAAATAATTATGATAAAAAATATGGCAGCTGCCAATTTTCTATTTATAGTAATCTCCTCCTTAATGCATCATTGCGTGTAGATTGAATCTAAATCTAAATCATTAGAAATGTTATTGATTTTGGAATACGAGGATGTAGTTGTAGTTTTTGAAGATAACGTTCCCATAAGCATTTCACTTCCAGAAACTATTGTTCTGTACAGAGGTCCACCGCTATCGCCAGGAATTCTTTCAATGTCTGTTTTTACCATATCACTTAACGTCACACCTTCCGTATTTGTAAAAGTAACAGAGGTGGCTATAATTATTCCAGAGTCTTCGTTTGAAGCTCTTCCATATGTTGAACAACCTAAACCGTAGATATAAGTGGTATCTGTACCAGAGAACTCACTTCCATTTGCAATATCGTTGGATAAATCATAGTTGCTTGATTCAAGCTCAACAAAGGCACAGTCAGATTTCCCGCCATAGTTAGTATCTAACACTTCACCAATTTCATTACTACTTGAATTAATTAAATAACGAAACGCCTCACCTACACCATCATCATTAGCATGACCAGCTACTACAACACCTTCAATATTATCACGTATGGCTGAGAAACCTAATGTCGAACGTAAACCATCCGAATCGTATACCGTTTTTCCAGCAACTAAGGCTGTAGTAGGTTGATTAATTTCTTCGGCTTCAATGATAGCCAGTAGTCCTTTCTTTACATATTTGTTAAATACCGATACATCTGTTCTCTCTAAATTTTTAACTGTTAGAACTACCTTGTTGCTTCTTACATCAACGTAAACCTCACTGACAATGATGCCCATAGAAGGATATGCTCTGAAATTGTAACTAAGCTCTTTATAAAGTGAAACTAGATCCTTGTTGGCATTCTTTTGGACCTCAATTTTAATATCGTACCCTTTTAGCAATTTCTTGATTTCTGTTTTTATTTTATTATTTTCTCTCGTTAATTGAAGCACCAATTTACCATTCTTATCAATATATGCTCCACAAAACTCAATATCATTTATCTCTCCTGAAATTACAGGGATTGATGATAATTGACTAATTTTATCATTATCAATTCCATATGATTGTAGTAATTCATATGCTTGAATAGCTCTATCTTGATTCTGATAAAATATATCTGTGCTTTCATCCGCAAAACATATTGATGTAAAAATGATAATTATAATTATCATCAAAGATATAAATCTTTTCATTTAGATTCCCCCCTCGATAGATAGATAGATAGATAGATGGATATATATACATATTTTGCCATTCTCATGATGTGCTTTTATAATAAAAGGATAAACTGCTTCATAAAGAATCACCTCCTTATCTTGCCAGAGTAAAACCTCCTCTTGTTACATTGTATAACAGCTTGTTGTTAATGTCTATTATTTCCATTTATATTTAATGCTTCCATCTAGATGTTTCCGCCTACAAAACCAGTTATTCGTATTGGTTATAATTTTTCGCACTAAAAAATCACCCTATCCTCATAGAGTGATTTTTTATTTCATACGATAATTTTTGGTGGAGGCGGCGGGAATCGAACCCGCGTCCGAAAGCACTTTACATCAAAATTCTCCGAGCGCAGTCATTGATTTGTTTCTCGCTTCCGAAGCCGCTCAATGACAAGCTGCTTCATCGGCCAGTCCCAATTGTTTCAGCAAGTGGTCGAGACAACCCTCATGCCGGATCCCCGCTTATCGACATCCTATTACTGCGGCGGCGGGTAGGCTACAGCAGGATGAGCCGCATTACGCGGCTAAAGCTAATTTATTATCTGCGTTTATATTTTTTGCCATGTTTTTTTATGTGGCCCAAGGCAAACCACAGCTCGCTATTCAATGCTCCATACCCCCGTCGAAACCTGTACGCCCCCTCGTCATTCTCCCCTTTGGGATTTTCGCATTTCCTTTTGCATTCTTCTTTCTGCATCCTTTTTGGCAATTGTTTGCCTCTTGTCATAGAGTTTCTTTCCTTTCCCTACGCCAAGTTCAATCTTCACCAATCCTTTTTCATTCAAGTATATTCTCAAAGGTACCAGTGTGTACCCCTTTTGAGTTGTATAGCCTATAAGTTTTCGTATTTCTCGTTTATTAAGAAGCAATTTTTTAGGCCTCAAAGGATCGGTGTTGAATATGTTTCCTTTTTCATACGGGCTGACGTGCACACCTAAAAGATAAATCTCACTTCCTTGAATCTCGGCATAGCCCTCCTTTAGGTTTATTCTTCCCATGCGTATCGATTTTACCTCCGTGCCCTTTAAAACCATTCCTGCTTCGTAGGTTTCCTCAATGAAATAGTCATGCCTTGCTTTTCTATTGTTTGCCAAAACTTTCATTTCATTCATGGTCCACCTGCTTCCGCGCTTGCAAATCTTTGTTTTATTTAAGCTTCATTATCAAAATCTTTTTTTGAAATCGATGTCTTTACACTTATTCCCTTTATGTTCCCCAATTTTCCTGTCAATCCGTTTATTTCATCCATAGTTCCAAATACTATAATTGATACGACTGAAACGCCTGCCTCGTCATAAGGTATTCCCATTCGACCTTTTATGATTCCCTTATATTCAGCAACATTGTCGTTGAATATATGTTGGGTTTCTCTGGGTCTTTCCAAAATCGCTCCTATGACAGCGAATTTTTTCTTCATTTCTTTCTCCTTGATTTTTATTTCAGTCAAGACCTCCCGGAAGCTATCCGGGAGGCTCAATACCATTCTACCATTTTTGAGGTTTTATTTCAATTCCTCAAGCTCGAAGTCGATTTCCCCCTGGGGTACATCCACTCGAATCAAAAGCACTTTTACATCATCTCCAAGCCTGTATCTTTTGCCTGTCCTTTCGCCTGTAAACACCATGTTTTCACCGTCATAATTGTAATAATCGTCATCCAGGGATGCAACCCTCACCAAACCTTCTATGGTATTAGGCAACTGTACAAAAAACCCAAAGGATGTGACAGATGTTATTATTCCGTCGAAAACCTCTCCCACATGATGGCTCATGTATTCTGCCTTCTTGAGGTCGTCTGTGTCCCTTTCAGCCTCCATTGCTATTCTTTCCCTCTCAGAAGACCTTTCCGCGGTATTTTTAACTATCGCCGACAAAGCTTTTTTTCTGCCTTCAGTAATGCCGCCTTTAATATATTCCTTTATTATCCTGTGGATCTGCAAGTCGGGATATCTCCTTATTGGAGATGTGAAATGAGTGTAATACTTTGCAGCCAAGCCGAAATGTCCAAGGTTGTCCTCAGAATAACGGGCTTGCTTTAATGAACGCAACATTAATGTATGGACAAACAGTTCCTCTTTGTTGCCTTTAACTTTTTCAAGCAAGTCTCTCAACGCTTTTGGATGCACCTCGGTTCCAATCCCCTTTATATGGTATCCAAGATTGTGGACCAAATTGTTGAAATTCTCAAGCTTTTCTATGTCCGGCATTTCATGGACCCTATATACGAACGGAATCTTCAGCCAAAATATATGCTCTGCGACGGTCTCATTGCATATAAGCATGAAATCCTCAATTATTTTATGCGAAACTGTTCTTTCCTCTACAACAACATCAACCGCTTCGCGATCTTCATTTAGTATTACTTTTGCTTCGGGCAAATCGAAGTCTATCGCCCCTCTGTCTTCGCGGTTTTTTCTTATTATAGAGCTCAGTTCCCTCATGTCGTCAAACATTTCTCTGATGTATTGGTACTTTTCAAGTTCCGGACTCTTCTCCCTCTCAAGCAAAGCGGTCACATCTTTGTAGGTCATTCTCTCGGAAGAATTGATTATGCTTTCGAAAATATCGTATTTAAGCAATTTCCCCTTTTGATCTATTTGCATTTCCACTGACAATGTCAATCTGTCTACCTTTGGATTCAAGCTGCATATTCCGTTTGAAAGCCGCCTCGGAAGCATGGGTATTACCCTGTCGACAAGATATACGCTCGTAGCCCTCTTAAGAGCTTCTTTATCCATCTTTCCGCCTTCGCCAACATAATGCGTAACATCAGCTATGTGGACTCCCAACAAGAAATCCCCGTTTTCCATTTTTTTTATAGAAACCGCGTCGTCAAGATCTTTTGCGTCGGCGCCGTCGATTGTAACAATTTTTTCATTCCGCAGATCTCTTCTTCCCTCTATTTCAGATTCACTTACTGCTTCCTCCACCCTGTCTGCCTCATCAAGCACTTTTTTCGGAAATTCTTCAGGAAGCTGGTGGCGTCTTATGATTGAAAGTATGTCTGTTCCAATATCATCTTTATCTCCAAGAATCTCAACTATTTTTCCTTCTGGATTTCTACCGGCTGCTGGCCATGCGGTTATTGCAGCTACAACCTTGTGTCCGGCTTTTGCATTCATAGCTTCGGTTTTAGGTATGAAAACATCGGTATTCATCTTTTTGTCGTCAGGAACTACAAATCCAAAATTCCTGTTTTCCTCAAAGGTTCCGACTATTACCTCATTGTTTCTTTTGCTTATTTTGACAATTTCACCTTCTGTCTTTTTATTGAAGGCTCCCTTGTTCAATATGCGCGCAACTACTGTATCACCATTCATGGCTCCATTGATTTTGCTTGCCGGAATGAATATGTCTTCCTTTTCAGTTTTTGAAACTACAAATCCATATCCATTCTTTGTCATATCGAGCTTGCCGACAACCAAATTAAGTTTCTCAGGCAATGCGTATTTATCGTGCCTTGTCTTGATTATACGTCCTTCTTCAACCAATTCATCCAAATATGCTATAAATTTTCCAATATTTTTACCCTTGACCTGAAATGTCTTTACGAGTTCATCTTCCTTCATTGGCTTATATGCTTTTTCGCTCATTAATTGCAGAATTGTATCTTTTTCGATTAAAATATCAATCACATCCTTTGTTTTTATTTGTCATTCCATTATACCGAACATTTAATCCTTTTACCAATTATTAGAATGGGATATGTAAATCAAGATGTAAAAAGCTCCCCGTCAAAATGAAGGGGAGCTTGAACAACTTATTGATTTGTGTCATGAACTAAAACAGCATTCCGCCCATTTTCACAAACAGTGGTGCAAATACAAGAGCAACGATTGTCATGAGTTTTATAAGAATATTTATTGAAGGTCCGGATGTATCCTTGAAAGGATCGCCGACTGTATCACCAACAACAGCGGCTTTGTGAGGATCGCTTCCTTTTCCTCCATGGTTTCCTTCTTCAATATATTTTTTTGCATTGTCCCATGCTCCGCCTGCATTGGCCATGAATATTGCCATCAATACTCCTGTTACAAGAGCACCGGCCAAAAGGCCTCCAAGAGCTTCCGGTCCAAGAAGCAAGCCCATTGCTATAGGCGCAACGACTGCCATGATTCCGGGAATAAGCATTTCTTTGAGTGCTGCTGCTGTTGAAATATCTACGCATTTTGCATATTCAGGTTTGGCGGTACCCTCCATGATTCCGGGGATTTCCTTGAATTGGCGTCTTACTTCTTCAATCATTTCAAATGCGGCCTTTCCTACGGATTCCATTGTCATGGCCGAGAAAAGGAATGGAAGCATTCCGCCGACAAACAATCCAACAACGACTCTTGGATCCAATATGCTTATTTCAGTAACTTCCGCGACTGTTGCATATGATGCGAACAAAGCCAAAGCTGTCAGAGCGGCTGAGCCTATTGCAAAGCCTTTTCCTATTGCTGCTGTTGTGTTTCCGACTGCATCAAGCTTGTCTGTAATGTTTCTCACGTCATTAGGCAAGTCGCACATTTCAGCAATTCCGCCTGCGTTGTCCGCAATCGGTCCATAAGCGTCAACTGCTACAGTGACACCGGCAGTTGAAAGCATTCCCACTGCTGCCAAGGCGATTCCGTAAAGTCCCATGAATTGAAAAGCTATAAGGATTCCAACGCTTATTGCAATAATTGGCGCTGCTGTTGAAAACATTCCGACTGCCAAACCACTGATTATTGTTGTTGCAGGTCCTGTTTCAGATTGCATTGCAATCTTTTTTACTGAATTATAGTCGCCTGAAGTATATATCTCAGTCAATTGTCCGATAACAAGCCCAACTACCAATCCTGCAGCTATGGCAAAGAAAGCTTTAAGATTGCCGAAGAACATTCTGCTCATGAAGAATGCGCCGGCGATTACAAGAATCCCACTTACGTATGTGCTCATTTTGAGCGCTTTATGCGGGTCTGAATTCTCGTCTCCCCTTACAAAGAGAGTCCCTATTATTGAAGCTATGATTCCAAATGAAGCCAAGGCCAACGGGAATAATGCTCCAGCCTTGTCGACTATGCTCATATCTATTACCGCTTTGGAAGAAACGCCAAGGGTTATTGCGGCTATTATCGACCCTACATACGACTCGAAAAGGTCTGCTCCCATTCCTGCAACGTCACCGACGTTGTCTCCCACGTTGTCTGCAATTACAGCTGGATTCCTCGGATCATCCTCAGGAATTCCCGCCTCTACCTTTCCAACAAGGTCAGCTCCAACATCGGCAGCTTTTGTATAAATTCCTCCGCCTACACGTCCGAACAGCGCTATTGAAGAAGCTCCAAGACCGAATCCTGTTATTATTTCAGGTTTTCCAAAAATGATATATGCCATTCCTACGCCAATGATACCCAGGCCCACAACAGACATTCCCATTACAGCTCCGCCGGAAAATGCAACGGAAAGAGCCTTGTTCATTCCACCTGTCATAGCTGCATTGGCTGTTCTTACATTTGCTTTAGTAGCCACTTTCATTCCAAAGAAACCAGCCAAAGCCGAAAAAACTGCCCCAAACAGGAAGCATATTGCCGTAAGCCAGTCAATTCCAAAGCCAACAACAACAAAAACCACAGCAGCAAAAACAACTAGGGACTTATACTCCCTTGTCAAAAATGCCATTGACCCTTCCTGAATGTAGGAAGATATTTCTGCCATTCTTTCATTTCCAACTTCAACTTTATTGATTTTGTTTGCCAGCATCAATGCAAAAAGCAGCGCAGCCACCCCTACAACCGGCACGATGTAAATTAATGATTCCATCTTTTCCTCCCTAAACCTATTATATTATTTTTTGATTATTGCAAGTAAACCATTGCCAGGGAGCTTATTATGAAAACTATCGCTCCTATCTTTGTTATTTTGGCCATGATTTCCTCAATCCCTCTGCCCTTTTGTTTTCCCCAGATTTGTTCCGCTCCTCCGCCTATGGCTCCAGACAGTCCCGCGCTTTTTCCAGGTTGCAGCAATATGCTCGCAATCAGTATGATGCTTGTAATAATTTGAATTACCATGAATACAGTACTCATTATCTTTTACACCTCCTTGCGTCTTGATTAACAAAGATATTCTATCATAGGGCTATTTATAAATCAATGAAATAAGACTTATTCTTTGCATTATAGCTTAAAGCGATGCACTCCAGTCGGAATGCATCGCCTTTTGATTACTTGATATTGTAAAAAGCTGTTTCGCCGGCAAATTCCGCTGCATCTGAAAGTGTTTCTTCTATCCTGAGCAATTGATTGTATTTAGCTACTCTGTCAACTCTTGCAGGCGCTCCGGTCTTTATTTGCCCTCCGTTTACAGCCACCACAAAATCTGCTATTACAGGATCTTCCGTTTCACCCGACCTGTGTGACACAACTGTTGTAAAGCCTGCTCTTTTTGCCATTTCTATTGCATCAAGCGTTTCGGTTATTGTTCCAATCTGATTCAATTTAATGAGTATTGAATTTGCCGATCCTTCCTCTATTCCTCTCTTAAGGCGTTTTGTATTTGTAACAAAGAGATCATCGCCTACAATTTGGATTTTTTTGCCGAGTTTTTCTGTCATCAGCTTCCAACCGTCCCAGTCCTCTTCAGCCAAGCCGTCTTCGATTGAAATTATCGGATATTTTTCAACAAGCTCCGAATAGTATTCCACCATGTCGGCAGCTGTTTTGGCAAGACCTTCTCCAGCAAGGGTGTACAGCTTTTCTTTTTCGTCATACAGTTCTGTGGCTGCGACATCAAGTGCCAGCTTGATGTCTTTATCAGGTTCATAGCCCGCCGACTCCACTGCTTCGATAATAACCTTCAAAGCTTCTTCGTTTGACGTCAGGTTTGGCGCAAATCCACCCTCGTCTCCTACCGAAGTGCTAAGTCCTTTTGATTTTAAAACCTTTTTAAGACTATGGTATATTTCAACACCCATCCTAAGGCATTCTTTGTATGTTTTGGCGCCAACAGGCATTATCATGAATTCCTGTATGTCGACATTGTTGTCGGCATGCTTTCCACCATTAAGTATATTCATCATTGGAACAGGCAATGTTTTGGCGTTTACGCCTCCGATGTATTGATATAAAGGAACTCCCAAAGATGCCGCGGCAGCTTTCGCCACAGCCATTGAAACGCCCAATATGGCATTGGCCCCCATGTTGCCTTTGTTTTCTGTTCCGTCGAAATCAATCATGAGTTTGTCTATTGCCACCTGCTCGAGGGCATCCATTCCAATTACTTCAGGTCTTAAATCCTCCATTACATGGTCAACTGCCCGGCTTACTCCTTTTCCCATGTACCTCTGCATATCGCCGTCTCTCAATTCAACTGCCTCATAAGCCCCTGTCGAAGCTCCGGAAGGCACTGCCGCCCTTCCCATAGTTCCATCCTCAAGATATACCTCTACTTCAAGAGTGGGATTCCCCCTTGAATCCAATATTTCCCTTGCAGTAATTTCCGTTATAAACAACATGTCAATACCTCCTATTTGTACTCGATTATTTTCTTGAAATGGTCCTTGTCAAGACTTGCTCCGCCTACAAGCACTCCGTCAATGTCTTTCTGTTCCATTATATTCTTTATGTTTGATGATTTGACGCTTCCGCCATAGAGTATTCTTATCTTGTCGGAAATTCCTTTTCCGTACTTGTCATCCAGCAATCCTCTTATGTATCCTATTGTCCTTTGGGCATCCTCAGGCTCAGCTGTTCTGCCTGTTCCTATCGCCCATACAGGTTCATATGCAACGGCCACAATTGCGGCATCTTTGCCCTGTATTCCTTTGAACGCCCCAAGGATTTGCCTTTTTATTACGGCTTCGGCCTTTCCGTCCTCTTTTTCAACAAGCGTCTCTCCAACGCAAACCACGGCAGATATGTCCTTTTCCAAGGCTTTCTTCAATTTAAGATTAACAGACTCGTCAGTTTCGTTGAAGAACTTTCTTCTTTCCGAATGACCGATTATGCAATGTGAAATTCCGTAATCTTTAAGCATGTCCGCTGAAATTTCGCCTGTATACGCGCCCTTTTCTTCCTCATGCATCGTCTGGGCGCCAATCTTCAAATCACTTCCTAGAGCTTTTGAAGAAAGCCGTCCCAAGTGAATGCTCGGCACACAAACAAGCACCTCGTCGTTTGTCGTGTCCGCAACTTTTTTGATTTTTTCGATAAAGCCCTCGGCTTCTCCAACAGACATGTTCATTTTCCAATTCCCTGCTATCAAAGGTCTTCTCATATCACAACTCCCCCTTTTCCGATATGCATTCGATTCCAGGCAACTTTCCACCCTCGAAAAGTTTCAATGATGCCCCTCCTCCTGTCGATATGTGGCTCATTTTATTTTCCAGCCCGAATTTATGTATCGCTGAAGCGCTGTCTCCTCCACCTATTATGGTTGTTGCCGCTGACTCCGCCAAAGCCTTTGCAACACCAAATGTACCCTTTGCAAAATTGTCCATTTCAAAAACACCCATAGGACCGTTCCAAAGTACCGTCTTTGATTTTAAAATCACATCCGCAAATTCTCCAACTGCTTCATCTCCTATATCCAGTCCCATCATATTGGATGGTATGTTTTCAACCTTGACCGTATGAAAATTTGCTTCGTTGTTGAAAGAATCGGCTACCACAACGTCTTTTGGCAAAATTATTACAACTCCGATTTCTTTGCAATAATCGATTATCGATTTCGCCGTTTCAATTTGTTCCTCTTCCACTATGGATTTTCCTATTTCTTTTCCCAACGCCTTCAGGAAAGTAAACATCATCCCACCGCCAATAAGTATGTAGTCAACCTTCAAAGCGAGATTCTTTATTACTCCGATTTTGTCCGAAACCTTTGAACCTCCAAGTATTGCAGTAAAAGGTCTTTCTGCATCAGACATTGCCTTCCCCATTATTTCAAGTTCCTTTTCAACTAAGAGCCCAACACATGACGGCAATAAACTTGCAATTCCGGCATTTGAACTATGCTCCCTGTGAGCAGTTCCGAAAGCGTCATTGACAAATATCTCGCCCAATGATGCAAGCTCTTCAGCGAAAAGCGCACCATTGTGCTTTTCCTCTTCTCTGAATCTCGTATTCTCAAGAAGCAAAACATCACCATATTCGGCTGATAGCACTTTTTGTTTTACCGAATTGTCAACTACACGCTCACTTTCAATAAAGCTCACTTTTGCTCCAAGGATTTTTTCCATCGACTTTGCCACCGGCGCCAAAGAAAAGGTTTTATCATATTTTCCCTTGGGTCTTCCAAGGTGCGACAGAAGAATCACTTTCGCCTCTTTCTCCATCAAATACTTTACTGTAGGCATAGCGGCGATTATCCTTTTTTCATCCGTAACATTGCCTTTTTCATCAATAGGAACATTGAAATCGCATCTGACAATTACACTTTTGTGCTTGAACTCCATATCCGACAAGATTTTCTTGTTAAACAAAAATCAGCACCCCCAAAATTCATTCAATCGTATGGTTTTCAACTATGACTAAAAGCTTGGGACACGATAAACGTGTCCCATATCATTATAATCCTAATTCTATTTTTTTCAATCCTATAAATGCCTTGTCAGTATCTCTTTCTTTTTGAAGAAGACGGTATTTTCAACTCGTCTCTATATTTTGCTACAGTCCTTCGAGAAATTTTTATTCCTACTTGCGTAAGTTCATCTGTTATGAACTGGTCGCTGTGGGGCTTCTTCGGATTTTCATTTTCAATCAATTCCATTATCATCGACTGAATGCTGGCAGAAGATACACCTTCTCCCGCATTGCTTGAAACACCGCTTTGGAAAAAATATTTCAGTTCAAAAATACCTCTTGGGCACTGCATGTACTTTCCGTTTATTGCTCTACTTACTGTTGATTCATGAACTTCAACCATGTCTGCCACATTTTTCAAAGTCAATGGTTTCAAGTAGGCTTTGCCATTTTCAAAAAAATCGTATTGGAATTCAATTATTGCACCCACGACTTTCATTATTGTATTTCTTCTCTGTTCAATGCTTTTTATTATTCGCACCGCCGCATTCAGCTTATCATTTATATATGATGATGCGTTGTTCTCGATATTTGCGCTTGACAGAAGTTTTTTATAATAATTGCTTATTGTGAGTCTCGGTGCAGTAATTTCATTTATCCTTATAATATACTCTCCCTCTATTTTTTCGACCGCAATGTCGGGTATGATATACTTTATGCCTTTCATTGAAGCGAACTCCCTGCCAGGCTTAGGTTCGAGCGTTTTTATAAAATCCGCAGCTTCCTGAATTTCTTCCTTTGTAAAGCTTGTGGATTTAGCAATTTGCAATATCCTGTTCGCCGCCAAATCATCCAAATATAATCTTATTATTTCTTCCGCAACAGGATATTCATTCTTTCTTCGTTTCAGTTGGATCAATAGACACTCCCTCAAGTTTTTAGAGCATACGCCGACAGGATCGAAATCGTGAATAACATCAAGTATTTTCTTCAACACAATTTCATCTATGCCGAATTTTTCAATTATTTCAATGTCAGTCAGTTGATAATAGCCATTATTGTCAAGGTTCTCAATAATATACTCGGCAATCACCTTTTCGTCTCTGCTAAGCAATGTGAACTTAAGCTGAAACAACAGATGTTCTGTTAACGTGGTTTCATTTGTGACAAAATTCTGGAAAATGACCTCTTCTTTTTCTTCTTTGAAATTATTTCTTGTCTTTGTTCGGTCATAATCGGAAAAGTATTCTTTCCAGTCGATATCGTCAGTTTCTTTTTCGGATTTTTCAACATTTTCTTCTTTTTTATCATCCTGGGATTCTTCATTTTTGGGATTTTCCAATAATGGATTGTTCAACAACTCTTGCCTTATAAACTCATTAAGCTCCACCGAATTATATTGCAATATCTCGATGGCTTGCTTCAATTCCGGTGTCATAATCAATTTTTGAGTTTGCGACAAATTTAAATTATAAGACATTTTCATTAAAATATCACCCGGCTTCTATAGTAAGAACATTCATTAAGAACATACAATAATAACATATTCATTATATCAGATTGCATGCAACTTTAAAAACCGGCGACGTTTATGCCGCCGGTTTTCATTCTCGAATCCGCACTATCCCACGTCTTTTTCATATGGCTGTCCATCGGCTTTTGGAGCCACCGAACGTCCAACAACACCTGCAAGAGCCAAAATCGTAGCCACGTACGGCAACATTTGCAAAAATTCCTGAGCAATCGGTATTCCGAACGACTGTGCCTGTATCTGTATTGCATCCGCCAACCCAAAGAAAAGACATGCAAACAAAGCTCCAACAGGATGCCATTTGCCGAATATCATAGCCGCCAAAGCTATGAATCCTTTTCCAGCCGTCATGCCTTCCCTGAAAAGGCTTATTGTGCCTATTGAAAGTGATGCGCCGGCTATTCCCGCCAAGGCTCCGCTGATCATAACGCATATATATCTCATCAGATACACGTTTATTCCCACAGTATCGGCGGCACGCGGATGTTCTCCGACCGCTCTTATCCTCAAACCGAATGATGTTTTAAACAAAACATAATACGATATTCCAACCATCAGGAACGCGAAATAAACAAATGGTGTGAATCTCGAAAAGAGATCTCCAAGAATCGGAATTCCCTCCAAAAATTCAAACGGATTGTCTGTCAATGCTTTCTCGACGGAAGGTGTAGAACCGGAGCGGTTCCAAACCATCTCAAGCAGAAAAGCTGTAAGACTGACTGCCAAGAGATTTATTGCCACACCAGCAACAACTTGGTTTCCTCTCAGATGTATAGACACCACAGCCAAAAGCAATGAAGTCAATATGCCTATTATTATGGCTGCAAGAACACCCATCCAAGGGTTTCCGGTCAAGTGTGTGAAAAGCACGGCAAAAAATGCTCCCATTATCATTATTCCTTCGAGCGCTATGTTTACAACTCCGGATCTTTCAGAAAAAACCCCTCCAAGAGATGCAAATATCAAGGGAGTCGCAAGGCGAATTGCAGAGGCCACTATCGCAATTACCACTACAGTTGTTCCGTTGTCCATTTATTCCGCCTCCTTATGCGCAGCAGTTTTTTTCCTTTTGGAAATCAATTGAACTATAAGCTTACCTGCTATGAATATTATAATTACTCCCTGAATAATTCCAATTACCTCTTTAGGTATTCCTGCCAATTGCATTTTTCTGGCTCCATTGCTTAAAACTCCGAACAATAGGGCGCTCGCGAGCACGCCTATTGGATGATTGCCTCCTACAAGCGCAACGGCAATTCCATCAAATCCGTACCCGGACATTCCAGCAGACATATTGACTTTGTAAATCAAGCCGGTTACTTGCACTGCACCTGCCAATCCGGCTAAAAGTCCCGATATGAACATCGCGAGGACTATGTTTTTCTTTTTGCTTATACCTCCGTATTCTGCAGCTTCGGGGTTGAATCCTACAGACCTTATCTCGTAACCCAAAGTTGTTTTAAACAAAATGAAATAGATTGCCAAGGCGCATATTATCCCGATGAATATGCCTGTATGAGCGCTTGAATATCCGAATTGAGGTATAAATTCACTCAGCTTGGAAAGTCTCGCCTTCTCGGGTATAGAGACCGAAAACGCCATTTTAGTTGTTCCTTGCAGTACTTGCGGGTTCAAAACAGTTCTGATTATATAGTTTGTTCCTATAAGTGCCGTATAATTGAGCATTATCGTTGTTATTACTTCATGCACGCCAAACCGCGCTTTCAGAAAACCGGCTATTGAAGCCCAAATGCCTCCCGCCAAAGCTCCAAATATGAGTATCAAAGGCAAAAGTATTATTCCAGGCAAATTCTGAAAATACCAACCGATTGCAATGGCTGTTATTGAACCGACTATGTATTGACCTTCGGCTCCTATATTGAAAAGACCTGTCCTGAAAGCAAAGGCAACCGCCAATCCTGTAAAAATCAAAGGAGTGGTCTTATAAAGCGTTTCGCCTATTTTGCTTAACCCTCCCATGCTTCCCTTGAAAAGTGCCGTGTATGCCACAATCGGGTTGCTGCCTGCAATGATTATGAAAACGGCTCCAATTACAAATCCAAGCACTATCGCGATCAAAGGAAGTTTCAGATTGTCCCACAGCCATTTGAGTCCATTTTTATTCATCCTTCATCTCCCTTTCCGGTTTGCCGCCCGCCATCATTATTCCCAATTCCCTTTCAGTGGCATCCTTGGCATCGACAATCCCGACAATTCTCCCGTCATAGATTACTGCAATGCGGTCAGCCAGAGACATCACTTCGTCAAGCTCAAGCGAAACAAGAAGAACCGCCTTGTCATTGTTTCTTTGGTCTATGAGTCTTTTATGAACAAATTCTATAGCTCCAACATCAAGCCCTCTTGTGGGTTGTGCAGCGATAAGCAATTTTGGATTTTTGTAGAATTCCCTTGCTATTATGACTTTCTGCTGATTGCCGCCGGAAAGAGATTTCGCTTGAATCTGCTCGCCCGGGGTTCTTATGTCAAACTCTTTTATCAACGTTTTTCCGTGCTTTGCTACAGCATTGTAATCCATCATATTTCTTTTGCTGAATGGTTCGCTGTGGTGGTATCCGAGAATCATATTCTCAGCCAAAGAATGTTCCAAAATCAATCCTCTTCTATGCCTGTCCTCCGGTATGTGTCCAATTCCCATATTTATTATTTCGCGAGTCGGCCTATTGGTGATGTTCTCGCCGTCCAATTCAACTCTTCCGGATTCGATTTTAGCAAGTCCGGTGATGGCCTCAACCAATTGTGACTGCCCATTTCCATCCACTCCTGCAATTGCTAGAACTTCACCCGCATTTACCTCAAATGACACATCTTTGACCGCCTCAATTTTTCTGCTGTCAAGAACCTTTAGGTTTTCAACCTTGAGTATGGTCTTTCCTGATTGCTTTTCTTTTTTGTCTACTTCAAGTCTCACTTTTCTTCCAACCATCAATTCCGCGAGTGAATCTATATCGGTTCCCGCCGTATCCAAGGTTTCTATGACTTTGCCTTTGCGTATTACGGTTACTCTGTCGCTCATTGACATGACTTCCTTGAGTTTATGTGTTATCAGAATTACCGACTTGCCCTCTGATGTCAGTTTTTTTATTATTTCTTCCAATTCATCTATTTCCTGCGGAGTGAGTACAGCCGTTGGTTCATCCAAAATCAATATGTCCGCTCCTCGGTAAAGGGCCTTTATTATTTCAACTCGTTGCTGAAGTCCCACCGAAATATCACGAACTTTTATATCCGGATCAATTTTCAGACCAAAATTTTCAGAAAGCTCAAGCACTCTTTTCTTTGCCAAATCCATATCCATTCTCAATTTACCGAATTTGTTCGGTTCATTGCCCAAAACTATGTTTTCCGTCACTGTAAACGGGGGTACCAACATAAAATGCTGATGGACCATTCCTATCCTATGCTCTATTGCCGTATTCGGATTTTTCATATTCACTTTTTTTCCTCGAATGAATATTTCCCCCGATGACTGCTGATAGAGTCCATACAGTATATTCATAAGAGTGGTTTTTCCCGCTCCGTTTTCGCCAAGCAAGACATGTATTTCACCTTCCTTGAGATTGAAATTTACATTGTCATTGGCAATTACACCTGGAAAAATTTTAGTTATGTTCTTCATTTCGACTATATTTGACAAAATCGTTCCTCCTTGTAAAAAAAATAAGGCCAGATATTTTCATCTGACCTTATTATAAACCATTTTTGCAGCATTAACTACAATTTAGATTTCCGGAATCTCAAAAGCGTCGAAAGTTTCTTTGTCATAAGGCACTTCGAAAACACCATCGATTATTGCAGCTCTGTAATTTTCTGCCATTTCAGCTATTTCGGCAGGTACATTTCCTGCATCGTCACTGTATCCAACACCCTCTTCAGCAAGACCGAAAACAAGGTTGGATCCGTCGAATGTTCCGTCGACTACAGCTTTTGTTGCCAAATAAGTAGCATTGTCAACACGCTTGATCATTGAGCAAAGTACATGCTCCGGATCGAGTGCAGACTGGTCCATGTCAACTCCTATAGCCCAGAATCCCTGTTCTCCTGCTGCTTCGATAACACCTATTCCACAAGCGCCGGAAGCATGATAAATCACATCAGCACCAGCTTGGTTTTGCGCAAGAGCATTTTCTTTTCCGAGTTGGGGATTGTCAAAAGCTCCTGTGTAGTTGATTATTATTTCAGCATCCGGGTTTACTGCTTTTACCCCTGCTTCAAAACCATATTGGAATTTTTCAATCAATGCAAACTGCATCCCGCCAACAAATCCAACTTTGTCTGTTTCAGTCATGAGTCCTGCAATAACACCTGTCAGGAAGGATCCTTCATGTTCCTTGAAAGTAAGTCCTGCCGCATTTGGGGCATCCACTACTTCGTCGATTATTGCAAATTTTTGATCCGGAAATTGCGCCGCGGCTTCAGCCGTAGCCGATTGCATCAAAAATCCTACCGAAACAATCAAATCCGCACCATCTTCAGCAGCCGCTGAAAGATTTGGTCCATAGTCGTCAGCCGTTTGAGATTCAAGAACACTTACTTCAACACCAAATTCCTCTTTAGCATTAACCAATCCGGCATAGGCTGAATCATTGAAAGATTCGTCGCCCAAACCGCCTGTATCAGTAATCATTGTAACCCTTAATGCTTCTTCTGCCGGTTCTTCTGTTTCTTCCATCGGTTCTTCCGTTTCTTCCGGCTCTTCCGCTGGTGCGCAACCGGCAAAAACCGAAACCATCAAAATCAATACCAGAAATAATGCCAACCATTTTCTACTCATTAAATAATCCTCCTCTTTGTTTTTTTATCCTTTTCCATACTTCTACATTTTTACCCAAAATCCTTCCAAAGCCTACAAAAATAAAAAAACAGGGCGGTTTTAAATTTCCGTCCTGTTTTCTATTCAACATGGTGAGGATTCTTTTGCCAGATATCCTTTTTCAATAAGCACATCCGCAGCCTTCTTTATTTTTTCTTCGTTTACCATTACAACCGGTCCAGTGCAACCCATTCCGCTTTCGGCATATATGCCGGCTTTCCACAAAGCCTGTACCGCCTCTTCCAGTTCCATTATGTCAATTCCGGACAATGTCCCTGTTACAATTTCCTTTTCAGGCGGCTCTGCCGATTCTTGGGATGTTTCTTTTTTTTCTTTGGACGAGCTTTCAATCAAATCTTTCAATCCGGCTATTTCCGCTTTTTCGAATTCATCCCGGGCGATACCCCCCAGTCCGCCCCGAGCCAAGCATGAAGCATATTCTATCGCATTGGCAACCACCGGAATTCCTGAAGCTCTGGAAAGAATCAATATGGTTCGACCGTAATCCTTTCCAACTCCAGGTCCGTACCCGTAGCCAGCAGCTTCATAACTCCCGCCCGTGGTGTAGGATGAAAACATTTTCATCAGGATATTTCCTGTCAATGTATCTGTAACCATTACATCCACACTGCCGCAGAGCAGGTCGTTTCCCCTCATGACAACCCCGCCGTCCGCTCTGGCAGACTCTCCGAATGAAAGTCCGTATCCGTTGGCTTTCAATTCTTTAAGAAGCCTCTCGACTTGTCTTGCTCCGTCAAGATTAAG
>Ga0102926_1000844_pt1 | contig 18276 bp, 16 predicted proteins | sample SalPonR1_A_D2_MG_FD_78173 | JGI IMG/M metagenome (GOLD analysis project Ga0102926, IMG submission 78173) | Salt pond soil microbial communities from South San Francisco under conditions of wetland restoration - Salt Pond MetaG R1_A_D2_MG | ecosystem: Environmental > Aquatic > Marine > Intertidal...
GTATAAGATGCAGCACCATTATCAAGTTCAGTTGCTTGAGCAGCAGACATAATACCAGCATCAGAAGTAGTTGCTGCTGGTAGTACAGCATTAGTACCATCAGAGCTTTCTACTGTTACTGTAGTGGATGTAACTGAATAGGATAAGTCAGTATCTACATTAGTCTCTTTAGCTGTGTTAGCAGCAACAGCCGTATTAGAAGCTATTGCAGTATCTAAGTCAGATATGGTACTTGCTAACTGTGTACCAGTGTGGTTAGCTCTATCAAGAGCGTCATCTAATGATGCCCCAATAGAAAGATAAAGCTCATCAAAGTTACTGTCAATTGCTTGCATCATCAGTTTTGGTGTAGTATGAACTGATACATTATCGATAGTTATTTGTGCCATGTTAAAACCTCCTTATAAAATCCAGTCTCTGTTATATAGGTCTACAATCTCTGACCCACCACCTGTTCCTAACTGTCCTACTGTTGCTGCATCACTTGGGTTTACCCCATCTTTAAGGTTAGTTATTGTCCTTGAACCTGCATTTAAGTCAGCTTTCAAGTAGTGATCATCAGGTAAGAAACCATCAGCCAGTTGCTGTACTTGATATAGAGCCTGGTTAAATGATCTATTAAGATTATCTCTACCAAAGTCATTACCTCTCTGGAAATCTGAATAGGTAGATTCATTAGTCACTTCACGTCTGATTCTTACATATACATCACTGGTTGGAGCAACATTAAAGATTACAGTATCTGAGGAAATCTCATAAGTATCACTGTGTTGCTCAGTCACTGAACCTGTCTCTATATCTATAAACTCTACTACTATATCATCCTCTGATAAGTAACCTCCTTGCAAGGTAATAGGATAAGATACAGTAACCCCATTACCTTGAGTAGATGAAAAAGTTAATGACATAAGTCTCCTTTCATATTAATTATCTAAAGCACCAGACGCTGCATTGAACGCCTGATTAATTCCAATTGCCTTACCAAAAGGTATGACACTCTGGACATCTCTAACCGTTTTGCTTGGATCACCATCACCAGCAAAGATATCAACAACATCCTTAATAACATCTTTAGCGTCACCTACTGCTCCTACTACTGGAACAGAGGTAGTATTAAGACCACGATAACCAGACTGGCCAGGAGCTGCCATCATACTATCAGGAAGTGCCCCAAAGGTTGCAAGCATATCACCAGCAACACCAACAGAAGCAAGCTGACCCATTCTATTTAATGTGCCAAAAATAGCTTCATCTGGTCTAAAAGCTTTAGCGAGGTATTCTTCCTGGTCATCTCTACCTAAACCCCTATGCAGTGCTGAGATCGAGTATGCAGCATAAGACATCATAAGAGAGTGCATAGCTATAATAGAAGCAGCTATCCTGTCATGCCTCATATCATGTATAAGCTGTTTACCAAGAGATGCTATTGAGAAACTTCTGAATTGAGTTATAAGTTGACCCAACCATTTGTGCATAAATACAGGAGTCTCTCCTATCAAGGGTCTTTGCATATCCCTTGATACTAACCTGTGCATACCATTGATAAGTCGTTCTTGCATCTCTGGTGGCATCTGACCAAAGTTAAACATTCTAACTTCTTTGCCTCTATCCATAGTGGTCTTGGGATTAGCTTGCATCCAAGCTTTAAGCTCATCCATAAAACCTCCATGCCATCCTGCATCCTTGATATTGGATTCACTTAACCCTTTACCAAGATCATCAGCCCACTTCTTAATCTGGATACCAAGCGATCTAACAGCTAACTTCTCACCTGAACCCTGCACTGTTCTGAATGCAGATATAACCTCTTGAACTCTCTTACCTTGTGCAAGCATGTTATCTATCTTACCACCTAAGCTGTTATAAGTCGCAGACTCTTCTATATTATCAATCCTCAGATAGCCAGGATACATTACATAGTCTTCACCTACATAATACAACATCTTCTCAAGTTCATCCAAATCAGCTCTCTTAAACTTACCTGCATATGTTCCACCCTCTCTTAGGCTTTTACTTCCTAACACACCCAAGTCAGGACATGCTTCCATAACAGTCTTGATACCTCTCTGTCCTGTGATACGGGCTATCTCTGGAATAGTTGATATCCCCATAGTCTGTAATCTCAAGAATGCAGTAGCATCTCTGAGTCTGCTTAGGTTCTTTATAAAAGCAGAGTTAGGATCAGTATTGATAGAGCGCCCATAGATAAGGTTTATACCATCCTCAAGTATTTGAAGCTCCTTATTAGTAGCTGATACATCCATACCTGCATTTAAAGCATCCTTCTTAACCTCTCTCAAGAACTCCATAGCCTCATTCCGTGATTTAAAACCTAACCTACCCATAGCCGATGCACCAGCAGCTTCTCTTGTATACGACTCAAGCAGCTTTGGTAAGTCAGACTCTATAAGGTCAACCATCTTTAAACCATTAATCTCAGTTGTTAAGTCAGGTTCAAAAGACTTCTTAGCACGATTAGACATATGCCTGGATAAATTCTCTTCTGCTGACTCTAATAGGAATTCATCAATAACATCCTTTGGTACCTTAGCTGCCTCTAAGCTTTTCCTAATACCATCAACATCCTTGCTTGTTATAGTCGGTGCATAGTTTGTCATACCTAATGTGTGATCTAAAGACCTTGCTACATAACCCCTGGCTATATAGTCAGAAGTTTTCTTATCCAGATTATAACGTCCACGTTGATAGGCATCAGATAGTAAGTCTATTACCTTTTCCTTACCGTGCTGAAATACAGCATGTTTAATAAGATTCTCATCAACAATGGTTGAAACATAGTTTTTATCAAGATCAAGGTTTTCAAAGCCAGCTTCACCAGCAGCTTTACGGGCAGTACCGGCAGCTCTGAATTGATCTCTTACACCCTGAGCAGCTTGTTTAATACCTTCATCACTAAATGTTCCAGGGTATTTAGTTTCTAAGATAACCTTCTTATAAAAGCTTTCGGTGTTCTGAGGCTTCATAATCATATCTAATCTATTGATACCTTGGTTCTTTCTCCATACTTCCATCCCATCTTTAAGTCTGCCACGCATAGCTGTTCTAAACTTCTTACCATAGATATCAGACATAAGAGCAGCAGTACCATTTGGATTAGAGGAGCCACCTTGAGGGGCCTCAAATAGATGATAGGATAAACCTCTTACAACTATATTCTCAGAGTTAGATAGTCTATTCTGAACACTGCTAACACTCTGTGTGAACTTAGGAAGCAGTCTCCATCCTCTTAAATCCTTTGGAACATTATAGCCATCCTGAGCTAAGCTTGCTATCTTATCAGCATACTTCTTATCTATATCATAGATACGTCTTATCTGTCTTGTATCCCCAGCAGACGCTGCACCAACCGAACCTGGCTTAGCCTTTTCAATAGCTGAAACTGTGCTAACATCCACATCAGAACCTAATTCAATATCTGCTGTTTCATAGATATCAACCTTTTCATTAGGGTCTTTTAATCGATTAAGCTGCTGTTGAAGTCTACCACTCTTTGTAGGTAATCCTTCTTTAAAGATACTTCTTGCTCTTTGCTCTTCTGTCATAGCGTTCCACATCTTTAAATCTTTACCAGCTCTTCTTGATTGAATAGCAGTTTCAAGATCAGACTTATTCGTAAGCAGCTCACGAGTAAGCCTATCTCTTCTTTCAACTGTAGAACGAGCCAGCTTGTTCATGCGCTGTCTTAATTTAAACTCAGCAGCATTAACCTTACCTTTAAGTCTTGCCTCTACTTCTGCTAACTCTCTTGCTCTCTTAGCTTCAATCTCTCTTACCTTCTCTTCTGCTTTCCAAAGTTTAGCTTGCTTCTTAGGTGTGTCCTTCTTCTCTAAACTCTTCTCTATCTTCTTGATCCTTTCCTGTTCAGCAGCTATTTCATCAGCATATTTGGTTTTGATCTTTTCTCTTTCAGGACCAGCTTTCTTAATAAAGTCTCTTTGTGCATCTCTTACTTTATTTCTATGAACTTCAACAGAAGACTGAGTATTCTTTAACTCAACTCCCTCAGCTTCTATTTCCTTTTCCAAAGACTTAATACGATTCTTTACTTCTCCAATCTTTTTATTAGACCAAGCCGATGCAGAATCATAAGCTCTTTTAAGCTGTATGCCTTTAGTGTTAACCCTTCTTCTAATATAATTAGAATCTAAGTCAGTATCATTTCTGGGGAAGTCTCTAATCATCTCTCTGGTAATAAGTCCCTCAGCATCAGCTCTTACAGCAGCATCAGCTTCATCAGCAAGATCAGCTATGTCAGGTCTACGACTTCTAACTAAGGGTGATAAAGCACCACCAATTAAAGCACCACCAGCAAAAGCGCCAACAGTGTCTAACATGTTAGACTGCGTATTACCCTTAACTAATAGAGTTTCAATAGCAGCATTCTCTACACCAGATAAGGCTCCAATCCTTAAAGCTTTAGTTATTCCAGTTGCTTTGGTACCCCAACTTAAACCACCAGTGGCTACACTTGTTGCTATACCAATAGGATCAAACATAGAGAAAGCTAAATTAGCAACGATACCTTTAGCTCCAGCACTTGCTATGGCTTGCTGTCTATCTCTATCTTCCTGGATAAAACCTTTCCGTGCTAAGAACTCTGGTTCTGAATCAGCTTTCTCAAGATAATCTAATTCATCCTTTGAGTATTGTAAGTATAAATCCTCTTTAGTTTCTTTGGTTAAACCCCAATTATCATCAGCTTCAAATTGTGAAGACCTACGTTCAAACATCCTATTAATAGCAAAAGGTGACATAGCTTCCTGGAAAGCTGCTCCCAGGAAGTCTACGTTCTCTTCACTTTTACTTTGATCAACAAGATATCTAAGGTCAGCAGCTACTGGCTGTTCCCCTAATTCTATGTCATCATAGTAATCTGTCAAATTTCCTCCTTATTAGAATAGAAAGTTCTCACCTACTTTTACATGCTTAGGCTTTCCTCCCTTGCCAGGTACCTTATACCAGCCACCTGCCTTATTAACTTTATCTCTCAGTGCTTTACTAAACTTCTCACTTCTAAGAGAAGAACTAAACTTAACCCAAACCTCTTCTCCCCATTTGTATTCTTCTACAACAGGGGCACCCGTAACCGATAAAGCAGCTTTGTTGTAAGCATTTAGTCTTCTCTTTAATAGACCACGATATCTCTGACTACCAGCCTTTGTAAAGTCAAATACCTTTACAAGACCTTCCATCGTGTAACCTTGATCTGCTACTAATTTAGCTTTCTTATTTAGCCTAATAGCACCCTTTCCACCATTATAAGATAAGTCAGTCCAGGCGTATTTCTCCTCTTCTGTCATCCCATCCCATTGAACTAATGATTTCTTAGATGCCTCTCGGTAGTCTTTTAGTTTATCATTAACAAGAGAGTCTACCTGATTAGAGGTTAAACCTTCCTTTACATTAACAGGTACTCCATCAATTACAGGCCAGTTCTCTTTCTTATCTGTTAACCACTTATCAAGTACCTTTACACCGTATCCAATCTCATATTCAGACTGACCTTTCTCTTTCTTTTCTTCAACCGATTTAAACATCATATACTTAGGTTGACCACCTACATTAATCCTGCCTTTATTGTTAGGATTCTCCTGTGATTTAAGGTACTGTAGATAATCAGTAGATGCTTGTCCTCGGTTCTTTGTCAGTCCAAGTCTATCTTCTTTGATGTCCTGAATAGCAATAGCTGCATCATCAGCCATACGATTAGAATCACTCCTAATAGTTTCAGGAGACCTGACATCAATCGGTTGAAACATTTCAAGATTAGTCTTTCCTGTTCCAGGGTCTTCAATCTCTGGGAGTTGAAACTCGTCTGGTTCGTTGAACTTAATGACCTCTGGGATAACTGGTTGCCTGAGAACTTCTGGTGCTTCTGGTGCTTCTTGTGTCTCTTGCTCTGGTAATGCTCCAAGTACACTACTCCTTATATCTTCTGGGTTTCCTCCTCCTGTTAAGAAGGCTCCAATTGAATCAACTATATTATTTAACATTCATACTCCTTTTCTTCTTTGAATATAAAGCTCTCATCTTAGCCTTTTCTTCTTCAAAGTCTGTAATAACATTTTGCTGATTTACCTCAAAGGGAGTATGACCTAATTCCTCTACCTCATCAGCTATCTTCTCTTGCCTTACTTTATACTGAGCTGCCATATCCTTTACCTTACTTAATGGCATAGGCTTTCCAAGATAGATGTTAGCATTAGAAGCCTTACTCCTCGCAACTAACTGTATTGTTCCTCTCTTAGGATCAGTGATAGGGAATACATCTTCTTCATCCAACCCAAGTGCTTGAAGTTGTGGCATCCAAGTATCTCTTTGAGACCAGACTACACCACGCATCATATCTTCTAACTTAGCACCTTTCTTAGGTAGGTTAGGGTCTAATCCTATAGCCTTACTTAAATATCCAATAGACCCTTTAAGTCTTAGATGTCCAGCAGTGGTCCATCCTTTCTTAAAATATTCAGTGACAAGATCAATATTAGAATCATCATCAGGTTCAGGAGAAAGAGAGACTTGATTTCTAATCTCCTCTTCCAAGTAAGCTGATTGACTATCTTCAAAGTCAGGGTTAAGCAAGAACTCTAAATTATCTCTTACTTCTTCAACTCCTTTACTTATTCTGCTTGTGTCTGGATTATAAGGATTATTAAGGAAACCCTGTGCCATTGTCAAAGCTTGAGGATCAGGTATACCTCTATCTCGATATGCCATAAAAGCTCTTACAACTTTAGACTCCTTACCACCAAGTGAATCAAGATGCTGATACTTTGCCATAGGTGGCATAGAATCTAAGATATTAATAGCTTGTTCAGTTGTAGAATCAAGAGTAAGCTCTCCTTTGTCACCAACCTTCTGTCTTGCTGCTACATTAGAGGTAGCCAGGTTTGACAGTGATTTAACAAAAGGATTAATAACATCATCCTTGGTTACTGCCATATCACATACTTGAGCAATAGCTGATGCTGTCTTCTTCTTTAAGAACTCACCTTGCTCTTCTTCTGGTATCTCTTTGGCCTCTTCTCTCGCTTGATTGATTAAGTCTTGATAGATAGAGGTATAACCAGCTTGTCTTTCCTTTGGTTTTATTGAAGTTGCATCAGTCTGACTTTGATCAGCAAGTAGAGCTTTTATCTGTCTCTGTCTTTCTCTTCCAGCTACAGCTTTGGCGTGATCATTAATGATAGAAGTGATTGAACCTCTTGTTGCAAACTTACCATTAAGTTCTTTATTTCTCCTATCAATTAAACTAAGTCCAGTATCCAAAGCTAACTCTCCGCTAAGAATCTGTGACTTGTATGTATTAAACTCAACAGCTAAAGATACAGCTTCATTACTTAAACTCTCTCCTTGCAACTTCTCATCTAAAGCCTGTAAAGCTCCTGTTCTCTCATATAAAGAGGTCTTCCTATCTCCTTTCCACACCTTAGATGCCTCAATGAGTGAAGGTGACTTAGAGGTAAGAATAGCTTTTGTAATAGCCTCATCCTTTTGAAGAGAGGTAAGCTGATTCCCTTTAACTAATCTATCAATAGAAGTGACTGCTGCATCAACAGGTACTTTATGTCCGTTCTCTTTAGCCAGCTTATCCATATTAAGCAGTGCATCTGTTACGCTATTGATATAAGAAGCTTCTTTTCTTTTAATCTTATCAGCTTCTCTTACTGATGCTACCTGTGGCATAGCTTCACGAAAAGAGATTGGTACTAACTTTTGCATCTCTTGATCTTTTTCATAGCCTTCATAAGTATCAAGCATGTAATTATCAACAGCTCTATACTCATCTTGAATTGCTTTTTCCCACTCTTCATCATCTAAGCCTTGCTTAGCTAATTCATTAAGTCGAGCCTGAACTCCCAGCATTTCACTTTTAAGAGTGACTGCTGCATGTGCCCTTGTCCCTGCTACTGTTGCTTCACTTGTGGGAGCTGCACCAGCAGCAGCAACACCGCTCTGGATTATCTTATCAGTAGCTATCTTTTTATTCATCTTTTTAGTATATTGATCTGCTGCTGCTCCTGTAAAACCGACCAGAGCGTTAACAATATCAATACCTGTGGTTTCAGCCTGGAAAGCCGAGCGAGGTAGAACTTTACTCTCTTCCCTTAATCTCCCAGGCATTTGTACCTGCTGAGACGGCCCCATCTGAAAAGGATTATTAACCTTTTGTCTTGTTATTGGTTCTGCCATTTAACCTCCTATTTTGCTTTAGCACCACTTCTTGAAGCTTTTGCTGCTCTTTGAAAGGTACCATGTGTAGATTGAAAAGTGCTTAAACCAGACATAGCACCCTGATAAAATGCAGGTGGCGTTATAGTATAGTCAGTCTGCTGAGCAACGCTTGATCTAATATTAAGAGCTTCTGTATCAATATTATCAAGCTGTCTCTCTCGTTGGCTGGTGATATCACCAAACCTCTGACCTAAGCCTGTGACTAAATCCTCCATAGCTAAATCAATAGACTGACCATAGGTTCCTGTGGCTGCTGATTGTAATTCAACAGTAGACCTTGCTTGCATATACTCTCTTTGCGCTTGCATGGACTGCTTATAATTTTCCTGAATAACATCAGCCTCTTGTTTACTTAACTCTGTGTATTGCCTTAATGCTTCATCTCTTAGCTGTTCATTATAATCTTCCTGTGCTTCCTTCTGAGCTTCCGCTTGCATATAAGAAGCACCGGCAGATACAGCAGATACAGCGAGAGATGCAACAAGGGCAGCAGTTGTTCCTATTGCCATTATATACGTTGTCCTCTCTTGTTAAAGTTTCCAGTTAAAGAAAAATCACGAATAGCTAAAGGTAAGTGACTATCTGTTTTGATAGTTAGATTATACTGTTCCGATCTTTTACGTATAGGTATTCTATGTTGACCTTGAACTAAAGGAGCAAATCCAATTATGTTCTCAGGTCCACCAAGTGTTCTATTACTATAAGCTGACTCTCTTACGTTACCATAATTATCTTCTACTTCCGCTGTTATCTCCCCGGAGGTATTATAATTAACATAGTAATTACTAACTATTAAAGTATCCAGATTCATAGCTTGCCCGTTCCTATCTTTAACAACGGGATTAGTCAGAGTGTATCTGCATTCATAACTAAGACCTGCTATCACTTCACAAGTTGCTTGATCACTTAGGTCATCAACTGACCAAAGCTCTGAACCTACTCTTTCAAAATTAACTAAAGTACCTTTCTCTTCTTCATAACAATCAGTTGACCTAACTAACTTAATATCATCAGTAGAGCAGTTAGGTAAGGGATCAGTACATTTCCAGGTATCATCATCTTTTGTCATGGTGACTACTGAGGAACGATCAAGACGAACTGGAAAGGTTAAGCCAGAAGAATCAGCATCACCTAAATCTATGGACTCACATTCAACTGTCATATCATCTCTTTCAATAACTATCCTTAATGTATCATCAACAAAAGCCATGTAAATTATCTTATCACTATCAGGGAAGGCTATCTTACCCCAAGCACTTTGAGCTTTTTCAGCTCCTTCCCATAACCAGTCATAAGTATATAATACATTATCAGGTGAAGCTTTGATAATTAATAAATTAATATTAGTAGATGCCAGCATTACTTTAGGAGTACCTACAATATATTCCTTAACATGATCTGTAACAGGTCTTGCTCTTTTTGAATCTGTCACTGAATCTGTAAAGTATTCTCTTATGCCTGTAAACTGTCCATACTTAATAGCAAAGAATATATTATCTCCTGATGCAACAGGATTAACTGATAAGTCGGTTTCAAAAGTAGTTGTCTTTCTTAACACCGTATTACTTGATGTCAATGCTACATCACCTGGCATTAAGAATTGAGCAGTATCAGAAAAGAATACCAAGTCACCATCGAAACCTATAGAAGCTTTAAGATAATTAATCTGAGGTGAGTCAGCATATACACTAATTGGGTCTGTATCTAATGTTGCCTGTACTGTATCTCTATAGAAGTTAAAGAACTCATTAGACCTTGACATAGTAACAGACTCGCCAGCAGTAAAGTATAATCTATTCTGCATAAGACCAGTTGAGTTTATTTTAAAACCTGTAAAGGCTGGTAAGGGATTAGTTCTATCATCTCCTACTTCTCTATCTTCCCATTCACCTTGTCTTAAAGTAAACGTAGCCACCCCAGCAGATACACTTTCCCTTACAAGTACATGAGGCATAGTTGCAGGATTGTTACCAACTGATATGTCAGGAGCGATAGTTTCATTCCAGGTAAGGTTATCACCAGCACTTCCATCAGTGGTAGTAGCCTTTAGCCAGAAGCTTGCATTTTCAGTCCGATCACCACCAGGTGGAGTTACTTTAATCTTAAAATCTTCTGGTGCTTTATTAGGAAGTAAGGATACTTCTTCAACTGTCTTAAACAAAGCAACTGCATTAGCACCATCTACATCGTCATCCACACTTATAGTAAATGAAGCACCATCTATTCTTGATATGAATAAACAGTTATTATCTAATATGATATTATAATCTGCTGATATATCTGTTCCACCCCATCTACCCTGCGCGGATAACATTTCATCTTGAGACCCACCCGTTAGTGCATCGAGTAGTTTTGTTGCTACTAAAGAAGGTCTGACTGCGTAAGTATCAGTATCGGTTCCACCAGCAGGTGATTGATGCCAGGCAACTTCTACATCATCTATATATATTCTCGTCATTTGTGCATAGTCTTTAAATTGAACGTACACAATGGCTACGTTCTCTAATGAATCTGTAGTTGTAGAACTCTCTTCCACTACCACATCACGATTAATCAGAAACGTGTAATCACCTATAGTCATAAGATCAAGGTTAGAAGAAGGATCAGAATTAGCTAAGTAAGTACCAGCACTGTCTTCAACATTAATGGTATGTTTAGTACCATCAGGAGACCAAGCCTGGACAGTACCATCTACCTGTACCTCAATGAAATATTCTTCTCCATTCCTTTTATAATGATGCCACTTAGACAGAGGATTCTTAGACGCATCAGCAAAGGTTCCAGTGCTTTGTGTACCCTGCCTTGAGCTAAGCCCTCTTACAATATCCGGTCTGAAATTATCTGACAAGGTACACTGTCCAGGATACCTATTCTTAGCTGGTTGCTGAGATACACCTTGGATGGGTCTACCTTGATTACTTGTAACATAAGTAATAAGTCACCTCCTTTAGTATGTGTTGCGTTTTGGAAACACTGATAGTCTGTTTGATAAAGCATTAGGTCCACCAACTCTTGCTATAAATTCCTGAGCTGTCGCATTATCACGAAGATAGTTATGCTTTCTGTTTCTTGATTCTTCCCGTTGTAATAGGTTCATAGCATCTTGTTCATCTTGCTTCTGAAACTTCCATCTCTTTTCATCTACCTCTAAGTCTTGAGCAAACTGTCTTCTTGCTACATACTTAATAGCTGTCTGTGCAATAGGTGGTAGGTCATTAAAATCAATAAGCATAATGAAAGCTAATTGAAGACACATAACACCACCAACAGAATAATTAGCTAAGTCAGACAAGTCAAATGTATGATTAACCATATCGTATAACCTGCCATCTCTTAGAGCAAGTCTTATGTCCCTACTCTCACCAGAAGTAATCAGAGACAAAGCATTAGTAGGTGCAACTATGTGACCAGTGTTTGAATCCGGTACAACATTCCAGTTATATTCCTTATTAAAGAACCAGCCTCTCTGCTGGATTTCTTTTGATATCCTCTCTATAGTCCGCTCAGCCTGAGCTGCATCTAAATCTGCATCGTTCTCATCAGAAACAGGAGCAAGCCCAACACCAGCTAAGCAAACATTAATTGCATTTAACTTTTCTGACAATGTTTACCTCCTTAAAGTAAAAGCCCTCCAACAACCAAATGATGGAAGTAGAGGGCTATTTAGGTATAGTCTAACAGTGTTAGACTTGAGTGTTAGCTATAGGTTTTAGTAGCTTTGGCTTTGCCTTTAGCTTTAGTAGTAACATTACTGTCAGCAGTAGCAGAATTAGATACGACCACAGCACAGTTATCATAACGGCCAGTGGTAGCACCTTCTGACAGCCAAGAGTCAATGAAGTATCCTTTAGTCTTCTGGTCAAAGAAGATATCAGTAGACAGAGCGATTGTACGACCACAAAGCAAAGCGTCCTGCTGATAAATAATGGCATTAGCAGCTTTCATATCATCAGTCACATCATATCTATTTCCATTATTTGCATTTGAAAGGAGAGAATGATCAGCGCCATCATGCGGGTTAATCTTCATCTGAGTAAACTCAACAGAACCCTGAACGGGTAGGCCCCAGCCTTTAAGTCTACCAGAAAGGTTAGCATCAAACATAGTACCAGTAGTCTCATTAGAACCACCTTCTGTCTGAGCAATAAAGCCATAGTCAACCAGCAGACCAAACTCTGCAATGGGTACCATAACTTTCAGACCAGCAATAGGTACTCTCTGAGTAACCAAACCCATCAATGCAATCTCAATAGCAGATACAAGCTGGTAAGGGTCTTGAGCCTGGGAGTCATCATCTTTCAATCCAACTTCAATAGCTACACCCTGACCAGTAACACGGGAGATGCCACCAGTAATAGTGTTAGCATAGGGATCATAAACACCACCAGTAAGGCCAGTAGCCAGAAGCTGCTGAACTACCATCTGGTCTTCCATGGTCTTGATTTTGCCAGTCTGATTAGTGGCGAGTTTAGTCATAACATCAAAGTCATTCTGGATGTCATGAAGGGTATGTACTGTATTACGTCCAAGTACAATGGTATCAACTACCAGAGCGTTCTTATTGAACTCAGTATCATTAGTTGCTTCGGGTTCCTGACCAGGAGTAAGAGTCTGCAAAGAGGTCTCACCCATGTATTTATCAGAAACAATGTTAGTACCTACTACATCCTGAACAGAGAAACCACTAAGTAGGTTCTCACCTTTCAGGTACTGCTCATGTACTACTCCATTAAACTTCTCGATCAGCAAGGTTGATACATCAGCACCAACAGCAGGATTCACGAGATTGTTATTAGTAGAACCAGACATAAATTAATCTCCTTATATTTATAGTAATTGATTGGTAGTATAGTAAGAGAGAGAGTAGTAGTTACTATCACGTTCTATCACTACTAAGCTCTCTATACTCTCTTATCTCTCTATACTCTCTTATTATTTCTTATTATTTCTTACTGTTCAATACTGGTCTCTAATTATTTTGTAAGGATTTCTGCATCTTAAAGTTCTTTAAGAAGTTAGATTCCTTTAGCTAAGCCAGCTTGTCTTCTTTGATCCCATTCAGCAGGGTTCTTTCTATACTCTCCGTTCTTAAAAGCTTCAAAGTATTCTGCTTGAGTAACAGCTCCACTTGAATCTGCAACTTTAGAGTTATCACCAGTCTCTAAGTCTAACTTGACAGGTGCATCGGGTTTCCCAGCAGCTTCATATTGACGCCAAATATCAGCAATCATAAGTTTCTGTACCCGTAGGGTTCCTTTCTCCATAACCTCGTTAAATTCGGCAATCTCCTCTTCGGAGAGGTTCTCCATTGCAAAGGCATCGAGGTCATTCCAGCGGTCTTCACCACCCATCAGTTCGAGAGTTTCATTCCAAGCTTCTTCTGCTGCTTTTGCTGCGCTCTCCTGACCCTCCTTGAACTGCTGCATAGTCATCGAATCTTTAGCCTTTAGGCCATCAAGGTATGTGTCTACCTGCCATTTCCCAAACGCCTCATTTAGGGCATTTCTGGTCTCCTCAGATAGACCCTCCTTAGAATATAGCTCCGTTGCAATCTCTGAGGCATCAAATCCTTTCTCCTGTGCAAAATTTGCAAGGTCAGCCGGGATATTAATATCGACAAGAGCGCCATCGTATTCAATTCCTTCGACCTTCAAATCTTCCGTATGAGGAGGGACAGAGGGTTCCCCAGGCGCTACATCATCTTTGATTTTAATCTCATCAGAAGGGGTATCCTCGTTCGTCCGAGAGGGTGTATCAGTTGATACCTCTGCCGGAGTTTCTGTTTGTACTGTCTCTTCTTTTACTTCTGGTGTTTCAATAGGTTCGGTCATCATTATCCTCCCTGTTGCATTGCTTGATTAATAACATCAGGACCAGCCTTCTCAGCAGCACCAGCCATAGCTTGAGCTGCAATCTGTTCCTGCTGTGCTTGAGCTTGAGCTTGCTGCTTAGCTTGCCATTCTTCATCCGTCATTATCCATGGTAACTTCATACTTAGGCCAGCAGCTACTTCTCTGGCATAAACATCCCATTTAGTCCTGGCTTGAACAGGCTCAGGCCAAGTCTGAGGTAGTTGCATCATCTCAGTGAACTGTTTAATCTTATCCAGATCACCTATCTTACCAAAAGCAGCAAGTCCTGTCACTATCTGAGGAATTACTTGCTCTTCTGAGAGTGGAAAGTCAACTGCTTTAAGGTACCTATAAGCTAAAGGTGACTGCATAGTCTGAGCTAAGAGAGTATAGACACCACCAAGAGAGGTTTCTAATTCTTGAGCGTCTATCCTTAACTCGACTGTGGTTACACGTTCAGCATCCCTTCTTACAGCAGAATTAATTAAGAAAGCCTGTCCTATTCTTCTCTTATATTCATTCAATACTTCATTGACAGGGGTAAAGTCAGCATATTTTTCAAGTTGTAGAACTCCTACATCCTCTACATTACCGTATATCCATTCACCTGTAGGGGCAGTTGCTACTTCGTCAATATCTATTATACTTCCTTGTCTTAGAAAGTATTTAACATCAGCCATAAGAGCCATACCTTTAGCGATAGCTTCTGATAAGAACGCTATAACAAAGAAATCACCTGCATAATCCTCTACTAAACCTCTACCATAATCTTCTCCATTAGTATGGTTCCACATAAGAGGCAACCAAGGTAAGTCTTGCTCTGGTAGTTCTTGCCAGGGCTTAATCTGAACACCTAAAGCTGATTGTGTAACACCAAACTTCTCCTTTTCGATGCGATAGATCCAAGTATATAAAGAAACTTCTTCATCCTTTTTACAAAATGACTCACCTTTAATACTTTTTAGTTGATCTTGTATCTCATTAGAGAGTCCAGAGAAAGCTTTTCTTTCATGGATTACAAGCTCTACTAACTTACCAGAAGTATCTCTTCTCATGCAGTACCTATCAAGTTTAATAGCTTGCAAATTACCCTCATTAGGTAGGTACATTAATACATTACCAGATATTAGTAGGTTCTTAGCAGCATCTACATAAGCTACTCTGGCTGCTATCTTATTCTGATAAGTCTCGCATCTCTTCTCAGCCTCTACTAATAATTCTGACAATTCCGTTGGGTCATATCCTGAGCCTTCAAGTTTAGCCCGTACTTCTTGTTCAAACTCTAACTTAAAGAACGATCTTTGAACAGGGAATAAGGTAGTAGTTATTTTGTTTGCAAGATGATTAACAGCTTGAGCGCCTATCCCCTGGAACCCATGCTGATTTGCACCTCCACCTCTGTCTCTGTTATCGTTATCAGGTAAGATATAAGGTAACGTGAATTTGCTGTACTCTCTTGCGCTATCCAGGTACTGGTTCCTGGTAGATTGAAGGGCAGTATACCGCCCTTCGAGATCAACAGCAGACCCTACGCCCTGCTTAACCTTCCTTAACAGGGTTTCAGGCATATTAGACGCTTAGCCCGGAACCAGTGCTACCAGTAGATGCACCTCCCGAGGGTTTAATCAAAGCCCTTTTACCCTGAGTTTTAAGATCACCTGGCTGCTCTTCTTCACCACCAAGTACAATATCTTCTGCTTCTGTGTCAACTGTTCTTTCCGGTCTTTGTGCCGGAGTCTTTGCTTTCGGTGCAGACATACCCATTCTTTAATCTCCTTTACAGTTTTAAATTAAAATTATAGCCACCTACTTTAAAACCAAGTGACTTATACATTGATACGGCTGGCTTATCATTGTCTATTCCAGAGTGTGCCCCGCAATGGATACTCTTACATCCACTAACTTCACACCACTTAATGAAAGATTGAATAAGATTCTTACCAATGGATTTATTTCTGGCTTTTTTAGTGACATACATAAACATCTCTTGACCAATAGGATCATTAGACCATACTTGTCCTGTAATGCAACCCCAGAAGAAGCCAACAATCTCTCTTGTTTCGTCATCATGAGCAATGAATATATTATGACTCCTATCTGTTATAGCAAGCATAATATATCTCATGGTTTTCTTTTCATCAAAGTCTAACCCATTCCAGCGGCCAGCTTCATTAATATAATCTTTAGCAATCGTCATCAGTTTAGGTAGGTCTAAATCAATAGCTACCCTTATTGTATATGGCATTAATTTTCCCCCTCAGTTCAGAAAGTATAACATTCTTTATCATATCACGATAGTCTGACTTATGATTTACAGGTACAGGACTTAGAATATCCATCAAAAGACGATAGACATCAGGTGTTATAACTGCATTAATATTCTTCTGACCAGTATTCTGACTCTTCATCAGCTTGCTCATTAATTTTCTCCTTTACTTCATCTGCGTATGTATAAATCTCTATAATATCACTTACACTAAGACCTGCAAGTTTAGCCTTTTCAAATAGCTGTGGACTAATGAACCCTTCATCAATATCGGAACGAGTATTAATACGAGAACAAAAGATATCACTTATCACTTCAAGTTTATTCATACATCAGCCTCCGTTTTATCATACCTAAGCTCACCTACCTTTGGGAGTCTAAGCTTACCCTTACTGGATTCTTGTAAGGCATACACTGTAAAGATTTTACCTAAAGGGCTTGGTAATAAGTCATGATCATTGAATAAAGTATTTACCCTATGAGCTTCAAGCATCTCTTTAGCATCATAGTGTGACCAGCCTTTACCAAGCATGGCTTTAATCTCTTTCCCATTTCTCCATTTAAAGATTAGGTTAGCTACCTTACCTGAATATTTACCAGTGCCTTCCTCTACTCCAATACATTCAAGATCATATGAGATATCTTTAACTATCTTCATACTCCTGAACCCTTTATGTCCAGCTTCCCACCCACAATTACAAGCTTTAAATACAGCTCCCTCCTCTCCATCTGCTATGCGTCTCTCAGCATAACTTATCATATCTTCTTCTGTCAGGAGTAAATCAGAAACAACTATATCATGGTCTGAACTAAACTCAATAGGCTTTAAGTTTTTGATCAACTGACCATACCTTACTTCTGCTTTTACAAAAGAGTAACCATCAATAAAAGCCTGTAGTGTAACATAGTCATGAAACATTAAGTAAGAATTAAGGCAATGTTCATGCTGTTCAAAGGTTAGCATCTTAACCCTATTCGGATTAAAAATTCCAGATAGCTCTTCGAGAGAGCAGTTATCACAACATAGCTCAGCCATGTAAACTCCAGGTACAAGCTGCTTATCTCTGTCTTTATGCAGAAGGCTGTTCAATAGATAGTCAGTGCATGAGAACTGCTTACCTGTTCTGGTAAAGAAAGCTATGTCATCTACATCTTTGACTACTACATGACAGAACAGTCCATCATATTTAGGCTGTGCCATGTAAACGTCATTAAACTTCTTACTCTCTGGTACTTCCTCTAAGTGCTTTACCAACTGTGTTACTTTGTCTGCCTTACGATGTTCGGAGTCAAGTCCAAGGAATTCAAAAATATTCATATTAGTTATCTCCTTTAAGTTGTCTAACAGTGTTAGACTAATAGTGGTTTATCGTACCTTTGGCTTTAATCTGCCTGATACGTTCCTTACAAACATGGATAATCTTTTCATAATCGAGTATCCTTGATTCTTCTTGGGTTAGGTTAGGGTCTGACTTACACCTCAAGGTACGCTTAATTATGTCAGCATCCCAAGGGTTAAGCTTATACTCTTCCCATATATCCCAAGGTTGAATCTTATAATTAGAGTAGTTAGAACTACCTACATTATAATTTCTAACATCTTCCTTATTCAATACTGGTCCCTTATTCATTAAGTCTCCTTATATTAAATTTCCATTGACAAGATACAGGGTCGAAGTATACACCAACTACCTTATACTTCTTCCCTGCATAAAGCTGGAAATACTTAGTTGCCAGCTCCTTAAACATCATAGGCCACATACTCCGCCGGAGCACTTCTCTTCTGTCTCATCAAAGACTGTACCAGTTCTGTTCTTAGCTTCATAGTAGGGAACAGCAGTTAGTGGCTGTCCACCCCTTGAGCCATCAGGATAGCAAGTAAGACCTCTTAGTTTAGGTGCA
>Ga0102926_1000846_pt1 | contig 18230 bp, 15 predicted proteins | sample SalPonR1_A_D2_MG_FD_78173 | JGI IMG/M metagenome (GOLD analysis project Ga0102926, IMG submission 78173) | Salt pond soil microbial communities from South San Francisco under conditions of wetland restoration - Salt Pond MetaG R1_A_D2_MG | ecosystem: Environmental > Aquatic > Marine > Intertidal...
CAATTTCACAAAAGTATCTCTGTTAATTAGCCCTTCTTCAGATAACTTATCAGCAACCTGGTATATTGTTAAACCCTCTGGAATGGTAAATGCATATGTTTCAACCCTACCTGTTACAATTACACTTCCTATTTCAGTGGGAGTCATCGATGGAGATAATGAGTATGTTCCAGCTTGGTATTCACCATCATATCCGTTTAACTTTGATAATATTTTAAAATTTTTAACACTATTGATAATGCCCTCTTCTTTTAGGGTTTCTGCTATGCCTGTGGTACTCAAACCTTGTTCTATGGTAATAGTTTTATATGTTGTATCCTCAGAATTAAGAGGACTGTTAAAACTCATAACAGCAAGATAGGCACCTAGACCTAAAACAATGATTAATAATATAATAACCTTTATTACGTTCTTCATCTCTTCTTCCTTTATTTAGTTCTACCCAAGTAATTACCAGTCCTTGTATCTATTTGAATTTTTTCGCCCTCTTCAATAAATATTGGAACTTGAATTACGGCACCAGTTTCAACTGTCGCAGTTTTTGTCACATTGGTAGCTGTATCACCTTTTACACCTGGTTCAGTTTCAATTACTACTAAATCAACAGAATTAGGAGCTTCAACCATGAACGCATTATCTTTGTAGAATTTTATAGTAGCTTCATCATTTTCTTTTAAATATTTCATAGCATCTTCAACTTGTTCTGCCATTAAAGGAATTTGGTCGTATGTTTCTTGATCCATAAAATAGTAAAGCTCGCCATCACTGTATAAATACTGCATTACCTTCGTCTCAATATGAGCTTTAGGAAACTTGTCATTCGGATTAAATGCCTCTTCTCTAGTAGCTCCAGTTAATATATTTCTGTATTTTGTTCTCACAAAAGCAGAACCTTTACCTGGTTTTACATGCTGAAAATCAATTACAACATGAGGCTCACCATTAATCTCAAAGGTCATACCTTTTCTAAAATCACCTGCATAAATCATTTCTCGTCACTCCTTATATAATTATTATTTAAAGCTAATATTCACTGTCTCCGAAAGTATTTCATAAACATCTTTCATCATAACTGAAAATCTTGCTTCAGCCTGTAAATACTTGGCAGCCACTGGATTGGCTGCGATTAAAGCATACATGCTTTGTATTTGTTGCATCATATCATTATCAGGAGCTTCTCCTGACATCTGTTTTGCTTGAAACTGAAACTGCTTTTGCTGAAAATCTTTCAATGAATTTGATAAATCAGGATCTTTATCAACTTCTTTTTTCAATTCGTTAAATTCCTTGTACTCTCCACTTTCTTTTATAGCATCTGACAATTTATGAGCTTCTTCATATACGTTCATATTTACCTCCTAGACTTCCATAAATATTGGAAGTATCATTGGACTTCTCTTTGTTTTGGAAAATATATATCCCTTAAGATCTGTCCTAACCTTATTCTTAATAGCGTTTCTATCTTTAATGCCCTCATCTTGACATTTTAATATGGTTTTTTTCACAACATCTGTAGCTTCATTTATTATAGCAGAATTTTCCCTTACATAAACAAACCCTCTAGTTACCAATTCAGGACCTGCCAATAGTTCTCCCGAACTTGAATCAATGGTAGCTACTGCCATAATTAGTCCCGATTCACTAAGAAGCTTTCTGTCCCTTAAAACTACATTTCCGACATCACCAACTCCGTAGCCATCAACTAGTATTGCCCCTGCAGTTACGGCATTCTTTTTGTGAGTTGCTCTATTTCCACTTATAGTAAGTGCATCACCGTTGGACATTACAAACACTTTACTTTTTTCCATTCCAAGACCCATAGCTAGCTCCGCATGACCATTTAAATGTCTGTGCTCACCATGTACTGGTATAAAGCATTTAGGTTTTATCAATGTGTGTATCAGCTTTAATTCCTCTTTGCAAGCATGCCCCGATACATGTATATCCATTATATCAGATTGAATAACTTCAACACCCTTTTCATATAGTTTGTTTACAACATTTGTAACAGTCTTTTCATTTCCAGGAACTGGTGTTGATGAAAATAATACCACATCGCTTTTCTTAAGCTGAACGGCCTTATGTTCATCGTTTGCCATTCTAGTAAGTGCAGACATTGGCTCACCCTGACTACCTGTAGTTACAATTAATAGGTTTTTATCAGGAATATTCTTTATTTTCTTAACATCAACAAAGGACTCTTTTGGCAAATTAATATACCCTAATTCCTTTGCAAGTTTGATTACATTTTCCATTGAACGACCAGATATGGCTATTTTTCTACCATGATTTATGGCAGATTCCATTATCTTTTCTGCTCTTCTTAAATTAGATGAAAATGTTGCAACAATTATTCTTTTTTCTGTTTTATCCAATATTCCATCTATTGTTTTTGTAACCACTGCTTCAGTTGGTGTAAAACCAGGTCTTAAAGCATTGGTACTATCTGCTAAGAGTACATCCACACCTTCGGCGCCAATCTGAGCAAATCTAGCTAAATCAATAACCTCATTATCAACTGGGGTGTAATCTATCTTAAAATCACCAGTATGCACAATCCTGCCCGCCGGGCATTTAATCGAAAATGCCAAGGCATCTGCTATGCTGTGATTCGTCCTTATTGCCTCCACATCAAAGCTTCCTATACTAAAACTTTGACCAGATTCAATTATATTTAAGTCAGCCGTAATCTTATGCTCTTTAAGCTTATTTGTAATTAACCCCGCAGTAAGCTTAGTGCCATAAATTGGCACATTAATATCCCTAAGTAAGTATGGAATACCACCTATATGATCCTCATGACCATGGGTTATTATTAACCCTTTAATCTTTTCCCTATTTGCCTTAAGATATGTGTAATCAGGTATTACTACATCGACCCCAAACATCTCATCCTCTGGAAAAGTAAAGCCGCAATCTATCATGAGTATCTCTTCTTTATACTCTAATAAGGTAAGATTTTTACCTATTTCCTTGAGACCTCCCAAGGGAACTATTCTAAAGCTCTCCTTAGGCGGTCTTCTTCTTCGTTTATTTTTATTCGATTTTTTAATTTGTTCTTCCATAAATTATTTAGACAACTATTTTACAACAAGATTTACAAGCTTGTTTGGAACTGCGATAACCTTTATAACTTCTTTACCTTCTACAAGTTTCTCTATCTTATCATTATTTAATGCTGTCTCTATCATTACCTCCTTATTGGTATTGTTTTCTAACGCCAATTTTTCTTTAACCTTGCCGTTAATTTGGACAACAATTTCAACAGTGTCTTTTACAAGGGCCTCTTCATCGTACTTAGGCCATTTAACCTTGCATAATCTTTTCGTTTCTCCAACACCTTCCCACATTTCTTCAGCTATGTGTGGTACAAAAGGAGAAAGTACTATGATAAGTTCTTTTACAGCTTTATCCATCAAAGGAATATTTTTAATTTCTATTTCCTTGTATTTATAAAGCTCATTTACAAGTTCCATAATCGAACTTATCGCCGTGTTGAAATTGAATCTCCCCCCGGCATCCTCAGTCACTTTTTTAATTGTCGCATTAAGAACATAGTTTAATTCCTTGTCATCCTTTGAATTAATTTTGATTTCAGAATTCCAGCTCTCATCTTTTATTTCAGTTATATATTCATGAACCAGTCTATATACTCTGTTTAGGAATCTAAAACTTCCCTCAACACCAGTTTCTGACCAGTCAAGCTCTTTATCAGGTGGAGCAGCAAACAAAATAAATAATCTTGCAGTATCAGCTCCATATTTTTGAAGTATTTCTTCAGGACTAACAACATTGCCCAAAGACTTACTCATTTTCTTTCCATCCTTATTTACCATACCTTGAGTAAGTAGGTTTTTGAAAGGCTCTTCGTAATCCACTAAATTTAAATCATAAAGAACCATTTCGAAGAATCTTGCATAAAGTAGATGCAATATAGCATGCTCAACACCACCAATATATTGGTCTACATTCATCCAGTAATTTACTTTCTTTTTATCAAATATTTCACTTTCATTTCTTGCATCACAATACCTCAGATAATACCAAGAAGAATCCAAGAATGTATCCATAGTGTCCATTTCCCTTGTTGCTTTCCCTCCACAAACTGGGCACACCGTATCTCCAAAAGTTTTTGAAGTTATAAGTGGGGATTCGCCTTTTCCTGTAAATTCAACATCAGTAGGCAATTTAACAGGTAGGTTTTCTTCCTTTTCAGGCACCCATCCACATTTATCACAGTAAATCATAGGAATAGGTGTTCCCCAGTATCTTTGCCTAGAAATTAACCAGTCGCGAAGTTTATAGTTTGTAGTTTTTTCAGCAATTCCTTTGTTTTCCAAATCAGCAATAATTTTTTCAATTGCCTCCTTGTTATTCATTCCATCATATGCACCGGAGTTTATCATTTTACCTTCAGCAACAAAGGCTTCCTTTAAATTTTCAATATCAATATTTTCATCATTAGTATCAACTACCGGTATGATTTCTAAACCAAATTTTGTTGCAAATTCAAAGTCCCTTTCATCATGAGCGGGTACAGCCATGATAGCACCTGTTCCATAGTCCATCATAACATAATCAGATATGTAAATTGGAACATTTTTACCGTTTACCGGATTGATTGCCTTTGCTCCAATAAATATTCCCGTCTTTTCTTTAGTTGTGGAAGATCTTTCAATTTCAGATAAGTGCTCAACAGAAGAAATATATTCCTTTACATCAGCCTCGTACTTAGTTCCATCAGTAAGCTCTTTAACATAAGGATGCTCAGGTGCAAGTACCATATATGTAACACCAAATAAAGTATCTGGTCTTGTGGTAAATATTCTCATTTTTTTATCAAAGTTTTCAATTTCAAAATCCACTTCTGCACCAGTTGATTTACCAATCCAGTTCTTTTGCATTGTTTTAACTTTATTAGGCCATCCATCCAACTTATCAAGATTATCAAGCAATCTGTCAGCATAATCAGTAATCTTAAAATACCACTGGGATAAGTTTTTTTTGCCCACAGGAGTTTTACATCTTTCACAGCAGCCATCCACTACCTGCTCATTTGCAAGGACCGTTTGGCAACTTGAACACCAGTTAACTGGATTTTCTTTTTTGTATGCCAAGCCTTTTTTGTGGAATTGTATAAAAATCCACTGCATCCATTTATAGTAATCTTCCTTACAAGTAGCTACTTCTCTATCCCAATCATAACTAAGACCCAGCTGATTAAGCTGTTTTTTCATTTCTTTAATATTTTTAGTAGTCCAAATATCAGGATGTATATTATTTTTAATAGCTGCATTTTCTGCAGGTAATCCAAATGAATCCCAACCCATTGGATGAAGTACATTCAATCCATTCATTGTTTTAAACCTAGCTATAACATCTCCTATGGAATAGTTTCTAACATGCCCCATGTGTAATTTACCAGAAGGATAAGGGAACATCTCCAATACATAATACTTTTCCTTATCATAATCTTCTGCGGTTTTAAAGTCTTGTTCTATTTCCCAAGTCTTTTGCCATTTTTTTTCAATTTCGCTAAAATTATACTTTTCCTGCATCTCTTAATCCTCACATTTTATTATATTACAGTCACCCCAAACCTTCTCGATGGAATACATATTCCTCATTGAAGGTGTAAATATATTAACAATTATATCACCATAATCCATAAGAACCCAACCTGAGGTTTTTTTCCCCTCCACGTTCTTAGGCATTATCTCTTTTTCACCAAATTTGTCGTATAACTCACCTGATAGTGTTTCCAACTGCCTTTGATTAGAAGCAGTTGCATTGACGAAAAAATCTGCAAAAGAAGATTTCTCAGCAATATCAATCATATTAACATCTAAAGCTTTCTTGTTTAATAGTATTTCCGCAGCAAATTTTGCTAGCTCATTACTTTCCATTAAATTCCTCCTTTTTCATAATATTCTTTAGCTTTTAAAGTATCTTGATCCAAATACCCACCTTTTTTATTTACTCTTTCTATTGTATTATCAATTATTTTTATACAAGCTTTGTCAATGTCAGCATACGCTAATTCTCTCAGTTCATCAAGTCCGTCATAAACCCTATTAACTTCAATAGCATCTGCTACATATATTATCTTGTCCATCAGCGTCATATCTTCTCTTAAAGTTGTATGATACCTTATAGCATCCAAGATTTCTTCATCAGTTATATTAAATTTATACTTTATTATCTCTGCTGCAACTTTGCCATGGCTGAGATTAGGTTTACCTAAATATTTTACAGGTAATTTATAGTATTTAACATAACTATTCAACTTAGCATCGTCAAAACACTTAGCTAAATCGTGATATTTAGCCGCAATCCTAGCTTTTTTAACGTTTGCACCATGAATTTTAGCTAGTTTAATTGCCATATGTACAACTCCTTCAGTATGAATTAACTTTTCAGGAGTTAGAGCTTCTAGTAAATAATTATCTATAGAGTTTGTTTTCATTTATATATTCAGTAACAGGATTCACCAGAAATTTATCAACATCCTTGCCTGTTTTTAAAGCCTTTCTAAGCTCAGTGGCTGATATATCCACAAGCTTGTTATTAATCAAATATATTTCTGTAGAATACTTCTCTCTATATATATTTGTATATTCTTCAGTAATATCCGATGGTATACCAGGTCTACTTCCCACTATAAAAGAATAGTTTTCAAGAAGTTCCTTTCCTTTATACCAATTTTCAAGTTGAACAAAGGAATCATCCCCCATAACAAAGTATATTTTGCCATCTACCATATTTCTTAATTCGCTTAAAGTATCATAGGAATATGAAATATCTTTTTTTCTTATTTCATAATCAGAAACCTGGAATTTCTCATATTCACTTATTGCCAATTCGATCATCTTTACTCGGTGTTCACCTTTTGTATATTTGTAATCTTTCTTAAAAGGCTGAATATACGCAGGTAAAAATATGAGCTTATCAAGCTTCATTTCATCCACTGCGCTTCTAGCTAGGCTTAAATGCCCTTTATGTAAAGGATCAAATGTCCCACCATATATACCTATCTTATTCATCAATCTTTATACCAAGCTCCTTGAGTTGTTCTTGAGGAGCTATAGCTGGTGCCTCACTAACCATGCACTCAGCATTTTGATTCTTGGGAAATGCAATTACTTCTCTAATACTTGATTCCCCTATCAAAAGCATTACTAGTCTATCAAGTCCGTACGCCAAGCCCGCATGGGGTGGAACCCCATATTTAAATGCTTCAATTAAGAAACCAAACTTTTCTTCACACTCTTCATCAGTTAGACCAAGCACATTGAACATCTTAGCTTGCAAATCTTTATCGTGTATCCTAATGCTTCCACCACCTAATTCAACTCCATTTAATACAATATCATATGCGTTTGCGTTTACCTTTAACGGATCAGTATCAAGTAAATCCACTTCTTCAAGCTTAGGTTGCGTAAACGGATGGTGCATAGACTTCATTTCACCAGTCTCATCATCTCCTTCAAATAAAGGAAAATCAGTAACCCATAGAAAATTAAATATATTATCATTAAGTAGTTCCAATTTGCTTGCCATATGTCTTCTTAAAAATCCCAAAGAATCGAATACTATCTTAGGTTTATCAGATACTATAAGGATTAGGTCGTTAGCCTTTGCGGAAAACACATCAGCTATTTGTTTAAATTCATCTTCACTGAAGAATTTATTTACCGAAGAATTAATTCCATTTTCATCCACTCTAATCCATACTACACCCTTAGCACCGTAATGTTTTGTTTCGTTTATGATTTTATCAAGGTTTTTTCTTGAAAACTTATCTGAAGCATCATTAATACAAATGCCCCTTACATCGCCACCACTAGCTAAAGCATCTGTAAATACCTTAAAATCGCAGTTTTTTACAGTTTCATTTAATGATTTTAGTTCAAATCCAAATCTAGTATCTGGTTTATCAGAACCAAATCTTTCCATAGCTTCTTTGTATTTTAATCTAGGGAATGGAGTTTCAATATCTAATCCCTTTACATCTTTTAGAACCTTTTTCAAAAAACCCTCTTGCACTTCTATTACGTCATCTTGATCCACAAAAGACATTTCCAAGTCTATTTGAGTGAATTCAGGTTGCCTATCGGCCCGTAAATCTTCGTCTCTAAAACACTTGGCTATTTGCATGTATCTATCGGTTCCTGATACCATTAATAGCTGTTTGAACATCTGAGGTGATTGAGGAAGTGCATAAAACTTTCCAGGCTGAACTCTACTCGGTACCAGATAGTCCCTAGCGCCCTCAGGTGTTGGTTTAATGAGCATTGGAGTCTCAATTTCAGTGAAATCATTATCATCGAAATAATCCCTTGCACATTTTACTACCTTATGTCTTAAGGTAAGGTTTTGCTGCATCTGCTTTTTCCTAAGGTCCAAATACCTATATTTCAATCTAAGATTATCATCAACATTGTCATCATCTTTTACATATATTGGTGGTGTTTCAGCTTCAGAATATATGGTCATATCATTGGCGAATACTTCTATTCCACCTGTAGTTAAATTATCATTTTTAGAACTTCTTTCCTTAACTACACCTTTAATACCTATTACATATTCACTTCTAAGAGAATCAGCTGTTTCAAATAGTTCCTTTGGAACATCCTCGTTGAATACCACCTGAGTTATACCTGTCTTATCCCTTAAATCAACGAAGATTAAACCTCCAAGATTTCTCCTCTTGGCAACCCATCCATTTAACGTAACATTTTGATCAATGTCACTTTCATTTAGCTCTCCGCACATATTTGTTCTTTTAAAAAGTTCTGCCATTTTTTCTCCCTATCGCTTTATCAAATCCAATAGATCTTCCCTCTTAACTTCAAATTGCTCAGATTTTTCCATATCTTTTACAGTAAGTATTCCACTTTCTATTTCGTCATCACCAATTACTACTGTATATTTTGCATTTAATCTGTTTGCATATTTAAACTGCCCTTTGATGTTTCTTGCAAGGGCATCCACCTCAGCTCTATAGCCAGCTGCCCTTAACCTTCTTAATAAGTTAAGAGAATACAACTTTGCATTATCGCCAACATGGGCTATAAATATTTCAGTTTTTAAAGGCTCAGGAAATTTAACATCATTTGCTTCCATAAGCATTAAAATTCTTTCCTTGCCCATTCCGAAACCAACCCCAGGTACATGCCTATCACCAATTTCATCCATTAGGTAATCATATCTGCCGCCACCACAAACTGTGCCTTGAGCTCCTATTTTAGTAGTTACAAATTCAAAGGCAGTTTTAGTATAATAGTCAAGTCCTCTAACAATTCCAGGGTCTACAACATATTCAATACCAAAGGCTCCCAAATTCTTTTCCAACTCCTCAAATGCCACTTTACAATTATCACACAGATAATCAACCATCATGGGTGCGTCTTCTACGATTCCTTGGCATATTTCAGATTTGCAATCAAGAATTCTCATGGGATTCGTTTCATATCTTTGTTTGCATGTATCACATAGTTCATCGTAATGTGGCTTTAAAAATTCTCTCAATGCTTCCCTATGCTTAGGTCTACATTCAGGGCACCCCACACTATTTATCTTAAGTAAAATTTCATCTATTCCCATTTCAGTTATGAAGTCGTACCCCAGTGCTATAATTTCAGCATCCGAGATCATATCATCTGTACCAAAGGTTTCTATACCAAATTGATTAAACGCTCTTAATCTACCTGCTTGGGGTTTTTCATATCTAAAGCAAGGTGCACTATAATAGTATTTACTAGGTTGTACATCTGCATAGTAATTATGTTCTAAAAATGCTCTGCATACTGGAGAAGTTCCTTCTGGTCTTAAGGTAATACTCCTTCCTCCAAAGTCTTTAAAAGTATACATCTCTTTTTGAACTATATCAGTTGTATCACCAACGCCCCTTTGGAATAATTCTGTATGTTCAAATATCGGAGTTCTTACTTCCTTAAATCCATATCTATCACAGATTTCTGCGAATTTCTTTTCAATATATTGCCATTTGTGTATTTGATCTGGAAATATATCTTTAGTACCTTTAGGTGCTCTAATTGCCATGCTATTTACCTCCTACATAACCCTTTTTTCTATCTATCATTTCATCGATTCTATCGATGTAAATCTCATAATTTGATACATTGGGAACTCTTTCATGTCTATTTTCTTTTGGATACACTACCTTACTTATACCACCAGCTCCAAGAGCTAAAATGGACTGTCTTTCATTCATTATCCTGATGTTGTATAAACAACTTTTGTCATCTCTCATATACCCAACATTCTCCAATGCTCCTGCCATATGCTTTTGTCTATAAATATAGTATGGCGCATATCCATTATTTCTAAGCTTTTCATATGTTAAATCAAGCATTTGAGCTACTAGCTCACCACTTTCTCTGTAGTAATTAGGATGGGTTTCATCCAGCTTAGAACCACGTTTAATTGAAAGGGAATGAACAGTTATATTCTCAGGATATATCTCTATCATTTTATCAAGGGTGTTTTCAAAATCTCCAATACCCTCACCGGGAAGTCCTGCTATTAAATCAGAATTAATACCATTGAAGCCCTTTGCCAAGGAATATGCGTCGTAAACTTCTTTTATGCTGTGGTCTCTACCAATTTCTATTAATGTTTTTTCATTAAATGTCTGTGGATTAATAGATATTCTATCAACTCCATATTTTTTTAATATATTCAACTTTTCTACGTTTATAGTGTCCGGTCTTCCTGCTTCAAAAGAATATTCCTTTAAATTCTTAAGATTCAAATTACTATCTATTTTATTTAAAAGTTCCTCCAGCTGCCTTTCATCTAATATATTGGGAGTTCCTCCCCCTATATATATGGTTTCTATACTTTTATTTAATGTTCCTAAAAATTCGATTTCCTTGTATAAGGCATTTAAATATCTATCTATTTCACCATCTCTTGGAATATTCGATGTAAAGGAACAATAGCTGCATCTTGTGGGACAAAATGGTATTCCTATATATACACTAATATCATCATCATTTAATTCCCAAGTGTTAGAAAGTTGATAATTTAGTATATCCATAAGTAAGTTTGCTTTTTCTTCGGAAATCATGTAATTCGATTTCATAAAAGCCTTTGTGTCATTAATATTTTTATGCTTTTCATATGCTAAAATGGCAGGTTTTAAAGGTCTTACACCAGTTAAAGTCCCCCATGTATGTTCGTGACCTGTTAGCTCACATAGTTTATGATATAGCTCTCTTACTATATCATCCCTGTTGTCGCTACCTATTTTGTTTATAGCAAAACTTCCCTCATTGAATTCATATCCATCAGTTCCAATAATTATCTCATATTGGTTTCTTGAAAAGAATACTTTTGTAAGCTCTTCATAATAGTGGGTATTTGTTATGTTATTAATATAGAACTTATACAAATGGATTGTTCCTCTTTTCATAACCTATGTCTGTTTTATCCATATGGCCTGGATAAACCTTTGTATCATCAGGTAATTTAAATAGTTTTTCTTTTATAGATTTCATAATTTTTTCAAAGGAACCTTGTGGAAAATCAGTTCTTCCTATGGACATTCTAAATAGTGTATCTCCACTGAAAAGGATATCGTCTAATAGTATACACATACCTCCATTGGTATGCCCTGGTGTATGAATAAATTTGAAATCCAAATCTCCCATTTTGAGTTCATCACCTTCTTTTACATATATATCCGCATCCAATTCTATATTTTTACCAAATATCCCCAAAGAACAGTTTATATCGCCATTATTAAGCATGTTCTTTTCCTCTTCATGGGCAACAATTTTAACGCCATCATATTTTTTTATTATATCCGGGATACCACCTATATGGTCCCCATGACCATGGGTTAATATTATATACTTTAATTTAGCTTCATTTTCATTTATTTTTTTTTCAATTTTACTGTCGAAAAAACCAGGGTCAACTAATGCAGTTTCCCTAGATTCCTCATCCACAATCAAATATGTATTTTCCCCTATCGGGCCACCCATAAATTCAAAAACTTTCTTTCCCATCTCTACTCCTATCTATGATTTAGCTCTAAATACCTGTGTTACACCAAGTATGTTTCTTAACTTCCTAGCAACTTTTTGTATTTGTTGCGTACTAGTAATTGATAATGTAAGTATCATATTTACAGTTCCCTCATCACCAGTTTTCATATTAACTCCAGCTATATGAACATTCATGTCTTCACATGTTTTGGATATGTCACTAAACAATCCTTTTCTGTCATTTCCTTCTAAATTTATATCTGCATAATAGGATTTACCAACTTTTAAATCTTCCCATTCCACTTCTATAAATCTACTTTTTTCACTTTCAGGAAGATTAACTATATTTGAGCAGTCGGCTCTATGAACTGATATACCCCTGCCCTTTGTAATAAAGCCTACTATTTCATCCCCTGGAACTGGATTACAACATCTTGCGACCCTAATTAGCAAATTGTCATAACCTTTTACTATTATTCCTGGATTTTCATCATTTACCCTTTTAACGTTTTCCTTTTTCTTGTTTGCTAATTCTTTGAGTTCTTTTTCCTCTTTATTGTCAATTATAGCTTTGTCTTCTTTATATATGCTTATTAGACTTGCACTAATTTTTGCAAGTACAGAACCACCACGGGAAACCTGCCTATATAGTTCATTTACATTGGTTAAATTGGCTTTTTTAACGGCTTTTAATAAATATGCATTCCTACATACCAAAGAAGGATCATATCCTTTTTTTCTTATGTATTTATCAATATTATCTTTACCTTTGTCTATATCATCAGACTTACTTTCTTTCTTTAGCCAATTTCTTATCTTCATTCTAGCATGGGAACTCTTGGCAATTTTAAGCCAGTCTATACTAGGTCCACTGGAATTTTGTGAAGTTACAATTTCAATAATATCACCATTTTGAAGTACATGATCTATTGTTACCATTTTACCATTTATTTTGGCTCCTACGCATTTGGCTCCCACATCCGTATGAATTTTAAATGCAAAATCAAGGGGCGTAGACTCTGCTGGAAGTTCAATCACATGACCTTTAGGTGTAAATACAAACACCTGATTATCAAATAGGTCAAGTTTAAGAGATTCCATAAACTCCACAGGATCTTCTGTGTCTTTTTGCCATTCAATGGACTGTCTAAGCCATGCTAGCTTTACATCACTGTCATCGGATTTACCAGTGTTATCTCCTTCTTTGTACTTCCAATGGGCAGCAATACCGTATTCAGCTACTTTATGCATGCTATATGTTCTAATTTGTATTTCAAAAGGCTCACCTTTATCTCCAATAACTGTAGTATGAAGGGACTGGTACATATTAGGTTTTGGCATTGCTATATAGTCTTTAAACCTGCCTGGTATTGGTTTCCAAAGATTGTGAACATGCCCTAAAACCGCATAACAATCTCTGACAGAATTTACAATAACTCTAACTGCAGTAAGGTCAAAAATTTCATCTATATTCTTATTTTGTATTACCATTTTTTTGTAAATACTATATAAATGCTTAGACCTTCCCATGATTTCATATTCAATTCCGCTTTTATCAAGGTCTAACTTTATTTCATCTATTAGTTTTTGTACAATTTCTTCCCGTTCTTCTTTTTTGTCAGTAACTTGTTTAGCCACATTTTTATAATCTGAAGGGTGTAAATATTTTAAGGCCAAATCCTCAAGCTCAAACTTTATATTGTATATACCTAATCTAGAAGCAAGTGGTGCATAAATTTCAAGGGTTTCTCTAGCTTTCTCTACTTTTTTCTCAGTAGGCATATATTCTAAAGTTCTCATATTATGAAGTCTATCGGCAAGCTTAATTATCAACACTCTAATATCCTTAGCCATGGCCAAAAACATTTTTCTAAAGTTTTCTGCTTGAAACTCTTCTTTTGAATCAAATACTATATTACCTAATTTTGTAACGCCATCAACAAGTATAGCTACACTTTCTCCAAAGTCTTCTACTAAACTTTCCCTCGTATAATCGGTATCTTCTACTACATCATGAAGTAACCCCCCTACTATGGCATCATTGTCCATACCTAGCCTGGCTAAAATCAAGGCAACTTTAAGGGGATGAGTTATATATGGCTCACCACTTCTTCTCAACTGACCTTCATGCAGCTCTAAAGCTTTACTGTATGCAGCTCTTATTATTTCATTGTCATACTTGGGGTTAATATCCCGAAGTTCCTTAAAAAAGCTTTCTTCATTCAAACTACTACACTCCTGCTTTGCACTTTATTTTTTAGATATTTTTTGAACCTTCCTTTTATATTTAGACATATCTTCACCTTTTACCGTTTCATACAGCACTGGAGTACATAAGAATATGGATGAATATGTACCAACAAATACACCTATCAATAGAGGAATTATAAATTCTCTAATATCAGATGATACCAATAAGAATAGAGGCAACATTACTCCTAATGTTGTTATTGATGTCATAATAGATCTTGCTAAAGTCTGATTAATACTGTCATTTAAGTTAACAATATTTGAATTTTTTCTAAACAACCTTTTATTTTCTCTTATTCTGTCAAATACTACTATAGTATCATTTATTGAATAGCCCACAACAGTAAGTATACCTGCAATAAACGGATTGTTTATTGTAAAACCAAATATAGCATATAGGGCTAATGTTATTAAAACATCATGGGTTAGTCCTGTTACTGCCGCTACACCATATTTCCAAGTTCTAAATCTAACAATTATATATCCTAACATACATAAAGCTGCTATTATTATTGATTTAACAGCATTTTCCCTTAACTCTTTACCAACACTTGGTCCAAATTCTTCAGATGCTAATAAATCATCATTGCTCACATCAAAACTTTCGCCGAGCTTGGCTACTACTTCATTTCTTTGGGAATTATCAAGGGCACTTATAGTCCTTATAATTATCTGCTCATTATCATCACCTGCATATATTAAGGTAGGATCCAAATCAAATGCAGATATGCTATCCTCTACTTCATCTAAATCAACTTTTTCGCTCATATCCAGCTGTATCATAGTGCCACCAGTGAAATCAATACCATAATTGAATCCCTTAGTGAAAACAAAACCAGCTCCAAGTAGTATTACTGCTAAACTTATTGCATAGAATTTTTTTCTATTTTCAATAAATTTAAACTTAGGGTTAAATGCTTTTCTGTAGCTACCATCTTCATTCATTCTAAAGAATTTATTTTTACCAAACTTCTTGCTTTCAGCAAGTAATCCAATGAATAACTGGGTAATAACTACTGCTGTAAATATACTTATGATAATACCTATCATTAGTGTAAGAGCAAAACCCTTAACAGATGTTGTACCAATCAAGTAAAGTACAATTGATGCTATTAATGTTGTAACCTGAGCATCTAAAACAGTGGATAATGCTCTTTTAAATCCAGCGTCAACAGAAACTCTTAACGTTTTACCCTTGTTAATTTCTTCTCTAATTCTTGTAAATATTATTACATTGGCATCCACTGCCATACCTATTGAAAGAATAATACCTGCAATTCCAGGAAGGGTTAATACCGCTCCCAAGGAAATTAATATCCAAAGAACTACACCGACGTATAAAGCTAATGCTATGTCTGCAACTAGCCCTAATAATCTATATGCTATTAGCATTATTAAAAATACTATTACAAGACCTATTATTCCAGCCATTACACTTTTATTTAATGCGTCCACGCCTATAGTAGCAGTCTGTACTGATGATGTTATTTCTTCTAAGGATGTTGGAAGTGCTCCGCCTCTTATAAGGGCAGCAGTTGATGAGGCTTCTTCTTTGGGAAAGCCAGTACCTCTTGTTATTTCACAACTTAAGCCCGATATTGTAGAATCTGCAGTTGGTGCAGATATAATCTGGTCATCAAGCATAATCACTATTGAATTATTAAATACTAAAGTACCATCACTATATGTCATAGTAGGTTCAACTGTTCCACTTGAAGCCTTTCTTGTTGCATCTTCAAATTGATTAGAACCTTCATTTGTAAATTCCAAAGTTATTTTATAGCCACCACGATCTTGGTCTGTTTCTATACCAGCGTCTTTTATTTCAGAACCATCCATTACTAAAGTTCCATCTGCCAAATAAAAGTTGAGCTTTGCCGTTTTGCCTATTTGCGCTATTGCTTCCGATGCATTTTCCACACCCGGGAGTTCGATTCTAAGTCTGTCACTTCCTTCAACTGTCACTGAAGATTCTGCAATGCCCATGGCATTTACTCTGTTTTCAAGTACAGATTTAGTTTCTTCCATAATTCTATCTAAATCAGAACCCTTTAAATCAGTTTGAGCTTCCATTACAACATATACACCACCATTTATATCCAGACCATATTTCATTTGATCTCCGATATTTTTGATATTCCCCATGCCAAATACAGTAATATACCAGCCTACAATTACAATTAGAACTACCAAAATTGATAGCACTTTTCTTAGTTTTGAATTCATTATTATGTCACCCTTCATTTAAGATTATTAATAACAAAATTATTCCATTTTATTAAATATCATTTACATTTTATTGTACTATAGAAGCACTTATTTATCAAGACTTTTTCCATTTAAAAAAGTCCCAATTACTTGGGACTTTAGTCTTTATTCTTCTTCTTCTTTTTCTTCAGGTTCAGAATCAAATTCAGATTCAGATTCAGTTTTAGCTTTTTTGCTTTTACCTAATTTCTTAGGAACAACCTTCTTTGTCTCCTCTTCGTCTTCAATCTTATCCTTATATGACTTAGGCGTTTCAGTCTTTTTAGTAACACTTCCAACGGCAGTTCTAAGTAATTCAAACTTAACTTTATCTGCTCCAACTTGTATTATTACAGTTTCATCTTTTGTCTTAACTATCTTACCACAGATACCACCTATAGTAACCACTTCATCACCTACTTGAAGTGCATTTCTCATTGCTTTTGTTTCTTTTTCTCTCTTATTTTGTGGTCTAATCATTAGAAAATACATCAAACCTAACAGAATAATTAACGGAATTAATGAAGCTAAACCTTCCATAACGTCCTCCTATTTGTAATCTTTTTTTTAATTGGTGCCGGCGATGGGGGTCGAACCCATACGGTGTTACCACCACAGGATTTTGAATCCTGCACGTCTGCCAATTCCATCACGCCGGCAAATCCAATGATGTAATTTTAACACACGCATATATACTCGTCAAGTAGTTAATTGGTGCGGCTGACTGGACTTGAACCAGCACGGTTGTTACCACACGCCCCTCAAGCGTGCGCGTCTGCCATTCCGCCACAGCCGCATTAACATATCTATAATATACTTTTTTTGTTACTATTTCAAGTTTTATATAAAATATATAATCCTAGCTGTCATATTATATTAAAACTCAATTGATTTAAATCAATTCTTTAGCCCAATTTAAAGCTTCATAATTCGCCTTTTCATGGTTGTTGTAGACTTTTATTAAATGACAAGAAGATACTAAGCTGTTATATTTATCTATAGAAATTTTTGCTCTGTCAGAAGCTTTGCCAGCTCCACCAGCAGAGCAATAGAAATAACCTATTTTTTTACCCTTAATAATTCCGTCTTCGAATAAAGTGTAAATAGGTGGTGTCATTGTACCTGCCCATATAGGTGAACCAACTAACACCAAATCGTAAAGTTCTAAGTTTGATTTGATTGGCTCTATTTCAGGTTTTTTCTTCATTGTCACCTGACCGCCTCCCCATATATATTTAGCAAACCCTTTGCTTTTCATTTCCTTAACTGGATTTATTTTTTCAATATCCGAATCTAACTTATCTGCCAAATGTTTAGCAACAGTTTCAGTACTTCCTTCATAGGAGTAATATAGAATTAAAGTTTTCCCCATAATTTTCTCACTTTCTTATTACATTTATCAATTATTTCTTTTCCTGATTTCTCTTGTCGTTAATTATATTCATGTGTTCGGCAGTAATTAATTTCACATCATTTTCTCTCGCCCACGTAACACAGCTATTCAGCACAGTTTTTAGGAATACCCTAGGAACTTTTACAATGGTCTTGCACGCTTCTTCTGTGAACTTAATATCAGGATCAATTCTATCTGCTGCATACATAATTGCATCCTCATCTGTTCCCTTTCCTTCGGGTATCTTTTCACTACATCGTCGTTTGAATCTTGAATACCAAAATTTTGTGCTATCTCTGTATCCGTAATCCACAACAATTCTA
>Ga0102926_1000848_pt1 | contig 18192 bp, 17 predicted proteins | sample SalPonR1_A_D2_MG_FD_78173 | JGI IMG/M metagenome (GOLD analysis project Ga0102926, IMG submission 78173) | Salt pond soil microbial communities from South San Francisco under conditions of wetland restoration - Salt Pond MetaG R1_A_D2_MG | ecosystem: Environmental > Aquatic > Marine > Intertidal...
AAAAGGTATCCATTGACCTTCAGCCCAACCTTTAAGTACTCCGTCAGTCCATTTTTCATTTGGACTAAGAGTATATCCTTCAAGGTCGTACTTAGTATTACCATATGCAAATGTAAAACTTCCTAAAACTAACATAATAGCTAATGTTAATGCTAATAATTTTCTGACTCTCATTTTTCTTCCTCCTTTTTTATTTTTCTCAAATTTTAATTTAATATATCTCCCGTTATGTATTTACTCGTTGTTTGATAATTTTTCCAATACCTCTAATTTTCCTTCGTTACCTCCCCATGTTCTTAATTCTTCTTTGTCTATGTTTTCCTTTATAAGCATCATTAGTTCCATCATGCTTCTAAAATTCACTATTTTGTTTTCTTCCAACCAGTGTACTGTTCCTTGGATGCTGTTGTTTTGCTGATACTTAATTTTTACCAGGAAGGATGATCCTTTTAATTTGTCTTCTTTAATTTCAACCATACCTCCAACTCCTTTTTTAAAAAATATATTACTGGCTTGTTATTACCTTATTATATATATAAGTGATTACATTTTGATTACATAACCTTGTTTATTTGACTTTCTTTCATTAATTCTACAAATATTTTTGTAATATTAGGGTCAAATTGGCTTCCCGCTTTGTTTTCTATTTCTTCAAGAGCTTCTTTTTTTGTCATTCTTTCCTTGTATGGTCTTTCATTTACCATAGCATCATAGGCATCAATAATTGAAAATATCCTTACAACTTTAGGAATTTCTTCTCCCTTAAGCAGTCCTGGGTACCCTTTACCGTCCCATCTTTCGTGATGCTGTAGTATGAATTCATCGATGGATATAATTTCTCTGGATTCTTTTATAATGTTGTATCCTATTTCACTATGTTTTTTCATGCTTTCCCATTCTTTTTGGGTAAGTTTTGTTTTTTTCTGAAGTATTTTTTTAGGTACTCCTATTTTTCCTATGTCGTGGTATTCGCATAAGAGTTTGAGTTCTTCTTTTTCTACTTCTGTAAAGTTTAGTGTATCTGCCATTTCTTTAGCCATAATTTTCAGTCTTTCGTAGTGGCCATTATTTTCAAAAGTTATTTTCTGCAATTTTTCTTTCAAGTAATTAATCATATTAAGTTTTGCTTCTTTTCCTTCTTTTAACTTGTTAAAATACATTTTATCTTCTGCTTCTTCTAGTACTTCATTGATATTTTTTTCTGATTTTGTTTTTGTAGATATGCCGAAGCTTATGTTTATATTAATGATATCAAGAGGTCTTTGTCGACATTTTTCCTTGACTCTTTCTACAATGACTTGTGAAGTTTTTTCATCTGTCTTAGGTAGAAGTATCATAAACTCATCTCCACCTACTCTTGCAATAATGTCTTCATCTCTGAATGTTTCCTTAAGAATTTCTCCTATCCTTTTTAGAGCTTTATCTCCCATAGAATGACCGAAAGCATCGTTAATTAATTTTAAGCCATTTAGGTCTCCCATTATTAAGCTTATAGGAAGCTGTCTTTTAGTATTTAGTCTCTTAAGCTCTTCGTAGAAGAATTCCCTTGTGTATAATTCCGTTAAGCTATCTTTGTATCTGGTTAAAGATTTTTTTGTGAAGTCTATTACTTCTCCTTTTGACTTCTCAAGTTTAGATATTGTTTTTTCTATTTCTTTCTTGTATTTTGTAATATCGTTGTAAAATATAATCATGTAGTCTCTCTCATCACTAAATATATTTATTAAATAGGTTTTATCCAAACTTTTTAAATGTCTTTCGTATTTTCTTTGTGTACTTGGAACCATGTGCTTTTGTATTTCTCTTAAATTTATACTGTTTGAATTTTCTGCAGCTATTTTTGATATTTTTTCTCCTAATATATCGTTGGCATTTATGCCTGAAATTTTTTGAAAGTTTTCACTGGTTTTTGTAAGAATATAATCTTCGAAGTGTCCTTCTGTATTAAAAATTCCTTTGAATATTAGAAAAAAATCATTTTTTGAAAGGTGTTCCATTAGACCACTTCCTTTCATGGTTTAGGGATTTTATTTAATTTAATTCTATCATTTGAAAGTTACATTTTAATTACACATAAAAAAGACCTCTTGCGAGGTCTACAAATTTTTCAGTATTAATTATCTATATATTTCTTTTTTATCTGATTTTTCTTCTAAGAGTGGTTTAAAATCTATATTTATTTTAAGCTTTGCTATTTTAGGTCTAGTCCTAATTTTATCTCTTATTCTTTTTTCTATTATTATAAGGGCCTGCTGCTTGACTTCGTGAAGTAGAATAAGTATCTGTTTATCATTCCAAAAAGTGAACACATCACCTTTTCTCAAAGAATTCTTAAGTATTTGAGTCATTTCTTCAACCCATGAATTTACTAGTATATCTTCTGTTTGTTCTAGTGTTATGATACATACGTAATCATCTTCAAAATTTCTCTCTCCTTTTCTTCTTTGATTATCTACTATTACCTTGAAATCACTAAAATCACACTGCATTGAACCTTTTGCTTCTTCTAAATCGATTTTATTCAGAAAATCTATTATCGTCATTTTTCTTTTTTCGGATATGGTACTTTTAATTTTTTTATAGAACTTATCAAGCTTAGGGGATGAGATTATTCCCATTTCTTCTTTTAATAAGTTTAGTACGTATTCATAATGATTAAGAGCATTTGTAAAATGTCCTTGCTTAAGCATTGCTTCCATAAAACATATGTGGATATCTTCGTCGTAAGGTTCGTAGTTTAATGCTTTTTCGCAGGTTCTTGTAATTTCATCATAGTTTTCCTCATCTTTAAGGATTTCAATTGTTTGGAATATAATCTTTATATAGAGTCTATTGTAGTAATTTCGTACAGGAGTAAGCCATACTTCATATGCATTCTCAGCAAGAAACATTCCTTCGTAGATTTCAAGAGCCTTATTGAAGATTTCAAGAGCTTCTTCTCTATTTTGAGATAATTTTTTGTCTCCTTTTTTTATAAGGTTTTCAAATTCATCTACATCTATCTCTACATTTTCTCCTACTTCCAAAATATAATTACCGTTGGTTGAGCTGATAGTAAGATATTTATCTTGTTCTTCACCCTCTGGAATTATATTTTTTATTGCCTTTCTAAGTCTAAATATCTGAGTACTTAGAGTGTTTTTAGGGTCGGAGTATTCATCTTCTGGAAATAGATTTTCTATTATAGTTTCCGGTAGGATTTTCCTGTTTCTAAATGCTATGAAGTACTGGAGTAGTTTATTTATTTTATAAGTACGGGTACCTTTTTTTATGAGAGATTTTCCATTTATACTAATATCGAAAACTCCCAATGTTTTGATGTTCATTTGCATATTTACTCCCCCACAGTACTCTACTAATATTTTTATTTTGAATAATTATATCATAATTGATATTTATCAAAAATCTAATTGTTAATTGATAAACATTTTTATGACTCTCATGTATATTATACCCAGATTTTGGTATAATATATAAAAAGAAGGGAGAGAATTTATATGAATAATACTATTAAAACTATTAGTGATAGAGTTTCTTTACGAAAATATGCTGATAAAGATATAAAAGATGAGCACTTAGATACAATTTTAAACAGCGCTATGCAGGCTCCAACTGCAGGAAATCAAATGCTTTATTCTATTATATTAATAAGTGACCAGGAAAAAAAGGAGGCTTTAAGTAAGTCTTGTGATAATCAACCTTTTATTGCAACTGCTCCTTTACTCATGGTGTTTGTAGCGGATCATCAAAAGTGGTTTGACTACTACTTGAAAAACGACGTAAAAGAATATTCAGAAAAAACTGGAATAAAGTTTGAAGCTCCTCAGGAATCAGATTTATTTTTAGCATGTGAAGATGCTATGATCGCCGCACAAAATGCTGTTATAGCTGCTGAATCTTTGGGCATAGGTTCCTGCTATATAGGAGATATTCTTGAAAATTATGAATATCATAAAGAATTACTAAATCTCCCTGATTGGGCTTTTCCTATCACTATGCTAACTCTTGGATACTATCCAGAGGATTATCACAGAGTACATAGAAAAAGATTTGATAAGAAGTTCATAGTGTTTGATGAGCAGTATAAAAGATTATCAGATGATGAACTTGATGAAATGTATGCAAATTTAGAAAAATTTTACGTTAAAGAAAATAAATACGATGCAGATAATTATGCTCAGATGTTTTACTCGAGAAAGACTGGTGCAGACTTTAGCAAAGAGATGGCTAGATCTGTAAGGGTTGCTCTTAAGAAATGGACTGGAGAGTTATTGTAGAAATTTTAAAATCCCGGTGAACACCGGGATTTTTTATTAAACTTCTATTATCTTTCCTACATATAAATCTTCAAATTTTTCTTTAAAATCTTGTTTCAATATACACATTGCATCAAATCCTGTGCAGTGGCCTGTTATAAGTTTTTTGGGATTAAATTTAGCAAGTTTTTTTGAAATATCTTTTACTTCATCTTCTTTCTTGTTCAGTAGATGAAATCCTCCAATAATTCCATATAGGTTTTTGCCTTCTGCTAAATTCATAGATTGTTCTACTATTTCAATTATTCCAGAATGACTGCATCCTGTAATAATAAGAATTCCCTTATCTTTTATATTAAACATTAGAGATACGTCATCTTTCATAGTATCTTCGACGTAGTTTCCCTCTGATGTTTTATATACTCTCTTAGTTGGGAAAACTGCTTTTTGATGAATTTCTCCTGTTGTCATAACTCCAGGCATAATCTCAAGAGGTTCTTTTAAAAAGTCAAGCTTACCCTTATTTTTTACAATCTTCTCTTCTGGATCTTTGTCTGGTATACCTACATAATAAAGTTTTCCATCCTTTTCCTTATAAGCTTCTTTAAAGACTTCCGGATGAGCTGTAACGACTATGTCCTGGTTAAGAAATTCTAATAACCCAACCAATCCTCCAGTATGATCGTAGTGGCAGTGAGATAAAAATATCATTTCAGAATTTTTAAGATTTACGTCTAGTAACTCTGCATTTTTTAATAAAGTATCTGATTTTTGACCTGTATCAAAAATTAGATAATGTTTTTCATTATTTACAGTCATCTCTATAAAAAATGATATCCCGTGCTGTCCCAGGACTTTGTTCTCCTTGCCCGCTTTATTTTCAAATAGGGTGGTTATTTTTATACTGCTTATTTCTCCTTTAAATTTCATATTGGACATCTCCTTTAAATATTATCTTTCTTTGTTTTGAAAGTACTCTTCTAAAGTTGTATCCTCTCTGTAAATTTTAGCTGCTAAATTTTTTCCTACATATCTTAAATGCCAAGGTTCATACAAATATCCCGTTATATCTTCTTTGCCTTCAGGGTACCTAATTATAAATCCAAATCTATGGGCATTATCTTTAGTCCATTTTCCTTCTTCGGTTTCACCAAAGATATCTTCAAGTTGATAATTTACACTTGCTGCTGTAATATCTAATGCCAACCCGGATTGATGCTCACTCTGCCCTGGATATGCACTGTATTTATCTGCATAATCCTGACCGTGGTTATTGACTATACTGTTATAAAGACTATCCTGAGTATTATAGGATCTGTATCCCGATCTGGCTACAAGTTCTAAACCTTCCTCTTCTGCTGCCGTTTTAAACATTTTTGTTATAGCATCAGATGCTTCTTTTCTTAATTGATTTATTTCAGGATTTGGTAAACAGGTTTCTACTTCAAGATCTACCAAATCTTCAGGAACGTAATCCGCGTTTAAATTTCTCTGTTTATTTACTACCATGTCGTAAGCTTCAGGATTTGTTATAACATCATTTTCATCAATCGTGTCTTCTAGAGAGTTGAATATTTCAATAGTAGCATAAAGATCTATATTCACGTCTTCCTCTCCAGTATATTCTGCTATTACCACGTGTTCTTGTCCTGTAATGGTCTCTTCTCCTACTAAAGCTTTATTTCCTTCAAACTTAATCTTATCTGTATCTGATCTAAAATTCATTTCAGATGTAATATCAATTTTAGTATCATCATCCAATAATGCTTCAACCTTGAATTCAATTTTTTCTCCTGAACCAGCTAATACTTTTTCAGGTAAAATGTTAACTCCTGTTATTTTAGATCCTTCTTCTGTTATCTCTGGCATTTCTATTTCCGGTTCATCTCCTTCTCCGTTGCATCCTGTTAATATAATTAATAATGCTGCTGTTATTATTAGTATTTTTTTCATACTTCGCCTCTTTTCGTAAAATTTTATGTCTTTAGCTTTATCTATATAATATTATATGACTTGAGTTTATTTATGTCTACTTATATATTATTAAAATTAATAATCAAAATTGTAAACATACTATTTTTGTTGTATATTTATATTAGTAATTTATTTACAAGAAAGGATATTTTATGAAAATTTTAATAGCACCGGATTCTTTTAAAGGTAGTTTATATTCAAAAGATATATGTAATATAGGAAAGAAAGCCTTAGAAAAAGCCTTAGGAAATGTGATAGTTGATGCTCTCCCTATGGCCGATGGTGGAGAAGGTACAGTAGATTCATTAGTAATAAATACCGGAGGAAGATATGTAAACGTTGAAGTTACAGGTCCTTATGAAAAAAGCGTAAAAGCTAAGTACGGAATATTAGGAGACGAAGAAACTTCAGTTGTTGAAATGTCAAGTGCTTCCGGTTTAGCTTTGGCTGATAAAAGTAATCTTAATCCTATGAAATCTACAAGCTACGGTACAGGAGAGATTATTCTTGATGCAGTTAAAAAAGGATGCAGGAAATTTATAATAGGAATAGGTGGTAGTGCAACAAACGACTGTGGTACAGGTATGCTACAGGCCTTAGGTTTTGAATTTTTAGATAAAGACGGAAATACTATTCATGGTTGTGGTGGTAATTTAGAGAAAATAAAAACAATTACTGATGAAGCTGTTTACGAAGGTGTAATGGAATCTAAGTTTCTTATAGCCTGCGATGTTGACAATCCTCTCATTGGTCCAAGAGGTGCTACAATGATCTACGGACCCCAAAAAGGTGCTGACAAAAATATGGTTGAAAAATTAGAAAAAGGAATGATACACTTTGGTCAAACTGCTGAAAATTTTTTAGGCAAAAGTATAATAAAAGTCCCAGGAGCTGGTGCTGCTGGAGGTATGGGAGCTGCATTTTACGGATTTTTAAATGGAGAACTAAAATCAGGTTTTGAAATCATAAGTAATGCTGTAAATTTAAATGAAATAATTAAAGATAATAATTATGATGTTATTTTTACAGGAGAAGGAAAAATGGATAGCCAAACTTCAATGGGCAAATTAGTTTCAGGCATATCAAATTTAGGAAAAAAGTATAACATACCAGTTATTTCAATATCTGGGGCTTTAGATGATGGATGGGATAGTTTAGAAGACATAGGTTTAACAGCTTCATTTAGTATCACTAATAAACCTATGTCTTTAGATACTTCAATACAAAATGTAGAACCTCTAATTTTTGAAAGCTACTATAATATCGGAAAAATTATAAAAATATTTGTCAATAATATCAAGTAGTGGTATAATTTATTAGAAATAAAAAAATTTACCGAAAGGAGTGGTGATTATGGATGTGAGAAAAGTATCAGCAAACAGAAAAAATACTACTTCTTTGGGTGCAGATTTTTAACTTGTTGTTCTAATAATATTACAGACCTGTATCCCTTGAAGTAGCCCTTCAGGGGTTTTTTATGTCCAAAATTGGTTTGAATAATATTAGGAGGAAATTAAATAAAAATGGAAAATAATGTTTTAAATAAATGGGGATTAAATGAATTTATTTTGAATAACTTAGAAAATAATGATATTAAATATCTTGGAAGAATAGTAACAGAAGGTGATAAAATATATAAAGTAGCGACTGTCAATGGTATTTTAAACGGAGAGGTTTCCGGAAAACTAGAGTACAATGCTGTAGGTAGAGAGGATTTTCCTGCAGTTGGAGACTGGGTTGTATTAGACAGAAATGAAAAAAATACAGGTAATGCTGTAATTAAAACTGTGCTTCCTAGAAATACTAAGGTATCTAGAAAAGTCGCCGGTAGAAAATCAGATGAACAGATAATAGCCAGTAATATAGATTATATATTTATATGTATGGCTTTAAACAGCGACTTTAACAAAAGAAGATTGGAAAGATATTTAACTATAGTTTGGGACAGCGGTGCTGTACCGGTAGTCCTTCTTACCAAAGCAGATCTTTGCGAGGATGTAGATGCAAAGGTATTGGAGGCTGAAGAAGTAGCAATAGGTGTAGATATATATGTATCAAGTTCAGTTACTGGAGAAGGAATTGAGTCTTTAGAAAAATATTTATATGAAGGAAGCACTTGTGCATTTATAGGTTCTTCCGGAGTTGGAAAATCTTCTATTATAAACTATCTAATAGGCGAAGATTTTATGAAAGTCAATAAAATACGAAATGATGACAAAGGTAGACATACTACAACTCACAGAGAACTCGTTCAAATTTCAGGAGGGGGATTAATAATAGATACTCCAGGAATGAGAGAAATCCAGATAATGGATGTAGATGATTCTTTAGATAGAACTTTTTCAGATATAGAAGAACTTACAAGATTATGTAAGTTTTCAGATTGTCAACACGACACTGAGCCTGGATGTGCCGTTAAGAAAGCTTTAAAATCCGGTAAGTTAGATGAAAGTCGCTGGGAAAACTACCTGAAATTAAAAAGAGAAACCGCCTTTTATAAAAGAAAAAATAATAAAAAACTTGAAAGTGAATACTGGGAAAAGATGAAGAAACGGAGTAAAAAGGTAAAAGATATATATGAGTTTAGAAAGAAAAATGGTTTGAAGAAGTAGTTAATTTAAGTCGTTGGACAATTCCAACGACTTTTTATTCGTATTTTCCAACCAAAGGAACAAATCTTACTTTTTCTATTACTTCCTCAGTGATTTTACCTTTAGAATCTTTTTTGATTAACAACAAATCCTGCAAATATCTTGGACCTACGGGGATAATCATTCTACCTTCTGGAGCAAGTTGATCTATAAGCTCATTTGGAACCTTTGATGCTGCTGCAGTAGATATAATTCTATCATAAGGCGCATATTTTTCCCAACCACTACTCCCATCATCAAGCTTGTAGTGTATATTGTCATAGCCTGCTTTTTTTAGCCTTTCTTTTGCTTTTTTTAAAAGAGGTTCTATCCTTTCTACTGTGTATACTTCCTTCGAAAACTTAGATAATATAGCCGTCTGATATCCGGATCCTGTTCCAATTTCAAGTACTTTACTGTTCTTATTTAGTTCTAACATGATGGTCATATTTAATACTAAACTTGGTTGAGATATAGTCTGACCGTGTCCAATTGGAAATGGACTATCTATATCTGCATATTTTTTATTTTTGTCCATAAAATAGCTTCTGTCTAGTTTGTTTTGGAATTCTATTATTTTTTCTTTTTCATATACCATTTTTATCCCTTCTTTTAATTATTTATATCTTTATTATATCATTATTTTGGGTAATTATTGCAAATAATATATTCTAAAAAACAAAAATTTTAGATTGATAAATTTTTAACATTATAGTATAATATCAAGAGTTGGTTATTAGGAGGTTATTTTATGGATATATATGTTTGTATTGGAAGTGCTTGTCACTTAAAAGGGTCTTACGAAGTTGTTGAAAATTTAAACGATTTAATTAAGAGGTCACCTGAAAAAAATATTGTTTTAAAATCTGCATTTTGCTTAGGAAAATGTTCAGAAGGTGTTAGTGTTAAATTTGATAATAAATTTTTTTCAGTTACTCCAGATAATGTAGATGATTTTTTTAAAAATGTTGTTATGAAGGAGGTATAAATGATTTTTATTGATTTTGATAAGAATAAGTGTGATGAATGTTATAAATGCTTAAGAGTATGTCCAACTAAAGCTATTTCTTTTAATAAAAACAGAAGAGATATTATTGATGATTTATGTATAAAATGCGGTTTATGTCAGCAGGCTTGTCCTCAGGGAGCTCTTAAAATACATTCCGATATAGACAATGTAAAACATTTTATTAATACTACTCATACAGTTATTGCTTCCCTTGCTCCTTCTTTTGCATCGGCTTTTGATATTGATAATCCTCTTAAGATTGTAGCTGCTCTTAAAAAACTAGGTTTTGATGCTGTGGAAGAAACAGGTATAGGCGCTGAGGCAGTAAGAGATTCATACAAAAAATATATTGATACATATACTGGTAATAATATAATTACAACCTGCTGCCCTTCTGCAAATTATATTATAGAAAAATATTATCCAGATTTAACTTCTACTATGCTACCTGTCGTTTCTCCTATGATAGCTCATGGAAAAATTATAAAAGAAAACCACGGTAGGGAAACTAAAGTAGTTTTTTTAGGACCTTGTTTAGCTAAAAAAGCAGAATCTAAAGATATAAAAAATTCTGTTGATGCAGTATTAACCTTTAATGAATTAGATAAATGGCTTAAAGAGAAATCTATTGATTTACAGACTATAAGTCCTGAAAACTTTGACAAAGCATCTCCTTTACACGGCAAAGAATATCCTTTAGGAGTTCTTTCTTCTTGTACTGAAAATACAAATTATGAGTATATAAAGGTTGACACTTTTGATAGGTGCAAAGATATATTATCTGATTTATCAAATGATAAATTAAAAAATATGTTTATTGAACTTAATGTATGTCAAGGCAGCTGTATCAATGGTCCAGATTATCCTGATAATGAAATTAGTTATTTTCAAAGGTTGGATAAAATAAATAAATATGTAAACAAATCAAAGTCTTTAGATACTGATGTTTCTGAAAATTGTATCAAAGTTAATTTAAACAGAAGGTTTAATTCTAAAAAAACAATTAAAGATAAACCCTCTGAAAATAAATTAAAAGAACTTTTAAGGAAAATAGATAAATACGAAGAAAGCGATTATCTAAACTGTAGAGCATGTGGCTATAATAGATGTATAGATAAAGCTGAAGCTTCATACTATGGATACTCAGATATATATATGTGTATGCCTTATCTTAGATCTAAGGCTGAAAGTTTACAATCTGTAATATTTGATAATTCACCAAATCTAATCTTTATTTTAAATGAAAATTTGGAAATTTTGGATTATAATCCAGCTTTTAATAATCTTTTCAATAAACATAATATTAATCTTAAAAATCATAAAATTGATAATTACATAGATGATGCTATCTTTAAAAGGACTTTTGATATTAAGGAAAATATAGTTGGAGTTAAAAAAAGATATGAAAATTTAGACAAAGTCTTTTTTGTGAACTCCTTATATATAAAAAACAATAGTATCCTTGTAGCTATAATGACAGATATAACTTCTAATGAAAAAAACAAAGAAGAACTAGAAATAGTAAAAGAAGAGACTTTAAATATATGTCAAAAAGTTATTGATAAGCAGATGAGGGTTGCTCAAAATATAGCTTCTATTCTCGGAGAAACTACAGCCGAAACAAAAGTTAATTTAAATAGATTGAAAGATGTGGTTTTAGATGAGGAGGTTACAAAAATTGAATAACTCTGAAATATTTTTTGATATATCAAAGCATTCTTTAAATAAATATGGCGAAGAATTATGTGGAGATAATGTGGAGATTTTTAAATCTAAAAATAGAATGATAATAGTCCTTGCAGATGGACTGGGTAGCGGAGTTAAAGCTAATATTTTATCTACTCTTACAACTAAAATTGCAGGTACAATGCTTCAGAACGAAAGTTCAATAGAAGAAACTATGAATACAATCATAAATACTCTACCCGTTTGCAAAATGAGAAAAGTTGCATATTCAACCTTAGGAATTATACAGATAGATGAAAATAACAATGCAACAATTATTGAATACGATAATCCTCCTGTTTTTTTTAAGAGAGATAATCAGATACTTGAATTAAAAAAAGAAGAATTATATTTTAGCGATAAGAAAGTTAAAATCACTAAGATCCCTTTAAGAATAGGAGATACTATGACATTAGTTTCCGACGGTGTAGTACATGCTGGAGTAGGTCAAATATTAAATCAAGGATGGAAATGGGAAAATATTGCGGATTTTCTAAAAAAACAATCAAAAAATAATTCTGAAACATACAACAGATCATTAATTGATGCCTGCAATAAATTGTATATAGAAAAACCTGGAGATGATACAACTTCTGTTACCTTAATGATAAAAAAACCGCAAGTGACTAACATATTTACAGGTCCACCTGAAAACAAAGATAAAGACTCGGAAATAATTGAAAGTTTTATAAGTCAAGAAGGGAAAAAAATAGTATGCGGTGGCACTGCCGCAAATATATTTTCAAGAGAAATGGATAAAGAAATCACTACTTCCTTTGATTATATAGATAAAGAAGTACCTCCTATTGCTGATATTGAAGGTCTTGATTTAGTTACAGAAGGTATATTGACTTTAAAAAAATTACTTTCAAAATTAGAATTTCTTAAAAATTCAACTGATGAATACAACTTCGAAAAGAAAGATGGAGCTACATTATTAGCTAAAATTCTTGTAACAGAATCAACACATATTAATATTTGGTTCGGTAGAGCTGTAAATCCAGCTCATCAAAATCCAGATTTGCCAATTGATTTGAGTATTAAATTAAATATACTTGGAAAAATAAGCAATCTTTTAAAGTCTTTAGGAAAGGAAGTTAGTTTTAAATATTTATAAAAAAGCCTGCAGAATTAACTGCAGGTTTCTATATTAATTAGGAAGGAATTTTCTTATTTCAATATTTGGTATATTATCATCGCTATTATGTAAGCTACCCCTGTTTGATATGATACTGCAAATAACGTCCATTTCCAAGAGTTAAACTCTTTTTTCATAGTTCCTATAGCTGCTATACAAGGTGCTGCCAAAAGATTAAATGCCATAAATGCCCAAGCTTTAGCCGGTGTAAATAATGTTCTTATACTTGCTATTAGTTCCGGTGAATCTTCCGCGACTTCTCCTACGCCTGTAAGTACTCCTAAAGTGGCAACAACTACTTCTTTAGCAACAAATCCTGTAAATATTGCAACAGCTGATATCCAGTCTCCAAATCCTAAAGGTATGAATATAGGTGAAATAGCTCTACCTATTCCAGCTAAAATGCTGTTGGATGGATCATCTACAATAGAAAGATTAAAACTAAAGGTTTGAAGCATCCAAATTATAACAGCAGCTGCAAATATTATCGTTCCTGCTTTTTTAAGGAAATCTTTTCCTCTATCCCACATATGTATAAATAACCCTTTTAATGTAGGAATCCTGTATGGTGGAAGTTCCATAACAAAAGGCGCTACTGCTCCTTTAAATAAGGTATTTTTGAGTAGTATTCCAGACAATATAGCTACTGCTATTCCAAGCATATATATTGTAAATACAACCATTCCACTGTTGTTCGGGAAAAATGCTGCTGCAAACATAACGTAAATCGGTAGCTTTGCTCCACAGGATATAAAAGGTGTTAATAATATAGTAAGCTTTCTATCCTTTTCGTTTTCAAGGGTTCTTGTTGCCATAATACCAGGAACTGAACATCCGGATCCTATAAGCATAGGGATAAAAGATTTTCCTGTAAGTCCAAATTTTCTAAAAAATTTATCCATTACAAAGGCTACTCTTGCCATGTACCCCGTATCTTCAAGTACTGATATAAAGAAAAATAATATCATGATTTGAGGTACAAATACTAATACAGAACCTACTCCACCTATAACACCGTCAATAACCAAAGCCTGTATAAAATCTGATGCTCCTACGGCTGTCAATCCAGATGAAACTAATCCTGCAATAAATTCAATTCCTCCTTCTACCCATCCAATGGTATAATCTCCAAGTGTTTGAATAGAGAAATAGTATACTACATACATTACTGCTAAAAAAATTGGTACTGATAAAAATCTATTTGTGAGTACCTTATCAATTTTGTCAGAAGTTGTAAGTTCTTCTCTCTTAGATTTTTTTACCGTTTTCTTTATTACATAATTAATATATGTATATCTTTCATTTGCTATGATACTCTCCATATCATCGTCGTATTTTTCTTCCAAATTTTCTTTTGTTTTAATAATCATAGAATCTGTTTTGTTATCGATAGAAAACTTAGACTTGGTATGAGAATCTTGTTCTAAAAGCTTTACTGCTAGCCATCTTTTGTTTACTTCTTCTTCACAAGCTATTTCTTTTACAAGTTCTTCAATTTTATCAATCTCTTTTTTTATATCTTTACTGTAGAAATTGTTTTGCTTAACTTTATTTTCTTCTAAAGCCATTTCCTCAAGGGTTTTAATTAAGATATCTATTCCTTTTCCTTTATTAGCAGATATAGGAAGAACTTTAGTATTCAACTTGTTTTCTATTTCTAATATGTTAATTTCATCTCTATTTTTCTCTATAACATCCATCATATTGAGAGCCACTAATACAGGAACTCCTAGTTCTAAAATCTGAGTAGTAAGGTATAGATTTCTTTCTATATTTGTAGCATCTACTATATTAATGATAAGGTCCGGTTTTTCCTCTAATATATAATCTCTTGCTACTATTTCTTCCATCGTGTATGACGATAGAGAATATATTCCTGGTAGATCAACTAAATTGACCTTGCTTTTTGTTTTTTTAATTTTTCCTTCTTTTTTTTCTACAGTAACTCCCGGCCAGTTGCCTACATACTGTGTACTACCTGTAAGTTCGTTAAATAGGGTAGTTTTACCACTATTTGGATTACCTACTAAGGCTATATTGAGTGTTTTTTCTTTTATCCCCACTGACATATTTATATAAACCTCCAATTTATATTTCGTTATTTGATAATCGTTATCAGGTTAAGTCAAAAAATTTTATTCTACTAAAATTTTTTCTGCTTCTTCTTTTCTAAAAGTTAGTTCGTATCCTCTAAGATTTACCTCAATAGGATCTCCTAAAGGAGCTACTTTTCTAACTAAAATTTTCTGGCCTTTAGTCACTCCCATATCCATCAGCCTTCTTTTTACAGGACCTGATCCTGATATTTTTTTAATAGTTACTTTTTCGCCTGGTTTTACTTCACTTAAAGTTTTAGACATATTTCCTCCTTATAAGGCTTTTGGCAAATTTTCTTCTGGTATTACCATGATTTTGTGAGCCATACCCTGTCCTAATGCTATTCTAGTTCCTTCTATTGATAGAATAAGTCTTCCACCTTCATTTCTTACTACTTTTATTTTTGATCCTTTGTTCATTCCTAAATCTATAAGTCTTTGATTGAGAGTTTTTCCTCCCATAAAATCTTTGACTGTACAAATGTCTCCACTATCGCAAAACATTAATGGTTTCATTATATTTACCTCCCTTTGTTTATATTGATATTAATTATCAATATCTTCTATAGATTATCATATATATTTTTTTGTGTCAATTATTAATTTCATAATATCTTCTAATTTATCTGCTCTATAACTTTATTTCTTGAAGAGGTTCATATATTAATTTACCATTTACTCTCTTACTTTCCATTAATGCTATAGAATTAATAGGGACTTTAAATTCAAAAAAGTCAATTTCTTCGACTTTTTTGTCAATAATCACCTGTCTTCCTATAGTCAGGTGGGGTGTGAAGGGTCTTTTATCTACACTAAACTTGTATTCTTTAAGTAGTTTTATTAATTGGTCATGTATTTTATTAAGTTTTTCATTCTTTTCTATACCAATCCACACGATTTCTTTATTCTTCCTTTTAAAAGAACCAAGTTTGTTGAATTTAATATATTGTGGAATGTTCTCTAGTTTGTTAATAATGTTTTTTAATGTTTGGACTTTTTCATCATTAACCTCTCCAATAAATTCTATAGTTATATGATAGTTTTTATAGTAAGAAAATCTACCTTTTTCAGTTTCAGATAAAACTAATTCTTTTATCATTCTTAATTTTTCTTTTGTTTCAGCATCAAAGGTTACTGCAAAAAATACTCTCATAATTAAATCTCCTTCTCAATCTTTACTTTATTATATTTTATACACTAAATTGTTACTATGCAATTGGATTTTACAATGGTTTCATGCTATAATCATTTAAGTTTTAAATATACATGGAGGTATTATGACAAATATATCTTATTTAATAACAACAATAATAACTCTATCATTTGTTTCCTATATAGGTATAAAGTCAAGTAAGAAAGTCACAAGTTCTAAAGATTTTACATTAGGTAGTAGACAGTTTACATCTTCTCAGGTTTCATCAAGTATAATAGGTACCTTAGTAGGAGGTGCTTCTACTATAGGGACAGCTCAAAGTGCATTTATAAGTGGCTTTAACGGAATGTGGTTTACAATTGGAGCAAGTGCAGGATGTATTTTTTTAGGCTTTTTTTTATCCAAACCTCTTAGAGAAGCTGAAATATATACTATTCCTGAATTCATGACAAGATATTATGGTCCTAATTCAAGAATTGTTTCAAGTGCAATTTCATCATTAGCAATATTTATACATATTACAGGTCAGGTAATTGCTTCTGTTGCCATATTAACTACTTTATTTACTGTGGGAGAAAACGTAGCTGTTATTATTACAATGATTCTTATTTTATCTTATATTTTTTTTGGAGGTTTTTTAGGGTCAAGTATTGTTGGCAGTGTAAAAACTATTTTGCTCTACGTTACATTGCTATTTAGTGGGTTTATAGTAATCAGCAGTTTTGGAGGTTTTAATGCATATATCTCTGCTTTTCCTAGAGATCCTTGGTTTAATTTATTTAGTTCCGGTATTTTTAGTAGTTTAGCAAGAGGCTTTTCACTTGTTATTGGTGTAAGTTCTACACAAACGTACCTTCAAGCAGTTTTCTCAGGAAAAAGTCCTAGTGAATCAAGAAAAGGATCATTTATTGCTGCTATATTAATTCCACCAATAGGTTTTTTATCGACTTTAATTGGTATGTTTATGAGGCATACTCATCCAAATATAATATCAAAACAGGCTCTTCCGCTTTTTGTATTAGAATACTTAAACCCTTTTATTGGGGGTATAGTAATTGCTACTCTAATAATTTCGGTAGTAGCTACAGGTGCAGGTCTTACATTAGGTATTAGTACTATGTTTTGTAGAGACATATATAGTAAATTTTCAAAGGGTACTATTACAGGAAGAAAAGAAATATTAATTAATAGAGTTTCTGTTATTGTTATTTCTATATTAGTTTCTTTGATGGTATTTTTAAACTTAGATTCCTTAATTCTAAAATGGGCTTTTTTATCTATGACTTTAAGAGGCACTGTTATTTTTGTCCCTTTAATTTTCGCTCTAATATTAAAAGGACACACCCCTAAGAAATTTGGCTATATTTCTATGATAGCATCTCCTTTAATAACTATACTTTTAAGTGTTTTTAATCTCATAGAATTAGATCCTTTATATGTAGGGCTAGGAGTTAGTTTTTTGATATTTATTATTGGGTATATTAAGAATTGTATATATATATAATTGATGTTGTATATTTTAATATGATATAATTAGTTCATGTAGTTTTTATAATAGGAGGAGTTAGTCTGATGATAAATGAAAAGAAGTTATTAGATGTTTTACTTAAATCTTTAAGTATTATTTCAAAAGTAACTTATGGTTATGTTGCTGTAACAGATAAGTTTGGTAATCGAATAAAAACTGTTGATTACAAAGGTAATGAATTGCCTGATTTAAAAGGCTTAAAATATTATTTAGCTGAAGAAGCTGGAAAAAAAGGCGAACCTATTTATGGTTCTTCTCAACTTGAAGAAGGAGCTGAAGCATGGTGTATACCTATTGGAAACTATATTTTGTGTGCAAGTAATTATGAAAGAAAAAAAGTAAACAAAACCTTACACGATTCATTAAGTGAAGCTCTTCCTTTAATTGCAAAAGTAGTTGGTGGTGAAGCTGTTATGTTTGATAGGCATGGTAGAAGAACTAAGTCTATAAAGTCAGACGGCAAGCTAAATGAAGAATTTATTCAAAAAGTATCAGAAGATGCAAAAAGATCTATGGAAATTAAGCGACCAGTTATTGGAGCTTCAAATTATGTCTTTGGAGCCAGTGCAGTCAGAATACCCATTTCCGAGGAATTTGGAATAGGTTTTAATAATGAGGATTCTATCAAAAAAAGCCAGGAATTATTAAATGAAATCAAAAAAAATCGTACAGCTAAATATGAT
>Ga0102926_1000849_pt1 | contig 18178 bp, 10 predicted proteins | sample SalPonR1_A_D2_MG_FD_78173 | JGI IMG/M metagenome (GOLD analysis project Ga0102926, IMG submission 78173) | Salt pond soil microbial communities from South San Francisco under conditions of wetland restoration - Salt Pond MetaG R1_A_D2_MG | ecosystem: Environmental > Aquatic > Marine > Intertidal...
GGCTTTAATTACCACCCCCATTGCAGTTAAAGCGCGGTTGTCGCTTTACTGGCAACTGAAAAAAATATGCGGCCCTGTCCTCGTATTCATTTATAATATTGTGAATGCCCTGATGTTTTGCTTCCTTGCAGGAGCAATGGTAGCTGTTTCAGCCACGGCCGTGGGAATTCCTTTCAATGTGGAGATGCCCACGCTGAACGATATGTATCCCGAAAGTGTGGGGTGGGTTATTACGGTGTTTGCCGTAGGTTCAATTATAACCACCTTTGCCATTCTCGGGTTTGAAAAACTGGCACGTTTTGCCAAAGTAGCCGCGCCCTGGATGTTTTTTATCTTCCTCGCTGCTGCCATCGCTTCATTGTCGAAGCTGGGAATTCAAACCGATTTGAGCAACTTTTGGGATGTAGCCGGCGAAAAAATCTGGACAGGTAAAGCGCTTCCGGGGCAATCACAGTTTACCATCTGGCATGTTATATTTTTTACCTGGTTTGCCAATGCTGCCATGCACCTTGGAATGAGCGACCTTTCGATTATGCGGTACGCCAAAAAATGGCAGTATGGATTTGCATCGGCAGTGGGTATGTTCCTGGGCCATTATGTGGCCTGGATTTCTTCCGGAATCTTATACGCAGCTGCCACCAGCGACGCACCCGGCGAAGTAGCGTACCAGGCCATTGGAATTGCGGGGGCATTGTGTGTGATTATTGCCGGCTGGACGACTGCCAATCCCACGCTTTACCGCGCAGGACTGGCCCTGCAGGTAGCATCCCCCAACTGGAAACGGTGGAAAGTAACACTGTTTGCCGGACTCATAACCACGGTTGCAGCCCTTTTTCCGGCGCTGGTTATGAAGCTGATGGATTTTGTGGCATTGTATGGATTGGTATTGATTCCGATGGGCGGTGTTATTTTTGCCGATTTTTACCTGATGGATAAGTTGGGTTTGAAAAATTATTATGCCGAACGGCAGGGTATCAATTTCAACTGGGCTGCAGGCATTACGTGGTTTTTATTGCTCATAGCCGCACTCATTATGAACATGTTTGTGGGGATAGAGCTGTATTTTCTGCCGCTCCCGGCATGGATTTTATCCATAGTATTGTTCCCGTTATTCAGTAAATTTTATCAGAAAAAAATGGCCTTATGAAACGTATATTGCAAATGATATCCCTGGCAGGATTACTGCTCACAATTGTACCCCCGGTTCTGTTTTTTCATGGAAATATCAGTCACACCACTCAGAATTTGTTAATGCTGATTGGCGCATTTACCTGGTTTATCAGTGCTTTTTTCTGGCTGGGAAAAAAATCAGAATCAGCCGGGTAAATAGTTTTAATGAATGACGGCATACGTAATTAAAAAGTAAGTCTCCCGCTGATTCCGCTGATTTTCGCAGAAATGTAAAAGAAATCAGCGTTTAAATGGCTTGAAAAATATGTTTGAATTATTAACGTGAAATCCCGGTTTTTGCCGGGATTTTTTTATTTTCAGGGAAAAGAAATTACACTATGCTATTTGGAAACACCAGCAAATCAGTTTTAGAAGAAGTAGAAAAGTCGCTTTCTGATAAATTTGATAAAGAAGTGAAAATTGAAAAATCCGGCAATTTGGGAGGTGGTTGCATCAACAACGCTTCGAAAATTGAAACCACTGCAGGAACTTTTTTTCTGAAATGGAATGCCCGTTGCAGGCCCGACATGTTTTTGCGCGAAGCTGAGAGTCTCAGTGAACTAAAAAAAGCAGCGAATGGGAAAATTGAGGTTCCCGGGGTTTATGCCGCAAAAGAGGTGGACAACACGCCCGGTTTCCTTGTGCTGGAGTACCTTGCTCCGGGAAGTTCCGGGGCCAACACCGATGAAATACTCGGTCGTGGTTTGGCCACCATTCATCAGTTTGAAAATGAAAAGTTTGGATTCTACAATGATAATTACTGCGGCTCCACACCTCAGGATAATTCATGGAAAACAAGCTGGCCCGAATTTTTTAGGGATAACCGGCTGGGGTATTTGCTCGGTTTGATTCAAAAAGATCGATCATTACCTGCTTCTGAAATGAAAGTTTACGACCGTTTGCTGAATAAAATTCCGGATTTGGTACCGGCAGTATCAAAATCTGTGCTCATTCACGGCGATTTGTGGGGCGGAAATTACATGGTTTGCAGTAAAGGACCGGCGCTCATCGATCCGGCTTCCTACTACGCCGATCGCGAAATGGAAATGGGAATTATGACCATGTTTGGTGGATTTTCGCAGCGGTTTTACAGCGCTTACAATGAGGTAAACCCTTTGCCTCCTGACTGGGAAGATCGAAATCCGCTGTATCAACTTTACCATGTTTTAAACCATTACTATTTGTTTGGCGGAGGATACAGTAGTCAGGCGTTGCGCATTGCCAAATATTATGTTTAGGTGTTAAAACTTTTCCCAGTGAATGATTTCTTCTACAGGTTTTCGGTTTTTTTCAGGAATTTTATCACCGGCGGGGTAACCCAGTGGCAGCATCACCAGGGGCTCAATGTGCAGGGGCAACCTTAATGTTTCAGCACATTTCTGCGCATTAAAATTACAAACCCAGGTTGTACCCAGTCCCAGCTCGGCAGCCTGTAGCGCCATGTGATCAACGGCAATGGCTACATCCACATCCGCATAATCTTTCCCGTCTGAACCTCGTTTCCACGATTGGGAATGGTCCGCACAAGCCAGAATAATTACAGGGGCTTTCCTTATCCATTCGCGCTGGTAAAAAGCAAACATTTTTTCCAGGTTTTCGGGAGCCTGGACCACTAAAAAGTGCCAGGGCTGGAAGTTAACTGCAGAAGGAGCCAGCCGCGCCGCTTCCAAAACTTTTTCCAGTTTATGTTTTTCAACCGGTGTGCTTTCAAAATCTCTTACTGCGTAACGATGTACAATTAGCTGAGAAAACTTCATCTTGATTCAAAATTAGTATTGTCGCTTTTAAATTTCATTGAAGTAAAACGTATGATTTTCGAATAAAATATAACTTATTTACTATTTATAATTTCATTTATTCATAATTGTACTAAGTAAGAAATTAAATCTTAATTGTCAAGTAAATTCGATGAACATCAATATGTTATAAAGCAGGATTATTTATTGCAACGTCTGTGTAATTCGTTCGTCTTGTAAATACATATGAGATTGAAAACAGTAAAACAATTGTAAACATTAAATTTTAAAAGTCATGAAAAACGTTAAATTATTATCAGTTTTTGTTGTTTGTTTTTTAGTATTAACAGCATCGGTAAACGCCACCGGTTTTCGCTCAGATTTTAAAGATTACGAAATTGAGGCGGTTGACGATTTAAATCTTGGCAAGAAAGTTGAAAAAGTGTGGACGCTCACCTACAATTCCAGTGAAAAGCCCGTTACTGTGTTGAAACATAAAACACTGGATGGAGTTGAATACATGGTTCGCAACGATTTTTTTGAAGTGTGCTACGCCGTTACTTCAAATGGATTTGGCGCAAAAAAAGTAAGAAATTCCTGGAGTAACGTTCCAAAGCAAATAAACAGCGTTGTTTTAAATAAAGAGCAACTGAAAAGACAGGCAGTTATTTCGCCCAAAAAAGAAATGGATGACGAAAAAGCACTTGGGCTAATTGCCAATTTTCTTCCCGACCTGATTAACGATGAATATACTCACCTTTTAAATTAAATAGCAGTTTATAGTGAATAAGAAGAGTGATTAAACCGCGGGAAACCGCGGTTTTTTTATATACAGCCGCAAACCAACCCGTCAGCAAGACTGTCAAGATATTCTTCTTCTTTCTGCTTTTCTTCTGCTGTCCCAATGCAATTTTTGCAAACAGGAAGCATTACTGTTTTATTCACCGATGTTTCTCCGGCAGGATAATACTTTTCACAAACGAAACACTTTTTACCTGCATCCTCCATTTTTGTCTCTGTTAAAATTCGTGCAAATATAATTATTTATTACAGCTGAGGTGTTTTTATAATTCATATTAAAGCTGGTAATGAACCCGTTAAATTAGGTGTGTTGAGATCCATCAATGAAGGTGATGTTGTATAATATGTTGTGTGATTGAATGATTTTTTATGTTTGTATGCATGAAAAGTTTTATTTCTGTACTAATTGTTATTCTCGTTTTTACCCTCAATTCGTTTGGTGAAGATTTCAGATACCTTCGATCTGAAGACGGACTTCCGGACGGTGAGATTAACTCCATTGTGCAGGACAGCACAGGGAATATGTGGTTTGCAACCTGGTCGGGTTTAATAAAATACGATGGGCTGACTTATGAACTTTTCAGGCCCGAGCTTGGTGATTCAACCAGCTTACCCGATAAAAAAGTAAAAGAACTTTTTGTGGATTCAGATGATAATTTGTGGATTGCAACCTCGCAAAACCTGTGTTGGTACAATAAGAAAAAGGAATCATTCCATAATGTCAGTTTTTCAGATGTTTCCGGTACCGGTGTAAATATTTTGCACCTGTCAGAAACCAAAAAACATCTTATTGTTCATACTGTACAAGGAATATATCTATTGCCGCTTAATAGAATCAATGATTCGGATTATGCTTTGCAAAAATCAACCATTGTTGGCCTGGGCGGAAATGAGAACTATTATTTTCATTTTTCCACCGCTTTTCGGGATAGGTTGGTTTTAGTGAGTAATAATTTGACTTCTCCCACTCTCCTGTTCTTGGGAAATATTTCTGGTAGTGCAGATAATCCCACCATTGAAATAACTGAAACTGCCCAGCTTGAAGGATGGGTTAATTCAGTTGAATATGTACCTGCGGAAAATGACCTGTATGTTGCCACTACCCGCGGAATGCTATCTTATTCGTTGAGAAATAACAGTTTTGAAGGGCCCACGTTTTTTAACGGCAAAAATGTACACAAAATATTATATGCATCCGATAATAAGATATATTGTTCCATGCTGGAGCCCAAACTTTTATACCTCGATTTACATACAGGACTAACAGGAAGTTATGAGTCGAATCCCAATGTGCCGGGCAGTCTTTTGGATAATGAAATCCATTCGCTTTACGAGGATTTTTCGGGCAACCTGTGGATAGGGCATCAGGGGCAGGGGATAAGTATTTGCAATTTGTTTCAGAAAGAATTTTACACGTTCAGGCGGAATTCTGCTGAAAATGCCACACTCAACTCAAACATTGTAATGTGTTTTAACAGTACTGAAAAGGAGGTGTTAATCGGTTGCCGGTCAGGTGGTTTGAATATTCTGCCAAGAGATGAAATTACTTCCGTTCAACCTGAGTTTAAGCAGCTGCCACTTGTGGAAGATGATATCCCCGGCATTTTGCATGACGGGATTTGGGATATTAAAAAACAATCGGATTCCCTGTTTTGGCTGGGGACTGATTTTGGGTTGTACCGGCTGCTGAAAAAGGAATCAGAATGGTCGCTCGAGCCGTTCAGCGGAAAACCGGAAACCGATTATGAAATTCGAAAGCTGTATATTGATGAAAATAATAATATTTGGATTGGAAGCCATAATAACGGGTTAATACTACTTCCTGATCCCGGTCGAAACCCCGAAGGATTGAATTATTCTTATATGAGCACTGCAGATGATCCGGAATCTCTGCCGGGGAATGTAATCCTTGAAATTTTCAGAGACAGTGAGAACAGGTTCTGGATAGGCACAACAAACGGGTTCTGTAAAGTAAAAAGCAGTTACGAAAACATTGATTTATCGGGGCGGACTAAACCTGTATTAAAATTTGAACAATTTGTCGCAACTGAGCCGAGCCCCGATTTCTTAAATAACAACGAAATAAATTGTTTTTTTGAGAACAATGACGGCAAATTATGGATTGCCACGCAGGGAGGAGGCATCAATATTTTTGATCCCAGAACCGGAATTTTTGAACATGTTACAACCAAAGACGGACTTCCGTCAAACGATGTACTTGGAATACTTTCCGATAGTGACGGCAATCTTTGGATAAGTACTGCTGCCGGGTTAGCTTGTTATAATCGTTTCGACGAAGAGCCGGGGTTCACTGTTTTTAGTTCTGCTGATGGAGTACAGGGGGATGTTTTTATGGTGAATTCATATTTCAAAGCACCCGACGGACAACTATTTTTTGGAGGAGATAATGGTTTTACATGTTTTTATCCGGGTGATATAAAAATAAATCCTGTTAAACCCAGGATCAGATTTACTAAACTGAAAATAAATCACCGCATCGTTGAAGTGGGCGATACAATTCATAAAAACCAGGTTTTAAACCAATCATTGAATTTCAGTGAAAATGTTTCGCTTCCGTATAAAATGAACTCATTTGGGGTCGGGGTTGCGGCACTTCATTTTCAATACCCCAAAAACAACAGTGTTATTTATATGCTCGAAAATTATCACGAGCAATGGCAAACTGTTCCTTTCGGTTCAGAATATATTGATTTTTCAAATGTTCCTCCCGGTAATTATGAATTGAAAGTCAGAGCGGTTAGTCCTGACCGGATCAGGTCGGCCGGCATAAAAACACTGGGCATAGAAATAATCCCACCATGGTATAAAACCTGGTACTTTTGGGGAGGTGTAAATATTGCAGGTGCCTTTTTAGCATTGGCGGTGGTTTATTTCTTGGTTAACAGGCAGCGGTTGCTCTATCAGAAAAAGATCGATAAATTGACCATTGAAACCAACGAGAACAAAATGATGTTTTTAACTAATATCGCACACGAACTGAGGACTCCTTTAAGTTTAGTTATTGCGCCGGTTGAAGATTTAATGAATAACCTGACTGTAGAAAAACACTGGAAAAATCATCTGCAGCTGATAAACCGGAATTCAATTTATTTACAACGGTTGATAAATCAAATCATTGATTTCAGAAAATTAGATGCAGGAAAACTGAAACTTCATCCTCAAAAAACGGATATTGTGCGGGTAATTAAAGATGTGGTGTTAAATTTTAAAGGCCACAAAGCCAACCGGAACATTAAATTGTACCTGAAAGTCCCTGCCGAATCGGTAATTCTTTCTGTTGATGTTCAAAAAATTGAGGAGGTTTTGTACAATTTAATTTCCAATGCCTATAAACATACGCCCGACAATGGTTCCATCACCGTTTCAATGCGGTTTACAGAACCCCTTCCGGATACTCCTCCGCGTCAGGTTTGCATAACCGTTTTTAACGAAGGAAATGAAATTAAAGAGGAAGACAGGAGTAAAATTTTTGACCGTTTTTATAAAATTGATGAGAATGCGGAAGGTGCCGGAATTGGGTTGTCCTTTGCAAAGTCGCTGATTGAAATGCACAATGGCACGCTGGAGGTTGAATCTGTTGCGGGCAAAGGAGTTGCATTTCACGTCTGTCTTGCTTTCTCTGATTCAGAATTGAATAATGCTGATGTGGAGAGTGTTGAGAGTTTGCAGCCTTTTCTGGTGGATTCATTTACCTGGGAAGATGACCAGGTCAAAACTTCCGTCAGCGAAGAAAAGCAACGGGTATTAATTGTGGAAGATAATGAGGAGTTGGGGGATTTTCTGGTCAGTATTTTTTCCCGGGAATATGAATGTTTAAGGGCTTCCAATGGGCAGGATGCGTGGAATATTATTCAGAAAAGCCCTCCGGCAATTGTTGTGTCTGATATTATTATGCCGCACATGGATGGCTTGGAGCTTTGTAAAAACATGAAAGAAAACGCCAATACCTGCCATGTCCCAATTATACTTTTAACGGCAAAAAATGCTTCAGAACAGATCATTGAAGGATTTGAACTGGGGGCCGATGCCTATATGACAAAACCATTTGATATGAACCTGCTGCTTTCGCAAACGGCCCGGCTAATAAAAAACCGTGACCTGATTCGCGAAAAATATAAATCACAGAATTTTATGGTAGAGGTGGATAAAAACAGCACCTCGCGCGACGACGAATTTGTGCAAACCGTAAAGAAAACGCTTGAAGCAAACCTTGCCGACCCTGAATTCAATGTGAATAAACTGGCAGGCGAATTAAATATCAGTACCACACAACTTTACAGGAGGCTAAAAGCTTTAACCGGTTATTCTCCTGTTGAATTTATGCGTATTTTGAAACTGCAAAAAGCCTATGGTCTTCTCAGCCAACGAAATAACACAGTTAAAGAAATATGTTATCTGACAGGTTTTAATAATTTGTCGTACTTTATTAAGTGTTTTCGTGAACAGTTTGGGGTAACACCCGCCAATTTCCGCGATAACGGGCTGGATGAAAAAAGTAAAGCAGGAGTAAAAAATATCATGCAGACTTGATAAATTTGTAAAAAGTACAATAATCTGAAAAAATTGTATGATTTGTTATATTTATGGCTAATTTTATTGTATGTGCTGAACCTGTTTTTTAATATGTTTGGACGATTGAATTTGACTAATACTGAAATAATAACTAAATAATATGATCAAACTGAAACCAATATTATTACTACCTGCAATAGTAGTGTTGTTTTTGTTTTATAGTTGCCGTGACGATATGCAGGTTGACAGGTATGAAAGACCTGACTGGCTTGCTGGTAAAGTTTACTCCCAGATTCTGGAGCAACCCGAACTTTCAACGTTTGCTGAATGTATTGAGCTCACCGGTTACGATACTATTATTAATGTATCAGGCAGCTACACTGTTTTTGCCCCTTCGAACCAGGCCTTTGATAAGTGGTTTTCCCAAAATCCTGCCTACAATAAAGTAGAAGATATACCATTACCTGAACTTAACAAGCTGGTCAAGTTTCATATTCTGCAAAATGCCTGGTCGAAAATACAACTCCAGTCGCTCGATGTATTTGGCTGGATTGACACTCTCGACATCAACAATGACAAACCGCGTGGGTTTAAACGCGAGACATTGCTGAAATACGATAACCGGAAGTACGGATGGAACCAGGTTGGAGAAGACGATCGTACCGTAATTATGGATACCCTTAACACATCGCATCACCGAAGAGTTATTACTGATTCCAGAAAATATGCCCCTGTATTTTTCAAAAAATACCTTGATATTTATGATCTTACTTCCCAGGATTATGAGTTTTATTTTAACCGACCCTGGGAAGGTTCAAATGACCTGTATTTTGGCAACGGAAAAATTACAAGCAATGAAATTTTTTCCGAAAATGGTTTTGTTTATGTAATCGACGAGGTTGTGGAGCCGCTAAAAAATGCATACCAAATATTGGAGGAGGATAATGAGGAAGCCGGCTATTCAAAATTTTTCGATTTGGTGAATTATTTCCCCCAGTTTTCGTACAACGAAAATGAAACATTCAACCAGCCGGGAGCCGATCAGGGGTTGCAGGTCGATTCATTATTTAACCTTTCATTTCCTGAATTAACTTTTAATCTTACCAACGAAAGAACCCGGCCACCATCGGGCGTTACCGGATTACCCGAGAATGTGACTTACAGGTACCACCATGGCTTAATGGCCCCAACAAACGATGCTTTTGATGCACTTGTTGATGAATATATCAGAATTCCAAAAGGATGGGGCAGCCTCGATGGAGCCCCCGATCATATTAAAAGTATTATAGCCAATACGCATATGTCCGTTAATCCTGTTTATCCGAGCGATTTTAGTGAAGGATTTTACAATGGAGAATTTGATAGGGTTACCCTGGATGAATCAAATGTTATTCAAAAAGAATTTGGAAGCAACAGCACATTTGTTGGCCTTGATAAAGCAATTGTACCGCGAGCTTTCAGCAGTGTTACAGGACCAATTTACCTGCAACAGGGGTTTTCGAAGGTGATGTACGCAATTGAGGAAGCCGGGTTGTTACCAGCCCTGAAGAGGCAAAACAAAGACTATATGTTGTTTGTGGAATCGGATGCCAACAGCAGGGTCGATTCCTCATTAATTTACAATCCGGTGAACGAAAGTTTTGCTGTTTTTATGATCAGCCCCGGAGGAGCGCAACGTTTTATTCTTACACAAAACGATTTGCGGATTTTGCTCATGAACCATGTGGCTACTCAGCAACCCAGGGGAATAGCCCGCAAGGAATTTTTACCTAATCTGGCCGGTAATTATATAATTGTAGATAATGTAACAGGCGAGGTGTCAGGAACAGCACCAACTACAAATGGTTACAAAGGCACATCAACAGTTGCTGAATTCCCTAAAGTATTAAGCACAACTGCCGACAACGGCACTGTATGGGAAATTAATAACTGGTTTAGTTTTTCTGTTACCAGTATTTTTAACAGAATACAGACTTCATTCCCTGAATTTCATGCGTTGCTAAACCAAGCCGGTCTTTCACTCAATAAAGAATTCCGCTACAGCTTTTTATCTGATAATGAATTTTATACTATATTTATTCCCAGCGATGAAGCGCTTGAAGAAGCAAATGTGAGCTCCATGTCGAAAGAGGAATTGCAGAAGTTTCTGATGCTACATTTTGTTCAGGGAGAATTAATATTTACCGATGGAAACAAAGCCGCCGGTTATTACGAAACAACCCGAATCGATGAAAAATCAACTCCATTCTCCACGGTTTATACACAGTTATATGTAGAACCAGATGTTGATATGATTCGGTTTAAAAATGAAAATGAGGAGATCTATACCGAAATTGAAGAATCAGAATTAACCAATATGCTTACAGGAGTTAACCTGGGTGAAAGTAACGACAATTTCAGTAATGTATTCAATAATGCTGTTATTCATGAAATAGACAGAGTATTGAAAGTGAATGAAGTGGATACCCAGTAAACAGACAAAGCAATTTGATATATAAAACCTAAGGTTTGTGAACGAAATGAAAAACATCAGAACTGCCATAATTTTTATCGTTGCACTATTTGCTTTCTTTGCTGCAACAGCTCAGGAAAAAACAATAATCAGGGGAAGGGTTATCGATAAATCGGATAATACTACCATTATTGGGGCCAACATTGTGGAATACGACAGTGAAGAAAGGGTAGTAAACGGCACCATTACCAATGTAAATGGCGATTTTGTCCTTGAAATGAATGACCCCGGCAACGTTGTCCGCGTGAGTGTTATCGGCTATAAATCTCAGGAAATTGAAGTTGATCCTACCAAAAACATTATGGTTGAGCTTGAAGCTTCCGATGTTGCATTGGGTGAAGTTACAGTTACAGCCGAATCAAAATCAACCGGAGGTTTAACCAATATTGAAGATCGGGACAAAGCTTCCTCCTCGGTTAAAGTCGATTTAATGGATATGCAGGATGTTGGTATGATTTCAGCTGCCGATGCTTTGCAGGGTAAAGTTTCGGGGCTGGATATTATCAGTGCATCGGGCGACCCGGGCTCTGGATCGCAACTCGTAATACGCGGGTTGAGTTCAATGGGAAACAGCCAGCCACTTATTGTTATCGACGGAATTCCCCAGTTTCGGGTAACTACAGATTTTGACCTCAGTTCTGCCGATACAGAAGATATCAGTAATCTGATTAACATTGCTTTGCAGGATATAAAATCAATCGAAGTACTCAAAGATGCGGCCTCTACCGCTGTTTATGGTTCGCGTGGTGCCGATGGCGTTTTGCTCATCGAAACCAAAAAAGGGCGAATGGGAAAAGTGCAGTTCGATTATCAGTATAAATTCAACCAAAACGTGCAGCCACCTCCAATTCCAATGCTTAACGGCGACGAGTATATTATGCTTCAGCTGGAAGAATGGCACAACAGCCAGGGAGCTTTTGATATTCCTCCGGAAATTGCTTACGACAGAGATTATGCTGACTTTTATAACTATTCGGCCAACACCGACTGGATAGGCCAGATTACCCAGAATGGCAAAACTCACGATCACTATTTCAGTATTTCGGGCGGTGGCGAAAAAACAAGGTACTTTACCTCGTTTAGTTATGTGGATGAAACCGGTACTACAATAGGTACACGCTCACAACGTTTCTCAACGCGTATTAACCTCGACTATTTCCTTTCGCGTAACCTGCTTTTCCAGGTGAAATTTAATTATATCAACAATGCCATCGATGGCAATGTTTCGATACAGGGAAATCACTGGCGCCCGAGGAATGTGAGGGAAATGGCTTATATAAAAGCGCCCAACATGAGTGTTTGGGAACGCGATTATTTGGGCCGTTATACAGGGGAGTATTTTACCCCGATTAACAGCTACCAGGGTGACGGTGTTACTTATTTTAATCCGGTGGCAGTTGCCAACCTGGGAATGAACGACCGCGTGATGAACCGGCTTGAAAATACCTTTATGCTTCAGTACAGGATTAACGACTGGCTTACTTTCCGCGAAACAATTTCTTTTCAGTACGAAGGTTCAAAATCGAAAAATTATTTGCCCTACAATGCTATCGGGGCCGACTGGTTACAATGGAATATTAATAAAGCAGAAGAAAGCAACAATCTGAACAATTCAATACGTACCGAATCTCAGCTCGCTTTCAGCTCGCCGTTTCAAAATGAAGACCATGGCTTGTCAGGGGCATTAACCTGGATTACCGACCAGTCGGGCTACGAATGGATGAACCTGCAGGGAAACAAAACACCCAGTGTGGATATTAAAGATCCGGCTATTGACCCGCAGATTAACTGGATTGGAACAGGGTCGGGTGAAAACCGCCTGATTAGTGGAGCCGGTAATATTAATTACAAATATCGCGACCGTTATATGGTCCAGACCATACTCCGTGCCGATGCACACTCTTCATTCGGTATCAATAACCGGTGGGGGCTTTTTAAAGGATTGTCTCTCGGGTGGAGATTTTCCGGTGAACCATTTTTGAGTGGCCTCGATTTTTTAGGCGAAAGTATGTTGCGTGCCAGCTGGGGAGTATCGGGACGGCAACCCCAGGATGTATATGCCCGCTTTGCTACTTATGAATCAACCGGAACAGGTAGCTACATTCTGAACCCCGCAGTTGCTCCAACAAGTATTCAATTGAGCAATTTGCGTTGGGAAACCATTACTTCTTACGATATAGGGGCAGAGTTCAACCTTTTTGATGAACGTCTATATTTGGAGGGTGATGTCTATCAGAAGGTTACAAGTGATATTTTGTTTGGTGGAACAAATGCGGATGATTACTACCAGATTCCAACTTCTTCGGGGTATTCCGGGCTGAAATATCTAAATGCAGGTGAGAGGACCAATACAGGCTGGGAGCTGATGCTCGATGCCCGATTGGTTCGTACCAAAGACTGGTTCGTGTCTGTTAATTTCAACACCTCGCAAAATATAAACTCATTTAACAAGCTTCCTGAGAACTTCAATACCGAACGTTCCACCTCAATCGGTAATGAGCAATATCCGCAGCTTGTGCAGGAAGGAGAACCTATCGGTTCATTCTTTGGGTTCAGGTATCTGGGTGTTTATGCCAGCGACGAAGATGCCGTGGCGCACGATGCTGACGGAAATGTATTACTCGACAACGAAGGCAGGCCCATACCTATGCAATATACCAATACGTACATATTTAAAGGTGGTGACCCAAAATATGAAGATATTAATCATGATGGCAAAATTGACCTGAGCGATGTGGTTTATATTGGTGACTCCAACCCGGACTTTATTGGTGGTTTTGGTACGAATGTGAAATATAAAAATTTCGATTTTTCTGTCAATTTCCATTATCGCGTTGGGTTCGATATTATTAACGGAATTGCCAGTCAAACCGAGGGTATGAATAATCGCGACAATCAAAGTAAAGCAGTTCTCAGGCGCTGGAGAATCCAGGGGCAGGATGAAGAAGGAATTTTGCCACGCGCTTATATGAATCATCCGGCAAACAACCTCGGTTCCGACCGTTACGTAGAAAAAGGTGATTATTTAAGGTTAAACAATATGAAAATCGGGTACCAATTGAGTCAGGAACTTTGTAATAAACTGGGTATTAGAAGGGCCAGTTTTACATTGAGTGCCCGCAAGCTGCTTACTTTTACCAACTACTCAGGGCAGGACCCCGAAGTAGGGCAAGATGCCAGCAACCCGTTTTGGATTGGTGTGGACTATGCACGCACACCTCCACCTAAAGTATATACATTTAGTATTGGAATCGGTTTCTAAAAAAAATGAATTAAGGATATGATATCAAAAGTAAAATATTTTCTGCTAACCCTGTTGGTTTTCATGCAGTTTTCGTGCAACGACTGGCTGGATCTTATTCCTCCCAGCGGACTCATCAGGGATGAATTCTGGAATGCAAAGGAAGATGTTGAAGCTGTTTTAATGGCAGCATACGAAACTTTTGGCTCCATGGACCGGAACCTGTTTTTGTACGGTGAGTTGCGGGCTGATTTGTTGCAGCGCGATGTACAACAATCATCAGGCGAGCAAAATATCATGGAAAGTAACATCTATCCCGATAATGGTTTTAGTAACTGGGAAACTTTTTATCAGGTGATTAACTATTGTAATGAAGTCATTAAAAATGCGCCGGAGGTTAAAGAAATTGACAATACATCTACCGATTTTCAACTGAAGAGTTTAATGGCCGAGGCTTATTTCCTGAGAAGTTTAAGCTATTTTTACCTGGTTCGGTTGTACAAAGATGTCCCTTTAGTGCTTGAACCATCTGAAAGCGATGATGCTGATTTTTATCTTCCGCAATCGCCCGAAGAGGAAGTGTTGGAACAAATTGCCAGCGACCTGAAAGCCAACCGTGATTTTGCCCCCACCGAAAGCTTCCCTACAATTGCCGAAAACAAAGGTAGGGCTTCAAAAGCCGCATTCGATGCTCTGCTTGCCGATATTGCGCTGTGGCGTTTTCAGTATGAAGAAGTGCTTACTCATGTGCAGAAGATTGAACTAAACGAAAACCTGGAATTGATGCCAAGCTCGAGATGGTTCCAGCTTTTCTCTCCGGGGAATTCACTCGAAAGTATTTTCGAATTTCAGTTCGATGGCAACCGGAATCAACGCAACGGAACATTCGGATTAACCGAGCAGAACAGTAACCAGTACGATCCCAGCCAAAAAGCTGTTGAAATGTTTGGCAGTGAGTATGCCAAAGAAATTGTCAGAGGGCAGGGCGCTACCATTGCCAAAATCGGGGAAGATGATTTTATTATCTGGAAATACGTGGGGCGATCACCCGATGGATTATCGGTACGTGCCGGGCTGAGCAATACAGTGCCAACTGGATTGTTTATCGCCTGGCCGATGTGTTGCTTATGAAAGCCGAAGCATTGGCACAACTTGAACGGTACAACGAAGCACTTACAATTATTAACGAAATCAGGGGCAGGGCAAATGTTCAACCCATAGCCCCTGCGTTTAACCGGGTTGCGTTTGAAGATGCAATACTCGAAGAAAGAGCTCTTGAATTTGCTTACGAAGGAAAACGCTGGTTCGATCTTCTCCGCATGGGGCGCCGAAATAATTACGGACGAAAAAGTAAACTTGTTGAGATAATTATCAGCAATGTGCCTTCAACGCAGAAGAGGATACTTGCCGCAAAACTTACCAATCCGTTAGGTTGGTATTTGCCGGTGTACGAAAATGAAATTGAGCGTAATAGAAATTTGGTTCAAAATCCGTATTATGATTTTTAAAATGAAGAAATTAGCATACCTGGCCATAATAGTAATGGCGGCAGTTAGTTTTTCGTGTGTCGAAAAAGAACTGGAAGCTGCCTTTGAAGATTTGGAACGGCTTACCATCTACGATTACCTGATGGAAAACGAAGAGGAGTATTCCAGTTTCATTTCAATTTTGGAAAAAGGTAATATTCTGAAAACGTTAAGTGCTTATAACCCTGATGGGACAGGCTATACTTTATTCGCTCCCGATAATGAAGCCATTAACCGCTTTATTAACGAGAACAACCAGTTTTCTTCCGTGGGCGATATTCTGAATGACGAAGAGTATGCAGCATCTTTCAGCAGGTACCACGTGGTTAATAAAGATTATCATTCCAACGATTTTCCGTTCGGGGCTTTTGCTGAGCCCACCTTATCGGGCGATTTTCTTACTGTTGGCTTTGTAATTGAAACCGATACTTCATATTATAAAATTAATAACCAGGCCGCTGTTAAGTTTCCCAATATCGAGACTTCTAACGGTTTTGTCCACGAGCTTGAAACGGCCTTAAAACCAATCACGTTAACCACCTATCAGTGGCTAGAACAAAATGCTGAATATTCAATCTTTAAACAGGCTGTTGATATTACCGGGTTGCAGGTAGCCATTGATTTCAACACGAGAGAGGAAGAAGGCAGGCAACCGGTAACTGTTTTGGCTGAACCCGACTCTATTTACCAAAAAGCTGGAATAAATTCAATAGATGATCTTATTGAAGTTATCAGTCCTGATGACAATGACTTTACGAATTCATCCAACAGGCTTTACAATTATGTCTCCTATCATTTTTTACAGGGGATGTATTTTTTAGATGATTATACGGACGAAAATACCAACTACAACACATTATCAGAAATTCCGCTTAACATTAATGGGCGGGGCCTCGAAATAGAAATTAACCCCGGAAAAGAAGTCTTTGATACTATTGTTTACCAGGGCGATTCAACTTTTATCGACTATATTGGATTTAAATACGACGAGAGTAATATCATTACCCAAAGCGGCGCTATCCATTTTATCGACCGGGTAATGAAACAGCATGCGCCCTCAAAAACTGATGTAACCTTCCAGTTTATGGAAGAGTCACTGATTTATTCTTATTACCAGGAAGGCGAGGGAAACTTTGTCATTGAAAATCAGGATGCGCTAAACTCAATTGAATGGACGGGGGCTGATTTATCATACGAAATTATAAAAGAAGAGGGTGAGGAAATTACCAATGCGTGGAATAACGATTACCTGATTATTGATGGTGACTTTATTATTTCCTACACAACGCCCCAGATTGTTGCCGGGAAATATACTGTAATGTTTGGGGCTGAGGCGTATAACGAGGATAATGCACTGGTGGAAGTTTATATCGATGATAAAAAAATTGGCAGCCTCGTTGACCTTACCACATTGGGCGATCAGGACAACCCGTTTCAGCAAATTGAACTCGGAACAGTTGATTTTAAAAGTTATGCAAGACATAAAGTTGAAATACGGCCTTTGATCCCGGGAAGATTTTTATGGGATTATATACGTTTTGAAATACCAGAATAATTAACAGGATAAAAAATGAAGTTGAAATTAGGTATATATACGGTTTTTTCCATTTTACTTTTGGCATCATGCACAAAAGAGTGGGACGATCATTTTAATGTGTATCCCGAAACAGTTGACCAAAATGTTTGGGAAGCAATGAGTAATGATCCGGAAATAGCTGATTTTATTAATTTGTTGAAGGAATTCCAATACGATACACTTTTTCAATCTGATATTCCATATACTCTTTTTGTACCATCAAATGATGCCTTAGCCCAATATTTGAACCTGAATGAAGTGGACACCACACTGCTGAATTATCATATTGTTACCCACTTTATTCAATCTGCCAGCATTGAAGGAAAACGAAAAGTACAAACGTTATCCACAAAGTATGCTCTTTTTGAAAGGGAAGGCACAAAAACAACGCTCGATGGAATTGCACTGAAAAATGAAAGCCCGCTTTACAATAACGGAAAATATTTCGTCCTCGAAGAAGTGGCCAAACCGCTTCCTAACTTATATGAATTTTATAAAGTCAATAACCCCGTTCTCCGCGATTATATCGACAGTCAGGATTCGATTATTCTCGACCGTGAGCGAAGCAAACCAATTGGCTTTGATGATGATGGAAATACAGTTTACGATTCAGTGAATATAGTTTATAATCTTTTTGAAGCTGAGTATTTTCCGGTAAGTGTGGAGTCAAGGAATTATACTGCCACTTTTGTTTTTCCACAGAAAGAAGATTACGAAGAGGCGTTAACCGTTATGGCCCAGGATATGAACATTCCGGGTTATACCGATTACAGCAATATTCCAATCGACTGGCAACATGATATCCTAATGCCCCACCTGCTCGAACAAGGCGTTTTCCTTAATATGATTGAACCCGAGGAATTTATTTGGGAAACGGAAGAAGATACTCTGAAACTGCAGAATATTCTTGGCGATAGTATTCAGATATTGTACACGCCGGTTGATAAAAGTATTTGCAGTAACGGTTATGCTTATAACTATGAAAGCTTTTCTATTCCCGATTCGCTCTACAACAGTTCGTCGAAGTACGAGGCTGAATTGCTGCTCGACGAAACCGGACTTAACCGGTACGCATGGTATGAA
>Ga0102926_1000850_pt1 | contig 18162 bp, 22 predicted proteins | sample SalPonR1_A_D2_MG_FD_78173 | JGI IMG/M metagenome (GOLD analysis project Ga0102926, IMG submission 78173) | Salt pond soil microbial communities from South San Francisco under conditions of wetland restoration - Salt Pond MetaG R1_A_D2_MG | ecosystem: Environmental > Aquatic > Marine > Intertidal...
TCAATTGATGCTGCAGTCTCAATTCTTTAATTTTTTCGCCTATATTCATTTTCGGCTCCTTGTAGTCAAAATATCAAGTAATTTGTTTACTATTTATAAACTCCAATTATAATATACCCTTTTCCCATCAGTTGTCAACATATATTCGATACAAAATCAGCAAAGCAAAGCTGCTGATGCAAACAAGCATTCCTTAATAATTTGTTCAGAAAAAAGACACCTCATCGAGATGCCTTTGGGTTTAGACTTCAGTTTATATTGAATGTTCAAAAATATGTCTTATTCGGTTAATATATATTTCGTTATTATATATCCAATCCACGCAACAATTGCCATGAACACATACAACATTTCCCGTTCAGCTGTTCCTATTCCGGCACTCATCTTGTCTTTTTTACTTTCCTCCATGAGGAAATCGTCGGTAATTTCGATGCCTTGGGAATTATACATTGAAGCTTCGAACAAATTATAATCATACAGCATCTCGTCTGATTCGCGCTTAACTTTGGAATCCAATTCTTTTACAGAATAAATATCAAGGAACTGTGAATTCTTAACATCGAACCGGACCACCTGCCTGACGCGATCAGCCGAATTGTAACCCGGGTTTTTATATGCATAATAATCCAGTCCATATTGCTTGATTTCGTTTGAAAGATTATATCCGCTTATTATATAGTATGGTTCGCTGTTGATTTTTTCTCTGAATATGTGTACGACAGAAAAATAATCTGATGTCTTTATGTTGGCATGAACCAGTCTGTATCTGCCATTGATTCCTTTCTTCAGAAAAGCCAGTCCGTTGACATTTGTCCTTGACTGATCCTTAAACGTGGCAATGAGCAGACCATCTATCTCTTTTGTTTCAAGCACATAAGCATCAACCGATTGCCTAAAAGGCGCAGTGTATTCTGTTATTGCGGCGGATAGATTGCTCTTGTCGCTTGTGAACTTGAATTCCGAAGTATAGAGGGCATAGCACAACCCAACCGTTGCCATTATGCATAAGGCCGCAGCCATCAATCTGGTCCTTTTTATTTTTTTTAGGAATTTCAACTCGACTGCAGGCACTTTTTCCATATTGCCCATATCGGCAGCCATTTGTTCATATGCCTCCTTGCAGTCCCCGCAGGTTTTCAAATGCGACTCTATGGCTTCGTTCGTGTCTTCACTTGTCAGCTCATCTATGTAGTTCGGCAGCAGATCCTGAACTATGGTGCATTTCAATTCGCTTTTCATTTCTTCCCCTCCCTTGCCAGCTTTTGTTTTCCTCTATAAAAAGTTACCCTCGCCCATGTCTCGTTTTTCATTAGTATGTCTCCGATTTCCCTGAAGCTCAGCTCTCCGGTAAGCCTTAAGTAAATAACCTCTCTCGTCTTCTCGTCAAGGCTGCTGATTCTTTTATACAATTCAATCTTGGATTCCTTTTCCACGACATCCTTCTCGATGCTTTCTTCTGCCGGAAGGCTTTCCACAATGTCATCGATTGAATTAAAGCCCTGCCGTTTTCTTTTGGAATATTCCTTGTACCACAGGCGCTTGGCAATCTGGCAAAGCCAAACCGAAACCTTGCAGTCTCCTCTAAAGCTTTCGCATGTCTTCATAGCCTGATAGAAGGTTTCCTGGGTCAACTCTTCAGACAAGTCGGCATCATGGGTAATGCAGAACATGTATTTGAAAACCGTTTGAAAATACTCGCTGTAAAGTTCATCCGTATCCTGCACAAAATCACCCCCTGTTTATAAGTGCCGCAAAAGCACAATTCGTTACAAAAACCATGAATATTTTTTCTGACCTTACAATTTCATCCGATAATAATACTCCAATGCATACTAAAAGCCCCGCTTGCAATCGAGGCCTTTTAACCATAATATTCTTTCTCATATATTTCGATTTTCTGATAACAGACTATTCTATTTTGCCTGTGAAAGTTTGATGCAAAATCGGCAATGGTAATATTTCATGCCGTTCCGGCTGCCTTTGTAGCGCAAATTTCTAAGCCTTAATGCTTTTATTGACTTCTTCTATCAGCCTTTCCCTGTTTTGCGGAAGCATTCCCTTTATCATGATTATGTTTGTAGGATGCGTGGTGTCAAACAGCATCGGGCGCCTAGGCTCAAGATTTTCCAAAAGAGTTCTTATTTCCAGAAGTCGTTCGTTCGCCTTGGCAAGAATGAAATCGCCCCTTTTTACCATCTCATTGAGCTCAGTCCCCTCAAAAACATTAAGGTTCATTGTTATAACTTTGTTTGTCTCGAACCGGTTTATCATTTTTGCGGTTTCTATTGCATTGCCAATCGATTCCCCCTCGCCGGCAATGCCGTACATGACTATAGTGTTGAATGGCAGCTTTGCTTCGTTCAGCTTCTTTGCCTCTTTTACCGCCTGTTCAACCGTATGTCCCTTGTTCATAAGCTCAAGCACATCGTCGCTTCCGGTCTCAAAACCTATATAAAGCAGTCTTAGCCCCGAATCATGAAGCAATGACAATTCCCCCGCCGAATACATCGAAATGCTCCGTATCGACGCATATGACGCGACACGCGCGCAATAAGGCAAGTAGTCATGTATCATTTCAAGCAAACGTTTCATTTTTTCAAATCCGATGCTTAAAGGGTCGGCTCCGGTCAAAAATATTTTTTCCGTATACTTATATCCGTTCATCAAATGCATTTCCATGTCTGAAAACGGAATCTCTGAGTATTCGTAATCCTTGTACATTGAACAAAACGCACACTTGTTGTAAATGCATCCCGATGTCACCGGCAAAAGAACAGTAGTCATTTCATCCTGCGGATAATAGATGGTATCATTTTTATACATCTTTTCCTCCATCGATAAAAATTTCATGGACACTTGATTCTGACAGCACCGCATCAAACAATGTTCAATACAATTATATACAATTTTATAAAAAAAATAAAATAATGCATGCAAATCTCAAATAATCTTAAACCCGAAGATCATCTCCCAAGCCCCCTCGAAGCTCTGCATGTCTTTTCATGCAAACCTCTCAATATATTGTCGGGATCGGTTTGATGCTTAACTTCATCGAAATTTTTCTTGTTCCAGATCTTCCAGAATTCATCTTCAGTGTACAAGTTTGTAGATATGAGTGTCTTGATGGCTCCCAATTCGAAGAGCTTTTTTTCTATCATTCTGTAATAAGTCAATTGATCCTTTCTGCGCATTCCGTATATTGCAATATCCAAAAACAATTCGTCTTCAACCATGTCAAAAAATTCATCTGAGATCCATTCATATTTCTGAACGATCCTGTAAGGAACGCACCAAAGCGGAAAATGATTTATTTTTTCTTCATGCCACTCCATAAACTCTTCTATCCTGGAAAAAGGTATGAACGTATCAAGTGTTATCGGTATGATTCCCTCAGGCAAAACCCTCTTGAGTTTATTTGCAAGCCTTAGTGTAGTATTTGAATTGACCAGTTTCCCCAGTAAAAGTCTTAAGAGAAGCGATTTCGGATGAACATTTGTAACCCCCTTGTCGTATCTGAAAAAATAATCGGCAGTTCTCAAAAAATCTTCTTCCCTCTTGGCGGTGGTCAAGTAATATATCCCGGTCCAATCATATTTGTGCGCATACGGCGCTTTGTCGACAAAGTTTCCTTCGCTTAAGACATACTCATTGGGCGAGTGGATGATTCCGTCCATAAAATCCAGGTCCTGCTTGACATAATGCTCCCATATGGCATTTTTATAATCTCCAAGGTTCTTGTATTTCTTATAATTCACCTTCACAAAGGGTTTTGCGGGCATTAGCTTGAATTTCAGCAAGGCTATTATTCCCAGCGTGCCGAATGTGCCATTAACCATTTGAAACAGCAGCCTGTTCTCGTTGTCCGGCGTACAATCAAGAACATCGCCCCTTGCTGTAACTACCTCATATTCCATGCAGCTGTCATGGAATCCTCCGAACCTATATGACGTTGATTCAATGGAACAGCCTGCAACCGCACCTCCGATTGTTATCGTCTTTAGCTCCGGAACCACAAATGGGACAAGTCCGTGGCTGATTGTCGCATCAACCAATCTTTCAAATGTTACGCCAGGTTCCGCTATGCATGTGCATGTATCCTCATTTATTTCAATTATCTCGTCAAAATCGCTTATGTCGAGCTTCTCGTCCGCATGCCTCTTGTCATTGGGTTTTGGAACCTGGTGCGAAACAGCTTTCTTCTTCAAGGAAAGAGGCTCGCAGCTTTTACGCTCTTTCAGCATTCTTGAAACTCTCTCGACTTTTCTTTCATGCGCATCCATAAATTTTCCACCCCTTGTTAATAGCAAACCGCAAGATAAATTCGGAATCCTGGAAATAACAACTATTTCAGGTTTTATATAATAAATGATATCCTGCTCACTTTCAAACAAACATTAAATTCACCGCATGGGTAATCGGGAGCCGCTATTTCATAATGGAAATTCTTTCAATTGCAAATGGAGCCGTCTATTCAAGACGGCTCCATTTGCAGCGTTTAGATCATTTTTAAACTCGTTCAATGTTTCACTATTCCTTACTTCTCCATGAAAAGTCTTTTCCATTCCAATGTTCCGAAATGATGGAAAATTTTTATACTGACCATAAAAGCCAAGGCAGTTACCGACGCCCCTATTACAATTGCAGTAATCATCAAGGCCTGCGGAAGAGGGTCCACCATAGGAGCCTGAGCTGAAGAAACTATGGGTATTCCGCCTCCTTCAATATAGCTGAGATTCAGAAACAGCAATATGAGCGAAGTCTCTGTAACCGCAAAACAAATAATCGACTTTATTATGTTGCGGCTGAAGACAACTCCATATATTCCAATCATAATGATTGCGAATGAAAGAACAGGATTCAAAGCGAGTTCCTCCCTTCTTCGATAAAACTGGCTAAAATTGAAACCAGCCCCATGGATACCTTTATGCCTATCAATAAGTTCAAAAGCACAATGAACAAACTTTTTAAAACAATGCCCGAATTAATTGGAAAAGGATTGGTGAAAAAGACCCCTCTTGTGATAAAACTCAAAGATGCTGTCAAGATTATTGCGACATAAAGCCATTTTTCATATCTTATGAGATTTTCAAAAACACTCATATTTTCTGGCTCAATGAAATATGTTATGAGCACGGCAGTTGCAAGGATAGCCCCCCCTTGAAAGCCACCTCCCGGACTCAAATGACCGTTGAGTATTAAATAAAATCCGAAAACCATAATAAAGGGAAATAAAATCCTGCTGAGGCAGACAAGCAATCTTGAATTTTTCATGATTTATCCACCTTCTTTATTATAAGCGTTATTCCAGAGACAGTCATAAGCAAAAGACCGGTTTCAAAAATGGAATCAAAAAGTCTATAGTCCAAGTATATTCCTGTAACTATGTTTGCCGAACCCGTGTCTCCCATTCCATTCTCAATCAAATAATCTTTGCTGTCAGCAACAGAATTGTCTTCGAGCCAATTTAAATTGATTGAGAATACTATAAGAATAAATGAAAGCATGAGTATCAATGATATCTTTTTAATCATATTCTTCCCTCTCCTCAATTGACACGATTGAAATCCCTGAAACCTCTTTCGCCTCCATTTTCAGGCGGTTCATAAGTATGCTGCTCTTTTTCCCTTTAAGCAAATAACCTTTCCCGCCATCTGCCTTTTCAACTATCAAATCAACATGGTCCTTTCGCAGGACTCCTGAAATATCGCAAATTCCGTTCTTGCATATCTTAAGATTAAGATTGTAGTGCTTGGTGAATGCCATTAGAAGCTTGTAGCCATCACTTCCTTCATTTGTCACAAAGCCGTCGCCTACTCGATCGTCAACCAAAAATTCCTTTTGCTTTGAGATTGATATTATAAGAATCAGAGGCATTATGGCGCTTCCCACGGCTATTTCAGCAATTGCTACATCGGGCGCATGGTTGATGAAAAAAAGCAGACTGGCGAAAAGTGAAAACAGAGAAAAAAGAATGGCTATGAAAATCCCGTCATTGCTTGCAACTAAAACGACAAGGATTACAATAATAAAAATCTGCAGCGAATTGCCAATTACCGCCATTTCCATTGCTTGTCCTCCTTTTCGTCAACCGGCATTCCGTTCAAGTATGCGGATCTCACTATTATATGGCTGCTGATTGGATTTGTGAGTATTAAAAAGAAAAGCAAAAGCAGCAGTTTAACCGTGTATGCGCTGAATCCCGAATAAACAATCAAGGCTATCAACATTGAAATGGCAGCAACAGTATCGATTTTGCTGCTGGTAAGAAGCCTGGAGTATAAATTGTTGAACCTGAATATTCCCAAGACTCCAAAAATTATATACATCCATGAAACAACCATAAATATTTTCCATATCATTTTTGTCTACCTCCAGCCAAAATGAATTTAGCAAACAAGGTTATAGTCAAAAATCCTACTATGCCTGCGGACAATGCAACATCCAAAAGCATTTGATTTCCCATATAAACGGCATAAACGGCTATGAGTAAAATAATTTTTGCCGATATCAGATTCAGCGAAAGCAGTCTATCCCATACGGTAGGCCCAAGAATCATCCTTACCATAGAAAAAAACATTGCTGCAAGTAAAATCACCATTGTAATCTCGAAAAACATACCAATCATCCCCTCTTGATTTTCATATGAAATAACTCTCAAATTTTTCATGTATTTCATCTATGACAGATTCCCTGCTGCTGTTTATATCCTTAAGCGATATTACGGTCAACTTATTTTCATCCACATCCACAGTTATTGTACCCGGTGTCAATGTGATTGAATTGGCAATTATTGAAATCACCAAGGGGTCATCCACCCGAAGTTCCACTTGGACAACGATTGGAATTGAATCCTTCTTTATGATTCTTGCGATGTAAGACACTGAAGACTTGAAAATCTCGCCGATCAAACGAAGCAAATAAACAATCAGCCTCCCGACTCGTATTGGTTTGTACCAGTATCCGTTTTCATTGTATAGAATCCCTTTCGAAAGAAGGGTGACAAAAGCGCCTACCGCAACCCCCCCAGCCAAGTTTATTGGATTCATGCTCATGTTGAGCATGAGCCAGAAAAACATGAGTGTCAGAAACAGCTTGTAATGGATCAATACGTTTTTCATTTAAACTCTCCCATCAAACATAATTGCAAATAAACAGTAATAAAATTCCTTTATTTCAGCCTCTGAAAATCATCATCAGAAAAATATATAGGATCAAAAGGTAATTTGAATTGCCAAAAGATATTTTAAAACGTCTTATCCTCCTGACAAATTTGAAATCCCTTGCAATAATCTTTGCGTAGACGAGAAATCCTATCGCCGCATTTATAAAATAAGCCGTCCATTTTTCAACCGACATCGGATTAACATGCCCTATATCGACATCAAGCAACAAACTCATAAGCGGCACATGGAATATTCCAAGGGCCACGCACAAGACAGCAGGAACAAGCATTCCGGCCTTTTCTTGCCATGTTCCGGAATAAGCCGTTTCAGTCTCTCCTTCGCCAAAGAAAATTTGTGAAAGTTTTATGAATGAAACCATTGTTCCGATATTGACAATTCTGAGTCCAATACCGATTAAAACCGACTCCTTGAATCCTTCCTTTATGATCGCCTTGCTGACGAAACCATTGAAAAACGGCATGCCGGTAATCGAGAGCATTCCCACTGCCATAAGGATTGAAACGAACGGCATTCTTCGCAACACACCTCTTATTTCACTAACATTTCTTTTTCTGTAAACATGTATTATTGCTCCCGCTCCCATAAAAAGCAAAGATTTGAAAAATGCATGGTTGAATATATGCATGATTCCACCTATTCTTTTCGTCGGATCGAGCGCATTCAGTCCCATCATGATTATTCCGACCTGGGAAATCGTATGAAAAGCCAAAATTCGCTTTATGTCCTTTTGGCTAAGTGCGAAAAGGACCCCCGCAAATGCAGTAATGAATCCGATGAAAAGGAAAAACCGGTCCAATCCGTCATAATTGAACATGACATTCATGCGGACGAACACATACAAACCGCTTTTGACGAGCAGTCCCGACAACAATGCGGAAATTGACGAAGGCGCTGCGCTATGGGCTTTTGGCAGCCAATTAAAAACGGGGAAAAAGGCCGATTTGACTCCAACAGCGGCCATTATGAAAATATATGCAGTCGAAATGAAATTGACATTATTGACTTCGGCCATTCGGTCGGTCAACAGTTCTATGTTAAGTGTGCCAAAAGCATTGTATAGCATTGCCATTCCGACCAAATAAAACAATATGCCCATGCTGTTGAAAATCAGGTAGTAAAGGCCCGCCCGAACCGATTCGCCGTCCTTCTTGTAGAGAATCAGAACCGTCGATACGATTGTTATAAGTTCAATGAAAACAAAAATGCTGAACATGTCGTTTGTTTGGAGCATGCCCAAATATATTCCCTCTAGAAACATCAAAAAGAACATGAATTGGGAGTCCCTGCCTCTACTTTGCCATGCATAAATCATCACGGACCACCACAAAAGAATGGTCAAAAAAACAAAAGCAATCGATATCCTGTCGTTTCTAAGTGCAATGCCTATTACGGGATCCCATCCTCCTAGAATTATTGAATGCGTATGTTCAAAGCCATCCTGCAGTTGGAAATATCTGACCGCTACAACGCTTATAGCCGCCTGCCCCAAGAAAGCGACAGAATTTGAATAGTTGTCATTTGTCAGATACACAAATACAGAAGCCACAACCGGAATAAAAATAAGATATACAGGTGCAATGTCCATATCGGAATCCTTTCATTTTCGTCACTGGTTTTTCGCGACAGAATTTCGCAGTATTAAAAAAGGAATATAAAACAATATTTTCAATAATGTTTATACCCAATTTTTCACCCCAACTCCATATAATGCGTTTTATGATTCCCTTGCCTTCACATGAGCTTGAGATTTCCACTCCCGCAATCTTTATTATTATACTATCATATGCTTTGCTGTTTCAAACTCCATTTGCACTTTGTAAAAGCCCATATTCATCAAATGTGTTGACATCGATACGTCAATTGCCGATACTATTGATATACATTAACTCCGGAAGGGGAGAAACAAAAATGCTTGGCAAAAACTTTGACTCAAAGATCAAAGAATCTGAAATCCGAAAAAAACAGCATATTGAAAATTTCCTTAAAAGCTGTTCGGAAGCTAAAAATTATTTTGACGATATTATCTTGGAGAATAATTCCATGCCAGAGCTTGATTTTTCAGATATCGATCCGAGCATCATTTTTCTTAATAAAAAATCGGACTACCCAATAATTATCAATGCAATAACCGGTGGTTTTGACGGAGCTATCGATATAAATAGAAATCTTGCACTTTTGGCAAAAAAATTCAACATTCCCATTGCCGTAGGCTCGCAATCGCTGGGAGTAAAAGGTGTTGGCGTTGAGTCTTACAAGATCGTCAGAGAAACGCTCGGTGACGGAACAGTCATTTCAAATGTTTCGGCAAACACAGACCTAAAAAAAGCTGTCTGCGCCATTGAGATGATAAATGCCGATGCCGTTCAGCTTCATTTGAACGTCGCCCAGGAAATTTGCATGAAGGAAGGCGACAGAAATTTCAAGGGTGTAATCAAAAATATCGAAAAAATCGCAAAAAGCATTTCTGTTCCGGTGATAGTAAAAGAAGTCGGCTTCGGAATATCCGGGAAATTGGCGAAACGTTTGTCCGAAATCGGCATAAGCTACATAGACATAGGCGGGAAAGGCGGAACAAACTTTATAGAAATAGAAGATTTGAGAAACGATGAAATGGATTTTTCAGATCTTTACAATTGGGGAATTCCCACTCCTTTAAGCCTCGTTCAATGCGTGAAGGCAAGCCCAAAACTGAATATCGTTTCAAGCGGCGGAATAAAAAAAGCTGAAGACGTTGTAAAATCATTGTGTTTGGGAAGCAAAATGGCCGCAATTTCAGGCGTAATTCTAAAAGAACTGCTGCTTAACGGTTACGGGCAAAGCGAAAAATTCATGCATGAACTTCTATATAAAACAAAGATATTGATGCTGCTTACCGGCAGCAGAACCCTATGCGACCTGAAAAATGTCAATGTTTTCATCAAAGGAGATTTAAAAGATATTCTGGATGCAAACTTTCGATAAACATATATAGACAGCAAAAAATCCATTAAAACAAGTCTGTTCCAAAAGAGTACATGGTTTTTTATTGATTTAGCGCACCCTTTTTTCGAATGGACTTCTTCATATGGATTTTTATCAATCAAATCGATTTCAATATGAATGGTATTAAATGAGTTCTATTGCCAATTCGCTTTTCCCCTTATTGCTCCGCCCCAATAAGCCATGCTTCCAGCAATGCGCCGTACACAATGCCTGCCGCAAAGCTTATATGGTCGTGAAATCCTGTAGAACTGTAAAAGGCAAAGGAGACCAAAAGCCCCAAAACCGCCCCCCGCAAAATAGCCCTTCTTTTGTCTGCAACCTTCCACGGAGCTCCAACAGCAAGGCCGATAACAACTCGGTTGTACCATAGCGAGAACACAAAAACGGGTGATGCTGTAAAACCGGATCGCACATATGCGCCTACAACACAAAAAATTCCCAACAAAGCTCCGCCTATGAGAGCTTTTTTCATTCGTTTGCTCATCTCTGCTCCTTTTGGACCTCCTGCGATCCTTTTTTTTACACAAACATGTTGTTTCAAACATTTTATTCATCTTATGCAACGATATAATTCAACAATACCCATTTCCATGCTCTAAGACTCAAAAACCATTCACTCAATTCTATTGTTGCGCATGCAAATGATTCTCGGCATGCTATTTTGGAGCCTCATTTTAGGCGCTTCCCTCCAATAACTGTAAATCTAAAGACTTTACCCGTAATTCCATTCACTTTAAAATTAAAGCAAGCCATATTGAATAGATTTACATCTTTTCCTTTTGTCCTTTCAACAATCTCAATCACCATTATATATTGCAAACCGGCTTTTCCTATCCAGTTAATTCTATCACCACACAATTCCCAGCTATGTTTTATCGACAACTCTGAGCATTTTTGATTTATTGGGGTATAAATAATATACTTTAATGAGAAAGATTTTTTTGTTTTAAATCGCTTCAACCAAGCAAATAATCATTACCCGACCATTATCTTGCAACTCTGCAACCCTGTTTCATTAATCTTTTTAGACTGATTCAAGCAAAAGCCGGAAGGAGGAGTTATGCCAAGTGTCAAAGTGGACCAAAAAGCGCCGGATATCGAGTTGACTGATTACAAGGGAAACCGTTTTTCATTGAATGATTACCGCGAAAAGAAATGGCTGTTAATTGTGCTCAATCGAGGTTTCTCCTGACCATTCTGCCAAAGGCACATGGCGCAGTTGCGTCAGGAATATGAATCGTTTGCTGAAAGAGATACGGAAATTGTGGTCATCGGACCTGAAAACAACAAGGATTTTGCAGCATACTGGGAAAAACATGAATTTCCTTTCGTGGGACTTTCCGATGAATCGCACGCCGTCCTCAAATTGTATGGACAAGAAGTAAATCTATTTAAATTGGGGCGTATGCCTGCCCAAATGCTTGTTGACAAAAAAGGAATGCTTAGATATGTTCATTACGGCCACTCAATGAAAGACATTCCTGAAAGCAATGAAGTTCTTGAATTGATTGATAAAGGCTAATCCACATACAAAATAATGAAACTGGATAATTTTTTTAAAAAAGACTCCAATGACACAAGTCAGCTCGGATATGTTTTTGAATGCCCGAGCTGACTTGTGTCAACGCTGAAGCTCTTTGAATTGTATCTTTAAAAATCAAAATCAAGCTGCCCATGTGTCCAACTCAAATTTTTCTGTTGTCGTATGCCTAATGCAACAAGGCCTGTCTCTGCTTTTTTCTGTATTCCAGCATTCCAATGGGGCAATTTTTTCTTATTGCTCCAACATGCCTTCTCATGGCTTTCCATCTCTTTATCTGCCTGAAATCCTCGTCAAGCACATAAATGCCCTTTTGCATTTTGTCGTCAATAAATGCAATTTCGCCTTTCATGATTCAACATCACCTCTCATTTCAATCAAATCCACTGCAAATTACAATCTACTCATTCATCAAGCATTGATATTGTGGCTTCGTAATCATCCTAACTCTTCTGTACATCCTTTAACTCTTCATTTCTTATCTCTATCGTCATTTTTCCCGTATCCATTATTTGTGTTTTGTGAATAGTTCAATTGTCTTTTGGCAAAATAGTTCGTTTTCATTAATCCAAGGACTGTGTCCTGAATTTTCAAACCATATGAATTTTTTATCAGGTGCTTGGAGTTGAGTGTAATAATCTTCCGCGAGGTGTGTAGGTGCGTTGATATCGTGTCTGCCTATAAAAAAGTATACAGGTACATCAAGCTCACTATAATTCTCTCTTAAATCAATTTCATACAGCTGAGGATAAACATTCGAGAAAGTTGTAAGAACTCCCCTGAAGAAATTTATTTGATCCATTATACCGTATTCTGAAGAAGCCAAATCCGCAAATGTCTCATATCCCGCATTATGTATATTAGGATTATGTGCCATCTCACTGCTCAGGTACTGAAGGTATGCCGCTGCTTTTAAAGCCATGTTTTTACCGTAGTATGGTGGCAAACCAAGCTTTTTTAACTCTTCTATTTTATCAAGATCATTTTTTTCTTCGGCTATACTAAGCGCCAAATTATAGCATTCTTTTTCAGTTTCTTCAAAATCAACCATTTGTCCTGTACCGATAAATGCATAATAGTTTTCTGGAGTTTCCTCAATTAAGAATATTCCCAGGGCGCTTCCCCATGATTCACCCATCAGATATATTTTGTCCCTATCGAATCTTTCCAATAAATAATTTGTTAGTGCTGTTCCATCTTCAATATACGTTTCGGGTGTGATTTTATTTACTGGCAAAGCTTTATATGACTTTCCCGAACCGGGTTGCTCCCAATTTACAACAACAAAATCCTTTTCCAATTCCCCTAAATTTCTCCTTACTGCTCCTAATTGAGTTCCTCCAGGCCCTCCGGCAAGAAATAGAATTATTGGATTGTTTGAATCATTGCCTCTAATACTTACCCTTTCTTCTCTACCGTTTACTTCTAGTTCTATCAATTCTGAAATTGAATTATCTGATTCACTTTCTATGCTTGGTGTCTCTACTAATATCTGAGATATGAAAACTATACCAACTGACATAAATGCAGATATCAAAAACAAGCGAAACACCTTTGTCCTATTCTTTCCAGTTTTCTCGAATTCCTTTGATTCTGTTTTTTTATACCATATTTTACCTGTCTGTACTAGAATTAATAATAAAGATATTGCTGTTGATGCTAAAAGCATCATAAAAATTACTGTTTTAATCATTTAATTGTCTCCTCGCATACTATATTTTGGGAATCAGAAGAATTCAATAATATAATAAATAATAACTAGCGTAAAGATTTTTGTGCAAATATCAGTATCAGCCCGTTAAAGAAATGCTTCCCAATATTCAGGAAGCATTTCTTTCTACTTATTATTTTTACACGCCGTGCTTTTTTTTGCAACAACCACCGTCCCCACATCTGCGAAGGCGATGTCATAAATTCTTGCATTAGTAAGTTGTCATTATTTAATCGTCTTTTCGTCCATCAGGATATTTTTTCCCTTTGAAAGCACCAGGTGCTCCAGTCTCAAAGTCATTGTTCATATATGCTACCACCTGATTCGTATCAAGAACTTTGGCAACAGTTCCGTTTGCAATGGTCAAGGCCGTCTCTTGGTTGTCCGTCGCTGTTGCAACCGCATCTCCAACAAGAACAGTATCATAGCCTCGAGAACTGGCAGCATATGTTGTAGCCAGGATACACTCATCAGTCCATAACCCTGCAATCACAACTGTATCAATATCAAGGGCTTTAAGTTTCTCATCCAAATAAGAGTTCCCCTCATCATCAAAGGTCCAAAACATGTCAAGGTGCTGAGCATGATAAAACCAACCTTCAGCCAATTCACCATCATTTGGTTCTATTTCCGACAAAACCTTCAAACCGGCATCACCCTCAAATATATAAACAGCATTTTCAGGGCTTTCAGGATTTAATCCCCTTGGTCCATACCAACGGTCTTGAGCATTGGATATGCCATCGTCATACTGCCGACTCCAGACACTCCATGTAATGCAAACGCCTTCATGGGTAGACTTTTTAGCCCTAAAAGCCTCAACCAATTTAGAGAGATTGGGAAGAATGCCAGAAGCGTAGTCACGATATTCCTCCATACAATCATCAAGGAGAAGTGCAATTCTTCTGGGACGGTCAGCCAACTCCCATGACGCCCAAAAAGAAAGGGGCATGCCATATTCGCCTCCTGGAGTACTTTTAAAGTTTGGCATGGGTTCTTTAGCCACCGACATGTCACGATTTTTACATTCTTTTTTTAATGCTTCTTCCAATATTACAGCAGCATCGGGGTCGTTCTCATTTTTTCTGTAGACAACTTTCATCTCTTTATCCTCCTACTATACGTTATGGAATAATCACCGGTCAGCCCTTCAGAAAACATTTAATTATCTAATTAAATTATCCCATACTATATGGCTTCAAGCAAATATTTGAACCATTAGCATCTTTTAGATACATATACTTTTACAGGCTCTATGACAACTATCCTAACACATAAGGCCCTCTAATCCCACAGCAATGAAACCTGTATAGACTGGTGAGGCAAGATAGCAGTTAAAAGCGATTGCGGCTCCTACGATGATCATGATTGTCATCAACTTGCCGATGAAGTAATTTTTATGATTTTTATCGCCTGATTTGATATACTTGACTGTGAATGTAATCGCTGTTGCGGTTATAGCGCTTCCAATGGAAAGAAGAACTATGATACTCATCCTTTAAGCTGCGAAATAGGCATCGCTTTCCATGGATGTCCCATAGCGATATCCCCATGGGCACATCTCTTAGGAGTCCGAATAGTTTATATAATTTTGTCAGACAGATTACCAATAGGACTCTGCTGACTGTTTTCTTATTTGTCATTGTCTAAACACACTAATCAAATAGGAGAAGATCATGCGAAAAAATCTCAAAAAAATCGTCACCCACGGTTTCATCTTGTCTGTTGTCTCAGCCATTGTCACACTACTGAGTCTATTCATAACCAATAAGGGCTTCTACATTCTCAGTTATAAACCATTGGCAGTGATTCTCAGCTTCATACTTGTGCTGGGATTTAGCCTCTTGGTCTACATACTATCAAATATTATTATATCGGTTTTTATCACTTTTAACCTATTCTCTTCACTCAGTGTAGCCAGTCTAATCAAATATGAGATGCGGAATATCCCAGCCATCTTCAATGACTTCTTCTTGTTTGATGAATTCAACAAGCTGGGAGGTTATGTACATTTTTCAGAGTATATCCCGCAGATTGCATCCATAATTGCCTTGAATCTGATCTTCATCGCTTGTTTCATTGTAAGGTGGAAGAAGTTCGATTGGCGTAGCAATCGTTTCGTCAGACTACTTGGTGCAGGGCTTTCTTTCTTCTTGTTGGCTTCTTCACTGTATGCCATCAAGACTACACAAATGCCATTTGAGAAGTCGGGCCCCATCTATGTCTTCTCTGCAAGCATCTGGAACAAATCAGAATATGCTTTGACTGTTTTCGAAGAAGAGGATCTCGGTAAAATCATTGAAGAAAAAGATCCATCTGAAAAAGAGAATACTACAAGCTCCAATCAAGCCAATATCATCATCATCATGAATGAAGCCTTTTGGGACCTCTATCAACTCCCTGGTGTAACAATGAGCCCTAATCCTTATGAGAAATTCGACCAGATCAAACAAGAAAGTCTCTATGGGCGCTTTGAAGTCCCTGTCTTCGCCGGCGGCACCTGCAATACGGAGTTTGAAGTCTTATCCTCCATCTCCACACATATGTATGAGGAAGGACTCATGGTCTTCAATAATGAGATCCAGGGCCCTATCATCACTTTGGCAAGCATCCTGCGCAATCAGGGCTATAAATCAGTCGGCCTCCATCCCTTCTGTGGCTGGTACTACAACCGCAACTTGCTTTACTCCTATCTAGGCTTCGACAAATTCATCACCGCCAAGCATATCAGCGACTCCAAACTGAAAGGCTATTATATTTCAGATGACACGACCACAGATGTAATCATCGACCAGATAGAAGCAACTGAAAAACCCCTCTTTCTCTATGCCGTGACCATGCAAAATCACGGTCCCTACGATGATGGCCGTTTTGACAATCAGTCACTGGACATCAGTATCACAGGAGAGAATCTGGATGAGACAGCCCTCACACTGCTTGAAGTCTACGGCCAGGGCGTCTTTGATGCTGTAAACTCACTGCAAAAACTACTGGATTACCTGAAGGAATCAGATGAGGAGACTATCGTGGTTTTCTTCGGAGACCATCTGCCCCTCTTGGGACCAGATTTCAAAGTCTACCGTGACACTGGCTTCTTGGATGAAAGTGACAACTACATCCATAAGTACCTGCAAATGCGAACGACCCCATTTGTCATCTGGTCCAACTCAAGCAATGAAAGCCAAGACCTCGGTGTGATGGACACCATTTTTATCGGGCCATATCTCTTGAATAGATGTCAGCTGCTTATGCCGGACTACTACAAGAATCTCCTGGACATCTACGCCCATACCGATTTCATCAGTCCGGTCTTTCTAGAGAATGACGGAGGCTATCACTACCGTGACTCCAAAATCTATCATGCCATCTCCGACCCCATGGTAACCATACAGAAAGATATTATGTATGGCGACCGCCTCTATGAAAGTAACGCTAGCAAATGGCTGATTGAAAACAATTACGACTACAATCAGGACCTACGCAATATCCAGATTGAAAAAGTCTATGAAAAAGACGACCATCTGGTCGTCTCGGGTACAAATCTGTATTCAAAAGGTTTGGTCTTCATAGATGGTGATGCGGTGGATTTTTCATATCACTCAGGTAGCCTATGGATCGAGACAGCTGCCCTACCTGACACGGGGTCATTCTCCATCAGGATGGAGCTATTTGACACTATTGAGAAATCAATGGCCAAATCCAACACCTATGATTACATCAGGAAGCGTTAGCGGTCCCTTATCCCTATGTGTTAGGATAGTTGTCATAGAGCCTGTAAAGGTATATAGTATCTAAAAGATGCTAAAAGACCAGGAGGTTCTAATGGCAAAGTATAGCGAAGAATTCAAACTCAGTATCATCAAGCAAATACTACCACCCAAAACAAAAAAGTAATTCGAATCTCGAAAGAAACCGGAATAGCAGATCAAACTCTGTACAAGTGGAAACGAAATGCTAAGGCTAAAGGCATTGTCATAACAGATGAAGATGTAAAAGCCGAAAACTGGAGCACTCAAGATAAATTCATGATTGTTGTTGAAACAGCCTCTTTAAACAAGAAAGAGCTATCAGAATATTGTCGTCAGAAGGGCCTGTACACCGAGCAGGTTGAAGCATGGCGTGATGCCTGCATGCAAGCCAACGGCGGCCAACTTGCGTAAAACCCGATTTTCACATATGCGTCTCACTCCATAAACAGGCTCTTTGAAATGGATTTGATCGATCGCATTCTTGATTGCTGTTTCATCTTCCGACGGATTAATTTCAACAGGTTTATGATATGCAGTCGAGCGCGGCAATCCAATGAGTTCGCATTGCCTTTTGACCGTAAGCTTGCAATTATTCCAGTCATTCAAAAATCAGCTAAAATGCTAACTTTCTACCGTCCAACAAAAAATGATATGCTTCCTTTCAGTTACGACTACCCGACCATGTCTCACCCTATGGGATTATTATGCAGATATTTCAAAATCCACTGATGTAAGCTTATCCTCCCCCTCGAATAAGCACCAATTTTTGCTCTGAAAAACTCATTCTTTCTCAATCTTAATGATGTATGAATAATCCGAACCATTTTGAGCCAACGGATTGCTCACTAACCGCTGGATTCAATTTTTTCGTATTTTTAGAAGAATATATGAAATAAGATACGAAAAACCTAGAATTATGAATAGATACACCGGGATGAACAATAGTCCAATGGCTGCATTTGGATCTGAAGCAATCCAGGAATTGAAATCATGAAA
>Ga0102926_1000857_pt1 | contig 18105 bp, 12 predicted proteins | sample SalPonR1_A_D2_MG_FD_78173 | JGI IMG/M metagenome (GOLD analysis project Ga0102926, IMG submission 78173) | Salt pond soil microbial communities from South San Francisco under conditions of wetland restoration - Salt Pond MetaG R1_A_D2_MG | ecosystem: Environmental > Aquatic > Marine > Intertidal...
CACTTCCCCATCCAATCTGAAAACCGGCACCAACCCCATATCGACATTGTCATCGACAATGGTGTTAAAGCCGATCTGACGAGTTCCATCAGGACCAGCCTCTAACGAAAGACTGCCAATCGGGCGGATGACAGGGGCCTCTCTATCCTCGACGGTGACGGTGAAACTGGCGCTGCCGGTGTTGTCATCGTCGTCCATCGCCTCGAATGTCACAGTGGTCGTGCCCAGCGGAAAAGTCGCACCCGAAGCCAGACCCGCCGTCAGCGTCGGGCCCGCGGTTACGCCCACATTGTCGGTCGCGGTCGGTGCATTATAGGTGACGACTGCCGTTGCCTCATCCGGATCTGTTGACACGATGATATCGTCCGGCACGTTCACAACCGGCGCCTCACCGTCTGTGACGGTGACCGTAAAGCTGGCGGTGCCGGTGTTGCTCGCAGCATCCGATGCGACGTATGTCACAGTGGTCGTGCCCAGCGGAAAAGTCGCACCCGAAGCCAGACCCGCCGTCAGGTCCGGCCCACCTGTCACACCGACATTGTCGGTGGCCGTCGGTGCATCATAGGTCACGACGGCAGTCGATTCACCCGGATCGGCCGCAACAGTGACATTAGCAGGAACGGTCACCACCGGAACTTCGGCATCGGTGACAGTCACGGTAAAGCTGGCGCTGCCCGTGTTGCTCGCGGCGTCAGATGCCTCGTAGGTTACTGTTGTCGTGCCGACAGGGAACGCCGCGCCTGATAGCAAGCCCTCTGTCAGGTCAGGGCCAGAAATTACGCCGACATTGTCGGTCGCGGTGATGGTCGCGTAATTGACGACTGCCGTTGCTTCGCCCGCATCGGTATCCACCGAAATATTGGCGGGGACATTAACGACAGGATCCTCCGTATCTGCGGTCGAGACTGAAAAGATGTTGGATGCCGCCGTCGGGTTGCCCACGTCGTCAAAGGCGACACCGGCAGGGGCGGATACCGAGACCGTGCCCGGCGCGTCAGGCGTCACATTAAAGGTGATCGTACTGCCACCAAAGCCGCTGCCGCCGGTGCGTGTGCCGTTGGTGACCTGCAAGGCCGACAGGACATCGTTCAAATTCGTCTGGCCAGACCGGGGTTGCCCGGCAGGCCCGTTCTGCTGGAATGTCAGCGTAACCCCGAATTCGCCACTGACCGGGCCGGTTACCCCCGCAATCAGGACGCCGTCCTGCCCATTGTCGACAAGATAGCTTGATTCATTTGTCGACGGGTTCGCCCCCGCAAAAGCATTTCCCGATGTGTCGGAAATCGTGGGGGTTCCTGTAAAACCGATCGAAACAGCCGCGTTGACCCCGGCCAGATCACCCCCGCTCAGCGTCAGGTCATAGACTGCGCCGCTGCCGGTCACGGCCAGGGTTGCCGATGTGCCACTGAAATTGAAATCACCTGCATCGACGTTCTGCACAGCCTCATCAAAGGTCAGTGTCCATGTCAGTACATCGGCATTGGTCACCAGCGCCGTCGGGGTGGTGCGCACCAACGACAGCGCTGTCGGTGCGGTTATGTCGGCAAAAACCTCGTCGATCTCACCATCGCAGTTGTTGTCGATGCCATCCTCGATCTCGGTCCTGCCGGGGTTTACGGCCGCATCAGTATCGTCGCAATCGGTGTTGTCGGTCACATAGCCCGTGGGCTGCGAAACGGCATCCAAGCTGACATTCGGGTCGCCAAATGCATCCCCGTCAAGATCCTGGTAATAGGTGGTCAGCGCCACTGCGACGCGGCTATTCACGACCGAGGTCGAAGTAGCGCCCTGCAACCCGATGGTATAACGATAGGTGTTCGGATCACCTGTCGGCTTGCCCAGAAATGTGAGGCCGATGAAACCATCCGCGCCATAGGAACCGTTGTCAGCCCCGTTCTGGGATTCAATCGTGACGCTATCGAAAGGACACTGGGCCAGCAGGTCGGATTCCTGAAGCAGGGTATATGTCGTGGCAGAACCACCGAACCACCCCGTCCCCCCGGCGGCGGTCATCCCAACACCCGGCGCGTTGAATATGACCTCGGCATCCTCAAAGCGAGGGGCGTTGAATGCGGTGAACAGACAGGCCGATGACGACGGGATACCAACCGGATAAAGCGTACCCGAGGTATCGATGAAAGGCGCACCGAAAGCATGCACGGACGCAGGCGCCAAGGCCCCGGAAAAAAGGGCCGTTGCCCCAACCAGTTTGAACAAATTACGCATGCCTCATCCCTTTCGCAGATCGCCCTCGCCGGAATCAAACTATCAGGCGTACTTGGACCTTCAATCTGCAATTTGTCGTGCGCTACCCGAATGACGGTTTGTCCAGGTTGCTGATGCCGCTACGCAGCGCTGCCGCCAGTCCACTTTCCACACGGTCTGTTCGGTGGTCCCGTAGCGCTCGGCACGAACCCAGGCAGGTTCAACACTGGCCTGTATCGCCGCTCTGATCTTCGGCGTTGTCGTCGCTTGGCTGTCAAGCTTGATCAGCATGTCGCTCTCCCATCCTGCGCCTCGGCCAGAATACAGCGTGCCATGAAAAGCGCTGATCGACGAGGCGCTATGTGATCACCCGGGATGGAACAACTAGCAGTAGCAAGTATGACAATACCCGATGCCGCGTTCGTTCAGGAGGTCCTCCACGTTCCTAAGTGAAAGCGGAAACCGACCATACATTATCACGGCCAGAGGAGCTCGGGGCTCGTCATTGAAGCGCAATTGCCGGATGACTTGCGTGGCCGCATCAATGTGTATGTGCTGATGTCTCGCCTGCAGCCGACCCATCTGCTTGAGTTAGCCAACAAAGGCGAGAACGGGAGCAGCTGAGTGTCCGCTTTCGCCGTCTGCTGTTATGTCACTTGCGCTTGCAGCGAATGTCCGGAAACCACCCGACCTGCGATTGCTGGCTCGGGTGGACCGTAGCCAAGTATGGGTCCGCTCAGGGCTGACAGCGGCCTCGGGGCGCTTGGGAACAATCCCGTCCGACCACGCGGCCCCCACCCCCTTAACGGAACGGATACATCCAGGGCTTGTAGTCGTCGATCAGCACCTCGGCCCGGGCGCGTTGTTCGGCGGTCATGCGCGGGGTCAGTTCCTCGATCGAGAGGACCGCGTCGGGGTCTCCGCCGATGGCCGACAGCCCATACCACAGATAGGCGCGTACAAGGTCGGGTTCGGGGAGGCCCCGGCCCACCTCGTAGTACCAGCCCAGGCCCGACTGCGCGCCCGGATGCCCCTTGAGCGAGGCGCGCAGGTACCACTCGAAGGCGCGCTCGTCATCACGTTCCACGCCCAGACCCAGGGCATACATCACTCCGATCAGCTCCTCGGCATCGGCATTACCCGACCGCGCCAGCACCCGGAACTGATCCATGGCCGCCTCGAAGTCATTCGCTTCCATCAGGTCGCGCGCCTGTTCCAGGTCGGCGGCATGAACGGGGGTTGAGAGCGCCGTGAAACATGCCAGTATCAGGCCATGAACAACGGGCGTTCCATGGTCTTGCCAAAGCTGTTTCATATCGTCCTCTTCGTCTTTGTCGCGATGTCGGGGGCGGCGAGGGCCGAGCCGCTGAGGCTGGATGATTTCGTGGACGCGGACCCGGCGCAAGCCCGGATCGGCCAGCTTCTGTTCTACGACCCGATCCTGTCGGGCAACCGGAACATATCCTGCGCGACCTGCCATCACCACGACCATGCCGGCGGGGACAGCCTCAGCCTCGGCATCGGCGAGGGCGGCACCGGGTTGGGACCCGACCGCACCCCCGGCACCGGAGACGACCGCATCGCCAAACGCATTCCCCGCAATGCGCCCGCGCTGTGGAACCTGGGCCACAGATCCATCGACGTGCTGTTCCACGACGGCCGGCTGGAGGTTTCCGACCAGTTCGGCAACGGCTTCGACACCCCGGCCGAGGAATGGTTCCCCGAGGGCCTGGATCACATCCTTGCCGCACAGGCGCTGCTGCCCATGACCTCGGAATTCGAGATGGCCGGCAACGTGGGGGAGAACCAGGTGATCGGTGCCGTGCGCGACCGCATCGACAGGGGCTGGCCGATCCTGGCCAAGCGTGTGCGCACGATCCCCGAGTATGGCGGGATGTTCGTTGCCGCCTTCGACCATATCGGCCATCCCAGCGAGGTCACGATCGTCGAGATCGGCAATGCCATCGGCGCCTTCGTTGCCTCGGAGTGGATCAGCATCGACAGCCCCTACGACGCCTGGCTGGCCGAAGGCGCCCCCCTGCCCGACGCGGCTGAACGGGGGCGGCAGATGTTTTTCGGCTCGGCGCGCTGCGCGGCCTGCCATTCCGGACCGCTGTTCACCGACCAGGACTTCCATGCCCTGTCCCTGCCCGCCTTCGGGCCGGGGCGGACGCGGCTTTTCGACCACATCGCGCGCGACGTGGGGCGGATGGGCGCAACCGACCTGCTGGCGGACGCCTATCGCTTTCGCACGCCCTCGCTGCGCAATGTTGCCCTGACCGCGCCCTATGGCCACAACGGTGCCTTTGCGACGCTGGAAGCGATGATCCGGCATCATTCCGATCCGCGTGTCAGCCGCGCGACCTGGCAGCCCGCGCAGGCCAACCTGCCCGCGGTGCCCTGGCTCGCGGCGGCGGATTTCGCGATCCGGCAGGACCGGCTGGAAATGCAGCGGCAAAGGGCCCGGCTGGATATCCGGCCGGTGACGCTGAGCGACAGCGAAATCGCCGATCTCGTGGCCTTTCTGCACGCGCTCACCGGAGAGTCCGTCGACGACCGCCCGCTGGGTCGACCCGACCACGTGCCAAGCGGCTTGCCCGTCGATTGATGCGTCGGCGCTAGACGAGAAGCTCCGACAGGGGTCTGCGTGCGCGTGGCGGGGCGGCACCGCTGGGCTTGCCGAACCGGATCGCCTGGATCAACCGCCGGTCGGGCGCGATGCCGAACCGGGTGCAGGTCTCGCCATTGATCGCGGGATGATCGGACAGCGCCGACATGGGCCAGCCCGCCATGCCCAGGGATGCCGCCTCCAGCCCCAGGCGCAGGTAGGCGCGGCCGCTTTCCACCGGGTGTTCGCCGCGCGGGCGGTGGAACAGCGCGATCACCGGCGCGGTTCGGGTGGCCGCGGACTCGGCCGTCAGGCGCGGGGTCAGCCTGGCGGCATCCAGCCCCCGCCAGAGCGGGCCGAACACCAGCGGCAGCGCCGCAGCCGGTGCCCGGGCGAGGTTCAGCGCCGCCCGGTCCATGCCGTCAAGACCCGTCCGCGGGTGGCGCGGGGCCAGGCGCATCCAGTCCAGCAATTCGTGGCGCAGGCCCTTGTCGCGCAGCATCTGGAGACTGGCCCAGTCGTTGCGCTCGGCCAGCCAGGCGCGGCCCTTGTCATCCAGGACCTGCCGCGCGTCGGAGCGCGACCAGCCGTAAAGCTCCATCGGGGCGGCGTCGAAGGACCCGCGCCAGGTGAACCGGCGCTCCAGCTGGCGGTGCAGAGGGTCCTCGGCGGCGGCCTCGGTGAAGCGCAGATGCGCCACGGTTTCCAGCCCCCGCCCCCGGTTGAAACGCGGTGCCTCGGCCAGGTCCACCTCGGCCCCGAAGCCATGGGCCGAAAGCGCCAGCACCATGGCCTCCAGCGCCGCCCCGCAGCCCAGCGCCGTGGCGCGCCCCTCCGGATCGCTGGCAGGCAGGGTATCGCGAAGGTCGCAAAACAGGGTCGCGCCATCGGTGTCCAGCGTCCAGCGCGCGGGCTGGGCATTGTGCGCGCTGGGGGCCAGCCCAGCGCGCACAACGCAGGCTTCGAGCACCTCCATGGCGATCATCCTGGCACCCCCGCGGCAACAGCCGGGTCCTGGCCTGGCGACAGGCTGGGTTGAGTATCATGGCGGGGCACGACCCCCGGCACCGGTCCCGTCATCTCGGCCTTCTGTCCTCCCTCTGCCCGGGCAGGCTATGCAAGGGGAAGGTGACAGACAAGCCGCGAAAGCCGCACAGTGGCCGCCCGTCCGGGGTTTGACGCGGGCCGATGCGCGGACTAGAACAAAAGAAGAACATTTTTCAAGGACACCCCCATGCGCTGCGCCCCGCCCCCCACCAGGACCGCCGCCGATCTGCTGTCCGACCGCGCCACCGATCCGGCGACGACCGCCGAGGCCCCCACCCTGAGCGAGGTTTTCGTCGAAAACGCCAGCGACGGCGGGCCGCTGGGCTTTCTGCTGGCCCAGATCGATCCGGCGGGCGGCCCGGTCCTGTGGATCAGCGACCGGGTGTCCCGGCACGAGGCCGGGCGGCTCTGCATCGCCGGGCTGCCGCGCCCGCTGGAGGTGATCGCGGTGGATGTGAACCGCCCCCTCGACGTGCTCTGGGCCATGGAACAGGGGCTGGGTTGCGGCGTTCTGGGCGCCGTGGTGGGCGAGGTCTGGGGCGAGGCGCCGCAGCTGGATTTCACCGCCACCAAGCGGCTGGCGCTTCGGGCCGAGGCGCATGGCGTGGCCGCCTGGCTGATCCGGCGCGCGGCACAGCCCAACCTGTCGGCGGCGCGCAAGCGTTGGCGCGTGGCCTCGCTGGCCGCCCTGCCCGACCCCGACGACAGCCGCGCGCCCGGTGCGCCGCTCTGGCGGGCCGAACTGTTCCGCAGCCGCTGGGGCGCCCCCGGCGACTGGGTCGCGCGCACCACGGCGCAGGGCCGGCTGCACCTGGACCACCGGGTCGAGGCCGAGGCCGCCGCGCCCCGAACCGGCCAAGGCTGACCGGAGGCACCCATGAGACACGAGGACAAGCTGCCCGTCCTCTTGCAGACCGCTCAAGGCGACCGACATCAGACCACGGCCCGGCCGGTGGCCCCGGCGTGGCGCGCCGGGACGGACGCGAACCGGGGGCGCCGGCAGGGCCGCGGGCGGGCGGGTGTCGCCGCAGACGCAGTCGCCCTGCCCGCAGGCGGCCTGTCCCGCGATCCGCTGGCCCGGCGCATCACCGCCCTGCATTTCCCGACCCTTGCCATGGACCGTTACCTGCGCCACCGCGACCGGCAAGGCAATCGGGTGCCCGACGACCTGCCGCTGGCGCTGGCCGTGGATGGCCCGCACGGCCCCGTGCTGCACGCCACCAACCGTGCCGCGCGGCTGGCGGGGATGCGCCTCGGCGAACGGGTGGTGGACATGCGCGCGCTCTGCCCGGACCTGCAGGTGGAGTTTGCCGATATCGCGGGCGACCGGGCGATGCTGGCGCGGCTCATGCTCTGGTGCCGCCGCTGGTGCCCCTGGACGGCCCCGGACGGTGACACCGGGCTGGTCATGGACAGCACCGGGTCGGATCACCTCTGGGGCGGAGAGACGGCGATGCTGCGCGACATTGAGGAGAAATTCTCGCTCATGGGCCTGTCCTGCGACCTGGCCATTGCACCGACCCATGGCGCGGCCTGGGCGCTGTCGCGCCATGGCGGCCTGCGCGAGATCTGCCAGGGTCCCGAGCTGGCGCAGCGCATGGCGCCCCTGCCCGTGGCCGCCCTGCGGCTGATGCCCGACACGGTCCTTCTGTTGCACCGGCTGGGTCTGAAAACCGTGGGCGATCTGGCCGCGGTGCCGCGCCGGGCGCTGGCCCGGCGCTTTGCCCGCGCCGCGCTGCCGCAGAACCCGCTGATGCGGCTGGACCAGATGATGGGGCGGCTGGCCGAACCGGTCCAGAGCCCCGACGACCCGCCCCGTTTCGCCGTGCAGTCCCGCCTGCCCGAGCCGGTGAGCGATCCCGAACCGCATCTGCCGGCCATGGCACGGGACCTCTGCGCCGGGCTGGCCGCCGAAGGCATGGGCGCACGCCGCGTGACGCTGCACCTTTACCGCACCGATGGCGAGGTCGCGGCCCTGTCCGTGGCCACGGCGCGGGCCAGCCGCGCGGCAGACCATCTACTGCGGCTTTTCGAGGGGCGGCTGGAACGGCTCGACCCCGGCTTCGGCTTCGACCTGATCATACTGGAGGCCAGCGTGGTCGAACGGCTGGACATGGTCCAGACCCGCATCGACGGTCACGTGGACAGCGAGACCGAGCTGGCCCGCCTGATCGACCGGCTGTCCGCGCGCTTCGGCGCGGATCACATCACCCGTCCCGCCCCGAAGGACAGCCATATCCCCGAGCGCCGCGAGCGTTGGCAATCGGCCATGGCGCCCGCCGCGGGGGCGCCGGGCACCTCGCGCAGCCCGCGCCCGCTGCGCCTGCTGGACCCGCCCGAGGAGATCCGTGTGCTTTACGCCGTGCCCGACGGGCCACCGGTGCAATTCACCTGGCGGCGACTGCCCCACAAGGTCACGCGCTTCGCCGGGCCCGAACGAATCGCGCCGGAATGGTGGGCCGACCGCCCCACCGCCCGGCTGCGCGATTATTACCGCATCGAGACCCAGCACGGGCGCCGCTACTGGCTGTTCCGCGAGGGACTGGCGGACGATGGCCGGGGCGGCGCGCCGCGCTGGTTCCTGCACGGGGTCTTCGCATGACACGGCACGCCATGTCGGGGGCGCTGCCCCCGTCGGCCATGGGCCGACTCCCCCGCGGCATTTTCAACCCGAAGAAGCCGGGCGCGCGCAATGCCTGAGAACGACCATCAGCAGCCCCGCCGAACCCTGCCCGAGAACGGCGCGTTCCCCCCGAACCCGCCCGCGTCCTTCGTCGAGCTGGGGGTGACAAGCTGCTTTTCCTTCCTGCGCGGGGCCTCGGACGCGGTCGATCTGGCACGGGCGGCCTGGGCGCGGGGGCATCACGCGATCGGGGTGACGGACCGCAACACCTTCGCCGGGGTCGTGCGGCTGCATACGGAGGCGAAAAAGGCCCGGCTGCGCCCGCTGATCGGGGTGCGACTGGCGTTGGTCAGCGGCGAGGAATTTCTCGCCTATCCCAAGGACCGGACTGCCTATGGCCGCCTGTCGCGGCTTCTGTCGAGGGCCAAGATGCAGGACACCGAGGGCCGCTGGCAGGCCAAGGGGGCTTGCGACATCACCCTTGCGGACCTTGCCGACCATGCGCAAGGGGTGATCCTGATCGCCCTGCCGCCCGAGGACCTCGACGGGTTTGCCCGCATCTTGTCCCGGCTGAAACGGCGCCTTCCCGGGCTGGGCTACCTGGCCGCGTCCTACCTGTATCGCGGCGACGACCGGGCGCGGATCAACCGGCTGGACCGGATCGCGGGGCAGACCGGCCTGCGGCTGCTGGCCACCAACGACGTGCATTACCATGCACCCGACCGCCGCCCGCTGCAGGACGTGATGACCTGCATTCGCGAAGGGACCACGCTGGCCCGGGCCGGAGCATTGCTGCACCCCAATGCCGAACGCCACCTGAAATCCCCCGCCGAGATGGCACGCCTGTTCCGCGAATGGCCCCACGCCATCGCCGCCACCCGCGCCGTGGCCGATGCGATTTCCTTCGACCTGGGGCAGCTCTCCTATGAGTACCCGCGCGAAGTCATCCCCGCCGATATGACGCCCCAGGCTTACCTGGAACAGCTGACATGGGAGGGCGCGGCGCGGCGTTACCCGGACGGGATCGCCCCGCAAACCCGCGCGGTGCTGGAAAAGGAACTGGCGATGATCGCGAAACTGGATATCGCGCGTTATTTCCTGACCATCCATGACATTATCAACTTTTCCCGGGAAGGTGTTGAAAACCCTATTCTTTGCCAGGGACGGGGATCGGCGGCCAATTCCGCCGTCTGCTACGTTCTGGGCATCACGGCGGTGGACCCGGCACAGCACCAGTTGCTGTTCGAACGATTCATCTCGGAAGAACGCAAGGAGCCGCCCGACATCGACGTGGACTTCGAGCACGAGCGCCGCGAAGAGGTGATCCAGCACATCTATGACAAGTATGGCCGCGATCGCGCCGGGCTGTGCGCCACGGTGATCCATTATCGCCCCCGCAGCGCCATCCGCGAGGTCGGCAAGGTCATGGGGCTGAGCGAGGATGTGACCGGTGCACTGGCCAGAACGATCTGGGGCAGCTGGGGCAAGGATGTGGGCGCGGATCACGTGGCCGAGGCCGGGCTGGACATCGCCGACCCGCTGATCCGGCGCACGGTTCTTCTGGCGCGGCAACTGGTGGGCATGCCGCGCCACCTGTCCCAGCATGTGGGCGGCTTCATCCTGACCGACGGGCCGCTGGTCGAAACCGTGCCCATCGGCAACGGCGCCATGGCGGACCGGTCCTTCATCGAGTGGGACAAGGACGACATCGACGCGCTCGGCATCCTCAAGGTCGATATCCTGGCGCTGGGGATGCTGACCTGCATCCGAAAGTGTTTTGATCTGGTTTCAGCGCATTACGGGCAGACCTTCACCCTTGCAACGGTCCCGCGGGACGACCCGCGCGTTTATGACATGCTGTGCCGGGGCGACTCTGTCGGCGTCTTCCAGGTGGAAAGCCGGGCGCAGATGAACATGTTGCCGCGCCTGCGTCCGCGCGCCTTCTACGACCTCGTGATCGAGGTCGCCATCGTCCGTCCCGGCCCGATCCAGGGCGACATGGTGCACCCCTACCTGAGGCGCCGCAATGGCGAGGAAGAGGTCAGCTACCCGGCCCCCGGCGCGCCCCATGACCCGGCGGAACTCAAGAACATCCTGGGCCGCACCCTGGGCGTGCCGATCTTCCAGGAACAGGCGATGAAGATCGCCATCGAGGCGGCGGAATTTTCCCCCGCCGAAGCCAACGAGCTGCGCAAGGCCATGGCGACCTTCCGTTCGCGCGGAACCATCGACAAGCTGCAGGACAAGATGGTCGGGCGCATGGTGGCGCGCGGCTATGAAGAGGACTTCGCCCGGCGCTGCTTCGACCAGATCAAGGGGTTCGGCGAATACGGCTTTCCCGAAAGCCACGCGGCCAGTTTCGCCCTGTTGGTCTACGTTTCAAGCTGGCTGAAATGCCATTATCCGGCGGCCTTTGCCGCCGCCTTGCTGAATTCCCAGCCGATGGGGTTCTATGCCCCGGCCCAGATCGTGCGCGATGCCCGCGACCACGGCGTGACCGTGCGCGCCCCGGATGTGAATTTCTCCCAATGGGACAATACGTTGGAACCCGATGCTGACGGCATGGCCCTGCGCCTTGGCCTGCGCCAGATCAACGGGTTGCGCGCGGCGGCCGCAGCGCGGCTTCTGGCCCACCGCGACGCGCCCTACACGGACCTCAGGGCGCTGCAGTCCCGCGCCGGGCTGCGCGGCGCCGATATCCGCAAACTGGCCGAGGCGGATGCGCTGCGCTCGCTCTTCCTGGATCGCCGGCAGGCCCTGTGGGAAGCCAAGGCCCTGAAAGACGCGCCCGACCTGCCGCTTTTCAAGGGCACCGATGACGAAGGGGCCGAGCCGCCGGTTCCCCTGCCCGACATGCCCGTCACCGAGCAGGTCGTGGCCGATTACCAGACCCTGCGCCTGTCGCTGAAGGCGCATCCGCTGTCCTTCCTGCGCCGGTCGCTGAGGCGGCAGGGATACGCCGCTTGCGCCGACCTGCCAGGCAGCGGCAACCGGCACAGGGTCCGGCTGGCCGGGCTGGTGCTGATCCGACAGCGGCCGGGGTCGGCCAAGGGGGTCTGTTTCATCACGCTGGAGGACGAAACCGGCACGGCAAATCTGGTGGTCTGGCCCAAGGTCATGGCGCACTACCGCAAGGTGGTGATGCAGGCGCGGCTCCTGGTGGTGCACGGGTATGTCCAGCGCGACCTGGACATCATTCACGTGGTGGCCCAGCACCTGGAGGACCGCACGGATGCCTTGCAACGGCTGGCTCCAGACGGGATGACGCCGCCGCTCTCCCATGCCGACGAGGTCACGCGTCCCCTGCCCGCTCCCCGCTCACGCCACCCGCGCAGTGCGCAGATCATCCCGAAAAGTCGCGACTTTCACTAGGGCCCGAACCCGACGACCCAAGCCCGATCGAGGCACCTGACCCGCATTTCTTTGGACCGGAAATATCCCGGGGTGAATTGGCCGAAGGCCAAGAGGGGCAGCGCCCCTCACGCCCGTTCCTTTTCGGCCAGCACCCGTTCGGCCCCTTCGCGGGCCAGCGGTGTCAGCCCGTCGCCGCCCGCTTCCAAGTGCGTGCGCAGCTGACCCAGCATCCGCGGCTCCCAGAAATCGCCAAGATGCGCGGCGACACGCCCCGCCTTGTCCACGTCAGGCTGCGTCTCGAAGAAGGTGGCGATCTGGTTCGCCATCCGGACCATTTTTTCAGGCGACATCGTGATCCTCTTCTGACACGCGTTCGGCATGGGTGAATATTTCGAATGTCCCGTCCCTGGCCAAGGCAATCAGCGTCAGCCGGGCCGCCTCGGCCGTGCGCACCGCCAGCGTGGTCGGGGCCGAGACGGCGGCAATCACACTGGCCCCGGCCATCGCGGATTTCTGGACCATCTCGACCGAGACCCGGCTGGTCAGCACCACCATCCCGGCCCTGCAATCGCCCACGGCCCCGATCAACTTGTCCAGCGCGTTGTGCCGGCCCACATCCTCGCGCACCGTGACAAGACCTTGCCCGGGCACGTAAAACCCCGCGCCGTGGACCGCGCGGGTGCGATCATGCAGGGCCTGGCCCGCGCGCAGCTCGGCCATGGCGCGGGCGATATCCGACGGTGTCACCGCCACCCCCTCGCCCGCGGCGGGCAGGTCACGGATCACCTGATCGAGGCTGTCCACCCCGCACAGCCCACAGCCCACCGGCCCGGTCATCGCGCGCCGCCGAGCCGCCATGGCCGCGGCGCGGTCCTCGGGCAGCCACATGCGCACCTCGATGCCGGTGTCGTGGATCACGACCTCGGGGGCGTCGATCTGGTCGCCCCCTGCCAGCCCCTCGGTCACCGTGAAGCCGCGCCCGAAATCCGCCAGGTCGGCGGGCGTGGCCATCATCACCGCCTGGGTGGTCCCGTTATAGACCAGCGCCACGGGAACCTCTTCGGGCAGCGCCCGGGTGCCCGCGACGGCGTGGCCGTCACTCACGATGTGAGTGGTGGTCGCGCGCGTGCCCTTCATTCCGCCGCCGGCAGTATCCGCCGCGATTGCGCGGCCTGGGCCTGGTAATCCTCCTGCCACTCGGTCGGCCCGTTCGAGGGGCTGACCTGCACCGCCGTCACCTTGTATTCCGGGCAGTTCGTGGCCCAGTCGGAATAATCCGAGGTTATCACGTTGGCCTGCGTGCCCGGATGGTGGAAGGTGGTGTAGACCACGCCCGGACTGAGCCGGTCGGTCAGCGTCGCGCGCAGGGTGGTTTCGCCCGACCGGCTGGCCAGCTTGACGAAATCGCCCTCGTTCACGCCGCGCACTTCCGCGTCATGGGGATGGATCTCCAGCACGTCCTCGTGGTGCCAGACCACGTTGTCGGTCCGGCGGGTCTGGGCGCCCACGTTGTATTGCGACAGGATGCGCCCGGTGGTCAGCAACAGCGGGAAGCGCGGGCCCGTCTTCTCATCCGTGGCCACGTATTCGGTGATCATGAAACGGCCCTTGCCGCGCACGAAGCCATCGACATGCATCAGCGGCGTGCCGTCGGGATGCGCCTCGTTGCAGGGCCATTGGACCGACCCCTTCTCTTCCAGCACTTCGTAGGACACACCGGCAAAGGACGGGGTCGTGGCCGAGATCTCGTCCATGATCTGGCTGGGGTGGGTATAGGTCCAGCCCGCCCCCATGGCATTGGCCAGCAGCTGCGTGACCTCCCAGTCGGCATAGCCGTTCCTGGGTTTCATCACCTCGCGCACGCGGTTGATACGGCGTTCGGCGTTGGTGAAAGTGCCGTCCTTTTCCAGGAAGGTGGAGCCGGGCAGGAAGACATGGGCATAGTTGGCGGTTTCGTTCAGGAACAGGTCATGCACGATGACGCATTCCATCGCTGCAAGGCCCGCGGCCACGTGTTTCGTGTCCGGGTCGGATTGCAGGATATCCTCGCCCTGGCAGTAGAGCCCCTTGAAGGTTCCGTCGACGGCCGCATCCAGCATGTTTGGGATGCGCAGGCCCGGCTCGGGGTCGATCTCGACGCCCCAGGCCTGTTTGAAGATATCGCGCACCTCCGGGTTCTTCACGTGGCGATAGCCCGGCAGTTCATGCGGGAAGGACCCCATGTCGCAGGAGCCCTGCACGTTGTTCTGCCCGCGCAGGGGGTTCACCCCCATGCCGTTGCCGCCGACATTGCCGGTCAGCATGGCAAGGTTGGCGATGGCCATGACCGTGGTGGAGCCTTGGCTGTGTTCGGTCACGCCGAGGCCGTAGTAGATGGACCCCCGCCCCCCGGTCGCGTAGGCGCGGGCTGCCGCGCGCAAGTCGCCAGCCGGGACGCCGGTCAGCAACTCGGTGGCCTCGGGGCCATGGCGCGGGTCGGACACGAACTCCACGTAGTGCTGGAACTCATCCCAGTCGCAGCGTTCGCGGATATAGGCCTCGTCGTAAAGCCCCTCGGTCACGATCACATGGGCCAGGGCGGTGACCACGGCGACGTTCGTTCCGGGCCGAAGCGGCAAGTGGTGCGCCGCCTCGATATGGCTGGACCTGACCAGGTCGATCCGGCGCGGGTCGATCACGATCAGCTGGGCGCCCTGCCGCAGGCGCTTTTTCAGCCGGCTGGCAAAAACCGGGTGGCCATCGGTCGGGTTCGCGCCGATGACGATGGCAACGTCGGTTTCCTCGACGGAGTCGAAATCCTGCGTGCCGGCGCTGGTGCCGTAGGTCTGGCCAAGGCCATAGCCCGTGGGCGAATGGCAGACCCGGGCACAGGTGTCGGTGTTGTTGTTGCCGAAGACCGCGCGGGCCAGCTTCTGCACAAGGAAGGTTTCCTCGTTCGTGCAGCGGCTGGAGGTGATGACGCCGATTGATTTCTGACCGTACTTGTCCTGAAGCCCGCGCATTCTCCGCGCGGCGAAGCCGATCGCCTCGTCCCAGCTGACTTCGCGCCAGGGCTCGTCGATCCGGTCGCGGATCATCGGATTCAGGATGCGGTCGGAATGGCTTGCATAGCCATAGGCGAAGCGGCCCTTGACGCAGGAATGTCCCCGGTTCGCCTTGCCATGTTTGTAGGGCACCATGCGCACCAGGTCATCCCCCTGCATCTCGGCCTTGAAGGAACAGCCGACGCCACAATAGGCGCAGGTCGTCACGACCGAGCGTTCCGGCGTGCCCAGCTCGATCACGGATTTCTCCTGCAAGGTGGCGGTCGGACAGGCCTGAACGCAAGCGCCGCAGCTGACACAATCGGAGGTCAGGAAATCGTCGTCCGCCGCCCCGGCAGAGACGCGGCTGTCAAAGCCCCGCCCCTCGATTGTCAGCGCGAAGGTGCCCTGCACCTCTTCACAGGCGCGCACGCAGCGGGAACAGACGATACATTTGCTGGGATCATAGGTGAAATAGGGGTTGCTGTCGTCCTTGGGCAGGTATTGCGGGTTCACATCGCCGCCCGTGTCGCGCGCCTCGAAATGGTTGACGAAGCCACCCGCCTTGGGTTCCTCGTAGCGCACGTCTCGCAGGCCCACCGCGCCGGCCATGTCCTGCAACTCGCAGTCGCCATTGGCCGCACATGTCAGGCAATCCAGCGGATGATCCGAAATATACAGTTCCATCACGCCCTTGCGGACCTTGCGGACCTTGGAAGACTGCGTACGGACGACCATGCCCTCGGCAACCGGCGTGGTGCAAGACGCCGGCGTGCCGCGCCGCCCCTCGATTTCCACCACGCAAAGGCGGCAGGACCCGAAAGCCTCCAGACTGTCGGTCGCGCAGAGCTTGGGCACCTGGATGCCCGCCTCGGCGCTGGCGCGCATCACACTGGTCCCCTCTGGCACCTGCACCTCGAAGCCGTCTATGCGCAGCGTGACGATCTGGTCGGATTTCGACGCGGGTGTGCCCATGTCCATGTCGTCGGTCGGGATGATGAAGTCCTTCACTCTGCGGCCTCCTTCCGGGTCGCGAAATCGTCGGGGTAGTTTTCCATGGCCGACAGCACGGGATAGGGTGTCAGCCCGCCGAGCGCGCAGAGCGATCCGTCGGTCATGGTCTCGCACAGGTCCACCAGCAGTTCCTTGGCCGCCGCGTCGCCCTCGGCGATCCGGTCGATGGTCTCGACGCCCCGGACCGCGCCAATGCGGCAGGGCGTGCACTTGCCACAGCTTTCCACGGCACAGAACTCCATCGCGAAGCGTGCCATTTGCAGCATGTCGGCGGTGTCATCGAAGACGACCACTCCGGCATGGCCGATCAGCCCGCCCTGCCCGTCGAATTCCTCGTAGGCGAAGGGCGTGTCGAATTTCGCGGGCGGCATGTAGGCGCCCAGCGGCCCGCCCACCTGAACCGCCTTGACCGGCCGCCCGTTGGCGGTGCCCCCGGCGACATCCTCGACCAGCGTCCCCAGCGGCATACCGAAGGCGGTCTCGAACAGGCCGCCGTATTTCACGTTGCCCGCGATCTGGACGGGCATTGTTCCCTTGGATCGGCCCAGACCGAAATCGGCGTAATGCTGCGCGCCCTTTTCGAAGATCACCGGCACGGTCGCGAGGGAGATCACGTTGTTGACCACGGTCGGCCTGCCCAGGAAGCCCTCCAGCGCCGGCAGCGGCGGCTTGGCGCGCACAATGCCGCGCTTGCCTTCGAGCGAGTTGAGCAGCGAGGTTTCCTCGCCACAGACATAGGCGCCGGCGCCGACGCGGATTTCCATGTCAAAGACCCGGCCCGAGCCCAGCACGTCCGCCCCCAGCAGGCCCCGCGCACGGCCGATGCACACGGCCTCTTGCATCACCTCGATCGCGTCGGGGTATTCCGAGCGCAGGTAGACATAGCCCTTGGTCGCGCCAACCGCGAGACCGGCAATCGCCATGCCCTCGATCAGGGTAAAAGGGTCGCCCTCCATGATCATGCGGTCGGCGAAGGTGCCACTGTCGCCCTCGTCGGCGTTGCAGACGATGTATTTCCGGCTCGATTGCGCATCATGGACGGTCTGCCACTTGATGCCGGTGGGAAAGCCCGCGCCGCCGCGCCCGCGCAGCCCGCTGTCCTTGACCTCGTCCACGATCTGCTGGCCGGTCATCGCGATGGCCCGGCGCAGGCCCGCCAGCCCGCCATGGGCCTCGTAGGCGTCCAGGTCCAGCGGGTCGATCAGGCCGCAGCGGGCAAAGGTCAGGCGGGTCTGGCGGGCGAAGAACGGGATGTCCTCGACCGGGCCGAGGCCTGCCAGCGTGCCGTCCAGCAGGGCGGGCACATCGGCGGGGGTGACGGGGCCGAAAGCACGGCGCGCGCCGCCCTCTTCGATCTCGACCAGCGGTTCCAGCCAGATCATGCCGCGGGTGCCGTTGCGGATCACGGTCACATCAAGGCCGCGAGCCGCGGCTTCGGTCCGAACCGCGGCGGCCACCGCATCGGCGCCCAGCGCCTTGGCGGCGCTGTCACGGGGCACGTAGATCTTCATGCCAGCGCCTCCTCGATCTTGGCTTCATCGGCCCGCCCGATCACCCGGTCGCCGACCATGGCCGCCGGCCCGCAGGCGCAAAGGCCAAGGCAGTAGACCGGTTCGACCGTCACGCGGCCATCGGGCGTGGTCTCGCCCCAGCCGACACCCAGCTTGGTCAGCACCCGCTCGGTCAGGGCATTGGCCCCCACCGCCTGGCAGGCCTCGGCCCGGCAGATCTTGAGCAGGTGGTGCCCGGCCGGGTCCTTGCGGAAATCGTGGTAGAAACTGATAACGCCATGCACCTCGGCACGGCCGAGGTTCAACTCCTCGGCGATCAACGGCACCGCATCGCCGGGAATGTAGCCGAAGGCCTCCATGACCGAGTGCAGGATCGGCAGCATCGGCCCCTCCTGCCCGCGGTGGCGGGCCAGTATCTCGGCCATGGTCTCGGTCAGCTGGGGGGTGCTCATGCCAGTCGCCTTTCAGATCGCATCGCTCGCGTGATGCGGCAGGTTGCACCATGAATCAATATTGATTTTCCGTCAGGTGATAGGATTCGTCGATCAATCGACGCCGCGGTCCGAAAGCGACCTGGCAGCCCCCAAAAGCGCCCTGAGCACCGGGGTCATGGGCTCGCGGTGGGGCGCAACCAGCCCCACGACATGCGCCGCGTCCGGTTTGACGATGGGCACGGCCTCGAGGGCGCCGTCCTTCAGAAAGATCTCGGCGGCCTTGCGC
>Ga0102926_1000862_pt1 | contig 18048 bp, 21 predicted proteins | sample SalPonR1_A_D2_MG_FD_78173 | JGI IMG/M metagenome (GOLD analysis project Ga0102926, IMG submission 78173) | Salt pond soil microbial communities from South San Francisco under conditions of wetland restoration - Salt Pond MetaG R1_A_D2_MG | ecosystem: Environmental > Aquatic > Marine > Intertidal...
ATGGGAAGAATATACAATTCTCCTCCTGGTTGGGAAGTGTCAAAGATAATGGATAAAAAGTTTGAATCCTACGGACTTGGCGAAATGTACAACCTTTTCAGTCCGGGTTCGGGTGCATCCCTTGCTGCGTCGATAGTTGCCAGCTACGAAAAAGGACAGCCTTGGGTCGGATATTATTGGGAGCCGGCATGGATTACAGGAGTTTATGATTTGACTCTTCTCGATGAAGGACCTCATTCGGAAGAAATTTGGGAAACCACTAAAATGTGTAATTTCAAACCGGTTTATATAACTGTTTCAGTCCAAAAGGAATTGCCGGAACTGGCGCCTGATATTGTCGAGTTTTTAAGCAAATACGACCTTACCAGTGCTCAGACTGCAGAAGCCTTGGCATATATGAACAATAATGGTGTCAATGAAGATGAAGCCGCTTTATGGTTCCTTAATGAACATGAAGAAATATGGACTCAGTGGATTGACGAAGAAATGGCGCAAAAGGTAATTGATACCTTATAATAATATTTTAGGATTTGCCTAAAAAAAGATTTGAAATGTATTCTATTGGCGCTGATTGCCTCTTGCGGGGTTATTTGGCGTCAATAATTTTTCTTGAATGGAAGGAGTGAAAATATGGTTTTTCCCGAGGTGTTTAACACCCATTTTGGCGTGTATATAGAAAATTTTGTAATGTGGCTCACTAAAAATTACGATTATGTTTTTGATGGAATAAAGTCGGGGATTTTGAAATTCATGATAACGATCAACGATGCGCTTATGTTTATTCCTTGGTTTGTTGTCATTGCTTTGGTATTTTGGGCGGGATGGAAGCTCATAAATCTGAAATCCGGGATAACGTTTGGCATAATGCTGTTTATAATCGGATCCTTCGAGTACTGGGAGCCAATGATGACAACACTTGCCATAGTTCTTACGTCTGTGGTGATATCGCTGATGATTGGAATACCGGTAGGCATTCTGATATCGTACAGCAACAGGGCCGAGAGGATCGCGATGCCAATACTTGACGCAATGCAGACCATGCCAAGTTTTGTATATTTGCTTCCGGCGATAATGTTTTTCGGTCTTGGTCTTGTTCCAGCGGTTTTTGCTACTACGATTTACGCTTTGCCGCCGGTAATAAGGCTTACAAATCTGGCTATAAAAACCGTTTCCCGAGAAATGGTCGAGGCATCCAATTCTTTTGGAGCATCCCCATGGCAGACGCTAATGAAAGTTGAGATTCCGCAAGCCATGCCTACAATAATGGCAGGAATAAACCAGACCACAATGATGGCGATGGCAATGGTTGTAATTTCGTCGATGATTGGGGCCAGAGGTCTTGGCCTGCACGTTCTGACATCAATCAACAGGATTGATATTGCAATGGGTGCAGAAGCCGGCACATGTGTAGTATTCATGGCAATAATCATAGACAGGTTGACACAGGCATTCGCGGACAGGTATAGATACGAATAATTTGGGGGTGAAATATAATGGAGACAGAAATCAAAAATCCAAAGATAAAGGTGGAGAATTTGACAAAGGTGTTCGGAAAGAACCCCAAAGAAACTTTGAAGCTGCTGGATCTTGGAATGAAAAAAAATGAGATACAGAAAAAAACCGGAACTACTGTTGGTATTGACAATGCCAGCTTTGAAATAAAAGAGGGTGAGGTTTTCGTAATAATGGGGCTTTCCGGAAGTGGAAAGTCAACACTTATCCGATGTCTGAATCTATTGAACAAACCAACAGCCGGAAATATTTATGTTGACGGAGAAAATATTGTTCAATACGATAAAAAAAATCTTAAGGAATTCAGGCAAAACAAGATTGCTATGGTTTTCCAGCATTTCGGGCTTTTCAATCATCGCAGTGTAGTCCAAAATGTCGAGTTCGGACTTGAGATTAAAAAAATCCCTAAACTCGATAGGTATAAGACAGCGATGGACACTCTTAAAGCTGTCGGTCTTGAGGGTTGGGAAGACAGCAAAATCGGTCAGCTCAGCGGAGGAATGAAGCAGAGAGTCGGTTTGGCAAGGGCACTTGCAAATGATCCGGAGATCCTCTTGATGGATGAGCCTTTCAGCGCATTGGATCCACTCATACGAAGGGAAATGCATGAGGAGCTGTTGGACATACAGTCTGAAGTCAAAAAAACCATCGTATTCATAACCCATGATGTCAACGAGGCATTCAAGCTTGGCGACAGAGTGGCTGTAATGAAGGATGGACAGATTGTCCAAATCGGTTATCCGGAAGACATACTCAACAATCCTTCGAATGCTTATATTGAGGATTTCGTAAGGGATATTGACCGTGCGAAGGTGCTTAAGATAAGAGGCGTAATGAAGAAGATAAAAGATGCCGCAAAAGTTGGAGATTCACCCAAGGTACTGATGAAGCAGATGGATGCCGAGGATATTGAAAGAATCTATGTGGTCGACAAAAACAGGGCGCCTGTTGGAATTGTCACTATTGACGACTGCATAAAAGCCATAGAAGAAAAGAAAACGCTTAATGACATATTGAAACGCGATTTTCTTACAGTTACGCCCGATGAGTACATCGGTGATGTTTTTGACAAATCGATTGAGTCGCCATACCCGCTTGCCGTGGTAAATGAAGAAAACCGCCTTATAGGTGTATTGCCCAAGGCGAGGATTATGGGTGCTTTGGCAACATAGAGGAATTGATTTTAATAATTGATTTAAGGAGTCTGAAAAGCTATGAAATGGCTTTTCAGGCTCCTTTCTTGTATAAAGGCTCAAAATAAAAATATAGGACAGGGATACAGGCACCTTGTCCTATATTTTTATTTTGAGCTTCATTACGCATTGACAAGATGATGTTAATTTTGTTGGGCGTCAAGGTGCTTTGGAGCAAGAGAGTTTCTTCGTGATATAATGATTAAAAACATATGGGGAATTGCCAATGAATATTTCAACAGAAGCAAAACTCGCCAGTGGCGACATCAAAAAAATGTTATTCAAATTGACTGTTCCAATGATGTTTGGAATGTTCGGGCTCATTGCGTTCAATATTGTAGACACATACTTTGTCAGCAGGCTTGGGACAAATCAGCTTGCAGCGCTCACATTTACCTTTCCTGTCGTGCTTGTGATAAACAGCATTGCTCTTGGGATAGGGACGGGAACCCTTTCGGTGCTTTCAAGGGCAATTGGAAAGGGTGAACAGAGCGAAATAGTCAGGTACGCTACAGACAGCCTTAGCCTTGGACTATTGGTTACAGGACTTTTCATAGTTGCGGGCTTTGCGACGATTGAGCCGCTGTTTAAATTGCTTGGGGCAAATGATACGGTCATGCCGTATATAAAGTCGTACATGCAGATCTGGTACGCGGGGGTAATATTTGTTGTGATTCCAATGGTTGGAAACAACAGCATGCGAGCACTTGGTGATACTAAGACGCCGGGAATAGTAATGATGATTGCGGCTCTTGTAAACACTGCGCTTGACCCCATATTTATTTTCGGGTGGGGACCTGTTCCGGGCATGGGTGTTTCGGGAGCCGCGCTTGCTACGGTATTGTCCAGAATGACCACTTTCAGCGTCGCCATATATGTGCTTGTCTGGAGGGACGGGATAGTTTCTTTCAGGAATCTCACAATTAAGAGGATGCTTGCTTCTTGGAAGAAAATTCTTTATATAGGGATACCGAATGCTTTGACAAGGGTAATTCAGCCGTTTGGAATTGGAATAATAACAGGAATATTGTCGACGTATGGCCTGGCAGCTGTTGCAGGTTTTGGTGTTGCGGCGAAGTTGGAGCGTTTCGCCCTCATAGTTGTAATGGCGCTTTCGGTTGTCATGACACCATTTGTGGGTCAAAATTATGGTGCGGGGCGATGTGACCGTGTAAGGAAGGGAATGAAACTAAGCTATAGATTTTCCATTTTGTCGATGCTCCTGCTTTACGCCTTGCTGGCGCTTTTTGCAGGAAAAATCGCAACTTTGTTTAGCGATGATCCAAGTGTCGTTTCAGTAATAGTTATTTATTTGAGATTGGTTCCATTAGGGTATGGAGCATATGGGGTTCTGAGAATTTCGGTTTCTGTGATGAATGCTTTGCACAAACCATTTAAAGCCGCAGCAGTTATGATTGTGCAGATGTTTGCTTTATATATACCGCTGGCCTTGGCAGCTTCTAAAATTATTGGAATAAAAGGTGTTTTCGGAGCACTTGTAGTTTCGTATATATTGTCGGCAGTAGCAGCATGGCGTCTTTCCATACGTTTGCTTGGTGGGGGCGCAGAGGACGATATTTGTACCATAGACGAATAAACACGAACAATGTAGTTGAAATAGTCAAACAATTATACAAATACACGAATATTACCAAAACAATATTGACATAATGTTAAGAACTTGCTATCATATAGATACAATAAAAGATAAATGATGAATCAATCACATGACTGGCGGAAGTGGAATAAACCACATGGAGTGTGATTATAATATGCCGACCGCCTGGGCGATAAGTCCGGGTGGTCTTTGTTTTTGAAGAATCCCGGGCTTGATTAAGAAATTGTCGAGGGGGATTTTTTTATGCGGAAGAATGAATGGGAAGGCTTCAATGAAGGCGTATGGACCAAGGAAATTGACGTTCGGGGCTTTATACAGAAAAACTATATTCCATATGACGGGGACGAAAGCTTTCTTGAAGGAGCGACAGACAAGACGAAAAAGCTTTGGGGGAAATGCGAGGATTTGCTTATATTGGAGCAGAAGAAAGGCGTTTTAGATATCGACACTGAGCATTTTTCGGGAATAGACAATTTCAAACCCGGTTATATAGACAGAGAGAATGAAATCATTGTAGGGCTTCAGACCGACGCGCCGCTTAAGCGCATGGTAAATTTTTATGGAGGCCTGCGGATGGCGGACGAGGCGCTTTTGGACTATGGATATGCTTTTAATGAAGAAACGCTTTCGGTCCTGAAGAGTATCAGAAAAACCCACAATGACGGAGTTTTCGACGTCTACACGCCTGAAATGAGAAAAGCGAGAAGCGCCGGGCTTTTGACGGGATTGCCGGATGCATATGGCAGAGGTAGGATAATTGGCGACTACAGGCGAATTCCTCTTTACGGTATTGATTTTTTGATTGAACAAAAGAAACATGACAAAGAAATGCTTGATTTGCCAATGATGGAAGAAACGATTCGTTTAAGAGAGGAAGCATCTGAACAGGTACGTGCCTTGGAAGCCATTAAAAGAATGGCGATGTCATATGATATAGATATTTCATTTCCGGCAAAAACTGCAGGTGAAGCCATTCAGTATCTGTACATTGGCTATTTGGCGGGAATAAAGGAAAACAACGGTGCGGCAATGTCGTTAGGTAGAACAAGCACTTTCTTGGATGTTTATATTACTAGAGACATTGAAAATGGTTTATTGACAGAGCAGCAGGCACAAGAGCTTATAGATCAATTTGTTATCAAACTACGCATGGCAAGACATCTTAGGACGCCTGACTATAACGAACTATTTGCCGGAGATCCGAACTGGGTTACAGAGTCAATAGGAGGGATGGGAATTAACGGAAGGTCTTTGGTAACAAAAACATCCTATAGATTTCTTAACACACTCGACAATCTGGGTTCGGCGCCGGAACCCAATATGACTATTTTATGGTCGGAAAAACTGCCTGAGGCATTCAAGACTTATTGCGCAGAGATGTCAATAAAAAGCGCCGCGCTTCAATACGAAAGTGATGAGCTTATGAGACCGGTATATGGAGACGACTACGGAATAGCCTGTTGCGTGTCCGCAATGAGCATAGGCAAACAGATGCAATTTTTTGGGGCGAGATGCAACCTTGCAAAATCACTTTTATACGCTATAAACGGCGGAATGGATGAAGTAAAGGGAGTCAAGATTTTCGAAGGCCTTGAACCGATAGAAGATGAATTGCTTGATTTCGAAAAAGTAAAAGCAAATTATTTCAAAGTGCTTGAAAAGATTGCGGAGCTATATGTCAATACGATGAACATAATTCACTACATGCATGACAAATATGCATACGAAGCCGGACAGATGGCACTTCATGATACCGAAGTTGAAAGACTAATGGCATTCGGGGTGGCAGGTCTTTCGGTTGCAGCCGATTCACTTAGCGCCATCAAATACGCCTCAGTGAGACCAATCAGGGAGAACGGAAGAGCTGTAGATTTTGAAATAGATGGAAATTATCCGGCATACGGAAATGACGACGACAGCGTTGACGATATTGCAGTTGAAATACTAAAGAAGTTTTCGGATGAATTGAAAAGACATAAGACTTACAGGGATGCAAAGCATACGCTTTCTGTATTGACAATAACATCGAATGTTGTCTACGGAGAAAAAACGGGATCCACACCGGATGGAAGAAAAATGGGCGAAGCTTTCTCTCCCGGAGCCAATCCGATGCACGGAAGAGACAAAAGCGGAAGCCTGGCATCGCTCAATTCGGTGGCGAAGATTCCATACAGAAATGTTTGCGAAGACGGAATATCGAATACTTTTTCGATAGTGCCAGCGGCTCTTGGCAAAGATGAAAAAGATAGAAAACGCAACCTCGCCTGGATTCTTGACGGATATTTCAGTCAGGGAGCGCATCATTTGAATGTGAATGTAATGAACAGGGAGACATTGCTCGAGGCGATGGACCATCCCGAAAAATATCCGTCCCTCACAATAAGGGTTTCCGGATACGCTGTGCATTTCAACAGATTGACCAGAAAGCAACAAATGGAAGTAGTTCAAAGAACTTTCCACGAAAGCCTTTAGTGAAAGGAGACGACCATGAAAGGGAAAATCCATTCAATAGAAACATTGGGACTCAATGACGGACCGGGAATAAGATTTGTGACATTTTTTCAAGGTTGCAGATTGAGATGTGCATACTGCCATAATCCGGACACATGGAAGCTTGGCGGCGGCATGGAAATGGAATCAGAAGAACTTTTGCAAAAAGCTCTGAGATTCAAACACTATTTTGATCGTTCGGGAGGAGGAGTCACATGTTCAGGAGGCGAGCCTATCATGCAACCCGAATTTTTGATTGATTTCCTAAAAAAATGCAAGGCTGCCGGAATCCATACGGCGCTCGACACTTCGGGCTTCGGCATCGGAAGATACGATGAGATCCTGGAATATGCCGACTTGGTCATACTGGACATAAAACATGTTGATCGCGCAGGCTACAGGCATCTTGCCGGGGGAGACATAGGCGAATTCTATAAGTTTGCCCATGCTGTGAATGAATCCGGCAAAAAGGTTTGGATCAGGCATGTCGTTGTTCCGGGAATGACTGACGGAAAGGAGCACATGGACAAGCTTGGGAGAATTATTCGGAAATTCGACAGAGTCGAAAAGATTGAACTGCTTCCATACCACAATCTCGGCGTTTCAAAATATGAATCTATGGGAATAAAATACCGATTGGAAGGTCTTCTTCCAATGGATGCGCAAAAAGTTCAATCTTATGAAAAACAGCTACGGGAAACAGCCGGTATTTAAACGGTTGTTTTTTCTTTATTTGAGAAATTTAAAAGAAAAGGGGTATCAACCAAGTAAAGGAGATGATTTTCATGCCGCTTGTCGAGCAGATTGATTATGATGTTCTTTTAAAAGAAGAAGCAATGGAAATCCGGCAGTATGACGGTTTCAATGTCGCTGAAATAAAAAAAGCGGGAAAAGATGTTATGGACAGCGGGTTCAACGATATATTTCGCTATATAAGCGGTGGAAACGAGTCATCCGAGAAAATATCCATGACTTCCCCCGTCTTGAGTGAAATGGAAGACGATTTTGTAAAGACATCCTTTGTGATGCCCAAATCGCATAAGTTTGAGGATCTGCCAGAACCCATTGACAAGGCTGTGGAAATAAGGCATGTTCCCAAAGGAACTTATGGGGCAATACGTTTTACCGGTTCATGGAAACAGGAAAAATTCCTGAATATGAGTGGACACCTCAGACTTTGGCTGGAATCAAAGGAGTATGAAATTATTTCAAATGTCATAGTTGCAAGATACAATCCTCCTTTTACTCCTCCATTCTTGAGAAGAAATGAAATACTATACGAGGTTCGAAAAATCGAAAATCAATAGCTATGTTGCCGGACAAAAATGAACAAGCGCCTGAAAAGGCGCTTGTTCATTTTTGTTTGTAGAACCATTCCCAATAACCCTCTTCGAAGGTCTGGACAGCAAAAATATATGCGTCCATTAACTCGATACCCACAAATTGATAGAATACTCAATTTTGTAAATGCATACAAAGGAAAAAGGCATTCACAAACAAAAAGTTTTCATTATAGCTTGCATAAATATGCATTGCAATATATAATAATACGAAACAGAATTTTGAAGACGGAGGGATTTTCATGCTTGCTTTAAAAATTGAACCGGAATATAAAGTGACAACCAATAAAAAAGAAATGAATATAGATAATATTTGCGACCTTCTGTGGTCTACACACTGGGCCTGTGACAGGCCAAAGGAAACAATAGAAAAATCTGTTGAAAATTCCATGTGCTTTGGAATTTTAAGCGATGGGTGGCAGATAGGGTTTGCGCGTGTCATTACCGACTATGCGACCTTTGCATATATAAGCGATGTTGTGATTGATGAAAATTTCCAAGGAAATGGTTTTGGAAGCTTGCTTATAGAGAGTATCCTTGAGCATCCCGATTTGGTTGATATACCGCAATGGCGCTTGAAGACCACTAATGCGAAACCTTTCTATAAAAAGCTGGGATTCGATGATTTAAGCTATGCGCATAAATATGTGGAAATTTTGAAATGATATCAATTGAAAAGCCTCTCTTCTATGTTGTAGAATTAATACAAAGAAGAGAGGCTTTTAATTTCAATAGAATCGACAAGCCCATCGTTTGAAATTATGATGGTTTTTGCTGAAAGGGTGTTTGAGATGACGGAAAAGAGAATTGCCATAAAGGATGACAGGAAAAAAGCAATGATAAGCCTGATAAAGAAATATTTTAATGAAGAGCGAGAAGAGGATTTGGGCGACTTGGGGGCGCAGTTGATATTGGATTTCTTTATCGAAAAGATTGCTCCTGACATTTACAACCAGGGGCTCGAAGATGCTCATTTGTATATTAGCGAGAAACTCGAAGACATGTATGGTTTGCAACTATAGCAAAACAAGCTCGGAGCTATAAAGCTCCGAGCTTGTTTTTTCTCCAATGATGCCCCCAGCATTCCGTTACTATTTTGCGTGCGGCGAAAACAGAGGTCAATGAAGGATCGAGAGAAGGGGCGACTTCAACAACATCGAATCCTATTATGGGAAGGTCGAAAAGGCCCATCAGAAGGTCAAGCATTTCGCGGGAGGTCATTCCTCCGAATTGCGGGGTTCCGGTTCCCGCGGCGAATGCGGGGTCAAGGCAGTCGATATCCACAGTCAGGTAGATTTTGTTGAAATGCCGCATGCTTTGCTTCACCTTATCCACAACCGCGGAAACGCCGAGCTTGTCGAAATCATGTGAGTTTATTATTGAAAATTCCTTTCCTTCTATAAAATGCAATTCGTCCATTTCTATTGAGCGGACACCGATAAAGAAGAAATTCTCGGGACCGGTTATATTATCAAGCTCAAGCGCGCGTCTTTCGGTGCAGCCATGGGACAATCTGTCTCCGCCCAATTCATCGCATATGTCAAAGTGCGCATCAAGATGGATTATTCCGAAAGGTTCGTCGAGGGCTTTGTCAATACCGCGCAAAACCGGTATAGTAACCGAATGGTCTCCTCCTATCATGGTGAAAAATGTGTCTGCCTTCACGAGTTTTTCGGTTGCGTCCTCGACCTTTGAGAAAATCTCTTCTCTTGTGCCGGTTCCGAAATTGCCGATGTCTTTAACCTTCAATTCCTCAAAGCTTTCAAGAAATTCTGTTGTCGGAGTTATAGTGCGGGTTATATTTCTCAGTGCGTCGGGTGCCTCCGATGCTCCGGCGCGGAAACTCACGCTGCCGTCGAAAGGTATGCCGAATACGGCAACATCCGCATCTACCATGTCGAGGTCAGGTTTATTGAGCCCGGCCCAAAGGCTTTTGTCATTGTGCATTTCAAATCACTCCCGTTCGTTTTTATTTCATTATATCAGTATTCATGGATGATTTTTAAAGAATCCCAAATTGGAAACGTTTTGTGATAGAATGTGCACATAGGGTTTTTGAAAGGAATAATTAATGGATACTCAGTTAAGTCAAGAAAAAGTTGTAGAACCTGTAAAAAAGCGATTGCAAAAGCTTGCGTCCATATCTGTGGGCCACTTCATGAATGACTTTTATGTGGGACTCATTCCGCCGATTTCGTTTATCTTTGCTGAAAATTTAGGGTTAAGCATGACTCAGCAGGGGATGCTCGCTTTTGTAATAACGAGCTTCGGCTCATTTGCCCAGCCGTTTGTGGGCGGTTTTGTCGACAAACATGGGAAATCATATTTGCTCATATGGTCCGTAATATGGATTGCGCTTTGGATGAGCATTGCGGGATTGGTACAAAATTACTATTTGCTTCTTGCAGTGGTTGCCCTCGGAGCACTTGCCTCGGCTCTTTTCCATCCACTTGGAACATCTACAGTAGTTAAGCTGGGGAGGGAATCCAAAGGGAAAATACTTTCTGTTTTCATGACCATCGGAGGGCTTTCGGCAGCTGTGGCACCGGCAGTGGCATTGCCTATGGTTCATAACTACGGACTCAAGAGTCTTGCACTGTTTATTGTGCCGGGGCTTGCAACAGCAGGGTTCATGTATTGGGCAGGAGTCCAGGAGATTGAAATAAAAGCGGAATCGTCCCGTGTTATTAAAGAAATCAGAGGGGCATTTTTAGAAAATATAAAGAAACTGTCTGTGCTTTGTCTTGTGTCAGTCAACAAAAATTTTATCAGAAGGGGTCTTACTGCGTTTGGAATTCAAATTTTGATTATGAAAGGGCTTGACTTAAAGACGGCGGGATTGCTATTATCATTGAACCTTTTCTTGGTTCCTGTTGGAACAATGTTTGGAGGGTTCATGAACGATCGCTTTGGCAGCAGGAAAAGTCTTATGATTTTCAATGGAACTGTGGGGGTATTGATGTTTGGAGTGATTTTCGGCGAAGGTATTATTTCCGCTATTACATTTGCATTCGTGGGAATTATGCTTAGTGCGAGCAATACACCAATCGTAATTATTTCACATGATTTGATGCCAAACAAGACAAGTACAAGCTACGGATGGGTAATGGGATTTGCCGGCGGAATAGGGGCGATGGGACTTCTTCTTATTGGCAGAATTTCAGACTCGTATGGTCTGACGGCGGCTACTCAAATAATGCTTGTGCCCGCATTGCTTTTGGTTGTGCTAAGTTACAGGTTGCTTAAAGTAAAGCAGAATTAAATCTCCCGGCCATGAAATTTCGAGAGTCATTGAAGAGTATTTCCAAATATGATATCCAATTGCATGATATGCGTTTGAACCATCAACCGAAAAACAGAAATCCTCTCATTGATTGACATTGAGAGGATTTCATTTTATCTTAATTTGGGAATTCGTATTGAAAACATGTCAAGGACCGATTTCTAATCAATACTAATATTTTCAATACATGCCGTTTTATTTATACAGATTGCGCGAGGGATATCTGTTGGCAGGTTAATCGTCAAACTTCTTGCCGCATCCCGGGCAATAGGAATAATCCTTTTCCACAGGAAAGCCGCAGTCGGGACATTGTGAGGGTTTAATGAATATTCTTGTTACGATGAGATAGATGATAAGGTTTGAAGGTACATTTAATAGGCCGAAAAATCCCCAAAGCCATTTGTTTGAACCGCGTTTTTGGGCATCGAGAAAAATCCAGGTTCCTTGGGCGAAAAGAAGTGCTGCTATCAGTATGAAGACTGCTGCAGGAACATTTCTAAGCTCTTCCATTTGTATGAGCCCCCTTTGTTGTCTGGCGTTTTATAAGGAAGGGAAGCATCAGCGGCGAAACCATGAAAATGGACAAGTATATTTTTGAAAGGGCAATTGCGTGTCCGGAGAAAACAAGGGCCAGGCAAGTTCCGAGGAAGAGTGCCGCAAGCAGCAGAAAAGCTGCAAATTCACGTGCATTACGTCTCAAGCTGGTTTTGTTATCTCTTTCCGCCATGAGCTTATCCAAAACAATCTCTTTGAAAGGGTCTTCCAATTCGGGGAAAGCCATTGAGGTTTCCAATTCACCGAGCCCTGCCCAATAGCGTGAACAATCCTCGCAAATATCCAAATGGTTTCTTAGTTCGCCGGTCATCTTAGATTCTCCATAATGCACATCCATCAGTTCCATTTGGTACATTTCGCATGATTTGTTCATTATTCTTCCACCTCCATTTCTAAACGGATTTTATTTATGCAGTCGTGAAGCCTTGACCTTACAGTTCCTATGGGACAATTTTCTATGCGGCTGATTTCTTCATAGCTGTAGTGATAGTAATGCTTCAGTATGAAAACCCTTCTTTTTGCATCCGGCAATTTTTTTATTATTTCCGAAACTTTTCCGAATGCTTCTCTTTCCAATACGCTTTTTTCAACATTGCTGTCTGAAGAAGCGACAGGATTGTCCGATTCGGGACGCTCGCGTTTCCGTTTTCGAAGTTCGTCCTTGTGAAGATTTGTGGCAATGCTTATCAGCCATGTTGAGAACTTCGACTGGGCGTTGAAACTGTTGATTTTATTTAGCGCTTTAAGAAAAGTTTCCTGGGTCAAATCGCGCGCGGTTTGTTCGTTAAGGGTTGTTTTTATAAGGTAGCCATAAACGATGGGATAGCTGTCCCTGAACAATTGATCCAATGCTTTTGGATCGTTCTTTTTTGCGGCTTTGATCAATTGGGCTTCTTTCAAGGAATCACCACCTTGTTCGAAATTGCTTAGCGAATGAAATACTCTATGGTTTCTGTAAGGCCATCGGCAATCCCATATGAAGGATCAGCATAGGACCTGAGGTTTTTTTGCCGGTCGATAGGAGATTCTTTGAGTACGTGATTCATGTTTGGTATCACAATGCAATTTTCGGGACCGACCTCATTAGAAATGAGTTCGAGTTCTTCCAGAGGAACCTGAATGTCAGTTTCACCGGCAATGAAAAGCATTGGAATTTCGAGCTTGGCAATCTCATCTACCGGATTGTAGGCCATCCATGCCTTAAGAAAAACCACGTTGTCTGTCGAAAACAGCTTTTTTGCTTCGGGGCTCATTTTGCCGACGGGCGCTCCCGATTTTATGCGACTGAGTATCTCTGATGTTTCTTCCGAGAAAGAATTTGAAAGATTTTTAAATTGGTCGGCAAGAACAAGATCTATGCTTCGACCGGGTCCTGAAAGCGATATGAAGCCCGAGACATCTTCCTGCTGGGCAGCCAAAGTGCCGATAAGTGAACCCTGACTGTGTCCTATCAAATAGATATTATCATATCCTTGCGATTTAAGGTAGCGTATTGAACTCACTGCGTCATCGACAAAATCTTCCAGGACGAGATTTTTGTTTTCAAAGTTGCCTGCACTTTTTCCGGAAGTGCGCTTGTCGTACCTCAAAGTGGAAATGCCACGGTCATTAAGATCGAGAGCCAGCCATTCAAGCGAACTGTTTTTAACGTTTCCGCTTGACTGATTGCCGTCCCTGTCGGTGGGACCGGATCCAGAAATCATAAGTGCGACAGGCCTTTCTTTTCCGCAGTCAAGCAAGGTTCCGTAGAGAACCCCGTCTTTAGTATTTATAGATACTTCATTCCAGTTTTCTGCCTGCCATGAAAGGAAAAATGTTACGGCCAGGACTGCAATAAGGGTTTTAGATTTCATGGTTTCACCTCACTTTTTCCATGTGTTCCAGTTTCCAGACAGTCACGTATGAGAAAGTCGACAGCCATGCGATGGTATGCAAAATGCTTCGACAAGAAGATTTTGAGAAAAAAGGCGTTAAATCGTTGGCCCCATCGAGCATTTCGAAGGGAAACCAAACAGCAAGATCGAACAGACCTGCGACAGCCGGTGCAACATAAAGGACCAATAGTGTGAAAACAGCCGTGACTGAAGGTTTCCTGAAAAAGCTACCCGCGAGAAGCGTAAGACTTGTCGCGAAGATGAAATACAATCCGTACAGTAATCCGGCTTTAAGAGCAGGCGCAAAACTTGTCAAATCCGTTCCGAAGAGGATTGATGAATAAGCATATGCAATTGAAGTGCCGGCAAGCGAAAAAGCAAGAAGTGCAGTTCCGTTTATCAGAAGTTTGCTCAGATACACATTCCTGATTTTTGCGCCCGAAGTAAACGGAATGACAAGAGTTCCATTGTTGAACTCATTCGGAATCGAGCCCATGAGGCTGAGTACAACAACGAACGACCCTATTTCATACAGACTGTCAAGATAGCTTCTGAGCGCTTCCCGCTGGCTCATTTCTATAATTGCCGAAAAATCGACTCCGGGAGATTGCGACTTCAGTATTACCGGCAACATTTTAAGAAGAATGGGATTGAGGAAAGCGAAGGCAATGATTGTACAGCCGAGTGCAGTTAGACGGTAGGTTCTTGTAGCTTCAATCCATTCCTTGTAGATGTAGGCTTTAAAACTATTCATTTTTGTTCACCATCCTCAGGAAAAAATCCTCCAATGTGGATTTCTTGCGGAATAGCGATTGCACAGCGAGATTCATTTCCCCCAACTTTTTCAGCATGAGCAGTTTGGATTCATCAGTTTGCTTAAGGTGAAAAATGAAATGGCCGTTTTCTGTTTCCATATTTGCCATCCAAGGTTCCCTTTTCAAGGTGGCGATGTTTTCTGGTGAAGGGTCTTTTTCGAAAACAGCTTGGTATGAAGGAGGCAGGTATTTGTCGTCCAAGTCGGTCAGATCCGTTTCAAGGTGTATATGTCCGCCGTGAAGTATTCCGATCCTATTGCATATTTTTTCTATGTCGTCGAGTATATGAGAGGATATAAGAATTGTCTTTCCTTGCCTGTTCAGATCTTTAATGATATTCACCATGTCGTTTCTGCCTTCGGGATCGAGAGCGGAGGACGGCTCATCAAGGAGGAGAAGCTCCGGATCCCCTACAAGTACTGAAGCAAGCCCGAGGCGTTGCCGCATCCCTCTGGAATATCCTCCTATCCTGCGGTATGCGTCATCCGAAAGCTTTACAGTTTCCAGCAACTCAGCCGCATTTGTTTGCGCAGCGGAATTTTTTCTTTTGAACATGGAATCTATGAACAAGAGATACTCAAGTCCCGTCATGTATGGATAGAATCCGGGGTTTTCAGGCAGGTAGCCTACCTTGCCGGATTTTTGGAAATTCATGCTTGTTGCGTTGCCGGCGATGAAACATTCTCCGGATTCGAATCCGGCAAGGCCGGCAAACAGATTCATGGCAGTCGATTTTCCTGCGCCGTTTTTGCCGATGAATCCGTATATCTCGCCTTTTCCGACATGCATTGACAAATCCTTCAACACATGGTGATCCCCGTAGCTTTTATTTAGTCCTTTTGCATAAATCATTTTGTCTCAACCCTCCCGAAAAGCAGATAAAAAACAGGGCCTATGATGTTAAGCGATATTATTATCAGAGCCCAAAATGGTTTTGACAGTGTTCGGACGTCATTCTTGGCAAGAAGTCTCAGGCAGAAAGCAATAAGTCCGATCTGTATGGCTATCAGTGGAGCGAAAAGCTTTAGCGCTTCAATGATAGTAAGATTAGTAAACATAGTATAACCTCCCAAATGTTATTGTTGTTGGTTTTCAGTCATATGACGGATGAAACGGCAAAAAGTTCGGTAAAAATAAAAAAAATATTGAAATATACACTGCGGGGGTATAAAGTCTATAAGAGGAGGTGAATCACATGCCTATTTACGAATACAGATGCAAAGCTTGCGGTCAGACGTTTGACAAGCTGTCATCCATTTCCGAAAAGGACGACATGAAAACATGCCCATATTGCGGCAAAGATGATTCAGTAAAACTTGTTTCGGGATTTCTTTCAAAGAGTACATCAAAGGGATCATGCAATGCTTCATCGGGAGGCTGAGGACTTTTTTGATTCCCGTCGGGAAAAGGTGCGGAAAGGATTTGAATGCATGAAGTCTGACAAAAGAAAACTGACAATTAAAATACCGGATTTTGAACCCAAACACATTTTTGAGTGCGGACAGTGTTTCAGGTGGAACAGGGAAGCCGATGGAAGCTACACGGGTGTTGCACATGGGAAAGTGCTCAATGTGCTCAAGAACGGTGAAAAAATCCTTTTTAACAATATTGGAGAAGGGGACTTTGAGGCCGTCTGGGAAAATTACTTCGACTTGAAGAGAAATTATTTTGAGATTGAAAGACAACTTTCGGAAATTGATGAAACTATGGAAAAAGCGGTTTCATTCGGCCATGGCATGAGAATATTGAATCAGGATCCATGGGAGACTTTGGTTTCATTTATCATATCGGCAAATAATGGAGTTGCGAGAATAAAGGGAATAGTAGAAAACTTGAGCGAAAATTACGGAATCGAGATTGGAGAGTATAGAGGAAAGATGCGTTATGCTTTTCCATCGGCTGAGAGACTTGCATCTTTGGATGCCTCTGAAATAAGGGCATGTGGAGCGGGCTACAGGGATGAATATATCCTCAAGGCGGCAATGGCCGTTTCGGAAAAAGCGGACTGGCTCGGTTCGGTATGCAAAATGGATACGAGAGATGCAAAAAAAGAGCTTGTGGGCTTGAGCGGAATTGGGCCCAAGGTTTCCGACTGCATACTGCTTTTTTCCATGGAAAAGATGGATACATTTCCTGTGGATGTATGGGTAAAGAGGACGATGGAGCATTTCTATCTGCATAAAAAAAGCAGCCCTGAAGAAATAAGCGCTTTTGCGGAAGACTATTTCGGCGGATTGAAGGGCTTTGCCCAGCAGTATCTGTTTCATTATGCAAGAATGAACAATATTGGGAAGTGACTACCTCAGCAGGCCCTTAAGCTTGTTGAGGTTTTTTATGTTTATCGTGCCTCTTTTGTATTCTATAAGCCCTTCCTTTTGCATCCGGCTTATTTCGCGGGAAATAGAAGGCCTTTGTGAACCGAGCAGATTGGCCATTTCGTCATGGTTATATGGATTTGCGACAGAAAGCGAATTTTGTTCGTAATACATTTCGAGAATGAACCAGGAAATTTTTTTGCGAAGGGTTTCGAGGGAAAGCATTTTGATTTTTTCATTCATCATGAGAAGCTTTTTTGACAGGAGTCCCACATAATTGTCAAGAAGGACATCGCTGCGCTTTATCGATTCAAGCAGAGCCGATTTTCTAATAAGCAACAAGCGGGTGGGTTCCAATGCGACTATGTCAGAAGGGTAGGAGTGTATTCGTCCGGGAATGATGCTTTCTCCGAACAAATCGCCTGAATACAGTTTTTTGAGGCTCGAAATCTTGCCTGAAGGATAAATGTTCTGTATTTCCACGCTTCCGCTTATTATGATGGAAAGATTGAGGCAATCGTCAAAAGTCGAAGCAACGGATTCGCCTGAATCGTATAGCTTGAAATCCCAGTCGGAAGGATTGAAAAGTTTTTCGGGTGAATCGACGCCTTTGAAGAGGGCGTTTTTTATAAGTGCAGTTTGAAAGTCCATAACAACCTCACATTCGTTTTGTAACATCTGTTACATACAACTCAATTATAAACGTATATAATTAAATTGTAAAGCAAATGATAACGTTTATCATTTGGATGCGAGGGTAATAAATGAGTATAAAAAAAAGAGGTGATTTTGTGAAAAAAACTTTTAGAGTTGAGGGAATGACATGTTCTGCATGTTCTGCAGCGGTTGAAAGGGCAACAGGAAGACTTGATGGTGTATCCGAGGCTCAAGTCAATTTGGCTGCCGAAAAAATGACTATAGAATTCGATGAAGACATCATAAATAAGGATGCGATTTTTGAAGCTGTCGCAAAAGCGGGCTATAAGGCTTTGGATGACAAAGAGATAAGGAAAGTTGCAATTCCAATAGAGGGAATGACCTGAGCCTCCTGCG
>Ga0102926_1000869_pt1 | contig 17997 bp, 9 predicted proteins | sample SalPonR1_A_D2_MG_FD_78173 | JGI IMG/M metagenome (GOLD analysis project Ga0102926, IMG submission 78173) | Salt pond soil microbial communities from South San Francisco under conditions of wetland restoration - Salt Pond MetaG R1_A_D2_MG | ecosystem: Environmental > Aquatic > Marine > Intertidal...
ATATTGGAACATTGAATAATAAAGATATTGAGAATTATTGTTATAGGAAGGAATTGATTTCAAATAATTTCAAAAGCAAGAATATTAGACAAGCTTGTTATGAACTTAGAGCAAGTAATACCTACTATGATATAAGCAATAATGCTAAAAAGATAGTAATCACAGATAAAAATAAATATATTTTAATAAAGCCAAAACAAATTATTGTTATTATTACAGAAGAAGAACTCTATTTACCTAAGGATATCATTGGTAGGATTTTGTCTAAAGGTTCTTTGTTTTCGATTGGTATTGCTCCAGTCAATACATATGCAGATCCTGGATTTTCTGGTAAAATGGGTATAATTTTTAATAATTTATCTAATAATTACATTAAGATAAATCCATTAACTAATATCGCTAAAATTGAATTTTCAAAGCTAGAAAATGAAGTCACAAAACCATATGATGGACAACATGGTTATCAAACTGAAATATGGCCAATAAAAAAAGATTTAATACTTACAGATGAAGATATTAAAAATGATGATAGAATATATGATACAGAAAAAGAAATATTACTTTCATACGGTTCAAAGTTAAGTGGATCTATAAAAAGAATATTAGGAGTTGAAAAGAAAATAGTTGGAAGTATAATACTGTATTCAATTTTAAACCTATTATTAATAGGAACACTATTAGCTAAAGGAAATGACTTTAAATCGATTTTCAATCCTTTGTTTTCTGTAATGTTGGGTTTGATTTCTAACATATTATTCACAATTTTTACAAAAGACCTGTTATTTAATAAAAGGAGATAGAAATGGATATTAGAGAATTAATTGAAATGCAAAAAAAATTTGATACTATGCATGGTTGGGTTCCAGATAAGAATGAATTTACTAGCGTTTTAAATACCATAAATAAAGATATTATTGGAATTGTAGGTGAATTGGGTGAGTTTTCCAATATAATAAAAAAAATAAATCTTTTAAGTGATTCAAATAATACTGAAGCTGCAAATTTAAAATTCGAAAATGAGCGCGAAAACTTAGCGGAGGAAATAATTGATGTATTTATATACTTAATGAGAATTATGGATTGCCTAAATATTGATGTGGAAAGTGAATATATTGAGAAATTACAATTTAATCGAGACAAGTTTAAAGGATTTAAAAATGATGAATAATAATATAATTATTAATGGTTATACTATTCCTTCTAAGTTTTTTTTTGCACCAATAAATACTGGATACAGTGAAAATGGACTTCCAAATAGTAGGTTATTTGATTTTCACAAAAAAAGATCGGGTAAAAGTATTGGGATAAGTTATATAGGTAATGTTGCCGTAGATAAAAAGTATATTACAAATGAAAATACATTATATTTAAATAAAAACTATAATTTTGGAAAATGGAGAAAACTATCAATTTCTATTTTAGAAAATGGATCAGTTCCAGGAGTACAATTAGGATGTAGAGTTTCAAAAATCATACCTATGAAAAGTATGATTTGTATATCTAATAATGAATACATACAGTTAGCTACTAAAGAATTTTCAAGTTATAGTAAAGATTTTATCGAAGAAATAATAGATAAATATATTATTTCAGCAATTAGATTATATAATTTAGGATTTAAAGTTATACAAATACATGCAGCTCATGGATACTTCTTATCGCTAGCATTAAGTATGTTCTTTAATAGAAGAAAAGACATATATGGAGAAAAGATATTTATATTGAAGAAAATAATTAATGGTATAAAAGATGTAATACCAGAATGCATACTTGATGTAAGAATATCTATTATAGAAGGTATTGAATCTTATGAATATGAATTCTATGAAAAGTATGAGCTTATTAGAAAAATAATACCAACCAAAATTGATATGATTAGTTTATCAAGTGGGATATATAATATTAATAAGAATCTTATTTATCCGAATGATGTAACTGAACATGCAGTGAATGAAAAGTATGGAATGAAATTAGCCTTAGATTTTGAAAATATTATGTGGAATGTCGCAGGAAATATAACTGATATTGAGAATTTAAAAGGATTAAACCTCCCAAACTTGACATATTCTATTGGTAGGGCTTTGATTTCAGATGAATACTTTGTTGAAAAAACTTTAAAAGGAAATAAGAAATCAATAAGAACCTGTAATAGGTGTAACAAATGTCATTATTACTCGAATTCAAAAAAAACTATCTCATCTTGCTTGTAAAAGATAATAAAAGAATCATTAAATGGTCCTAGTTTGACCAGTTAAGTTGTTTTATATTACGATAAATTGAAATTTAAACGAGTAGAGCATTAAATTCAGACTACCTAATAAAGAAACTATCTTATTAATTATGTATATTATAAAGTATTTTGAATAATTCATTTTAATTTAATGATATAAGGTTAAAAATTATTTTGATATAATGAAGTACTACAAGTACTACCAAGGGGAAAGATATGGGAAATTTAATTTTCATAGATACGGAGGTATCTGTAGATAAAGGATGTATTAAAGATTTTGGGGCTATTAATAATGATGGGGAAAAGCTTCATACTGGACGCGAAAATTTATTTTTTGAGTTTATTAAGGAAGCTTCTTATTTGTGTGGGCATAATATTATTAAACACGACCTGAAGTATATAAGTATAAGTGATAAATCAATTCTAGAAATACCTGCAATAGATACATTAAATCTATCTCCTCTTTTATTTCCTAAAAAGCCATATCATAGATTAGTCAAAGACGATAAACTCCATACAGGTCAGATAAATAATCCATTAAATGACTCTATTCAAGGGAAGAACTTATTTTACGACGAAGTATCTGAATATCATCGTTTAGATAATGAGATGAAAAAAATCTACTACTTCCTTCTTAAAGATACCCAAGAATTTGAAGGTTTTTTTAGATATATAGATAATTCTAAAAAAGGTATTTTAAAGTCATCTATTTTAGATAGGTTGCGAGGCGAGTCTGGAAGCATAAGACAGATCGCAGATAGTGATTTAGATTATGAAAAAGATTCTACATTTTTATCTGAATTAATTAAAGATAAGTTTAGAGGAATGATATGTGAAAATGTTGATGTAGAATTATATATACATAATTCTCCAGTTGAGCTTGGATACTGTTTAGCTATTATTCATGCAGATGATGAAAGTTCCGTAACACCTAGGTGGGTTCTAAGAACTTATCCTGATGTAGAACGTATACTTTATATACTTAGGAATAATAAATGTGTAACAGGATGTGACTACTGCAACAGAGCTTTTGATCCTATATTAGGTCTTAAGGAATTTTTTGGATACGATAGATATAGAGTATTTGACGGAGAACACCTCCAGGAAAAAGCAGTTACAGCTGCTGTAAATAACAAATCTCTTTTAGCTATATTTCCAACAGGAGGAGGAAAATCTATTACATTCCAGATTCCAGCATTAATGGCAGGAAAAACTACCGGGGGTCTCACTGTGATTATATCTCCTCTGCAGTCTCTAATGAAGGATCAGATTGACAACCTTGAAAAAATAGGTATAACAGAAGGTGTAACCATAAACGGATTACTTGATCCTATTGAAAGAGCAGATGCCTTAGAAAGAGTAGAAGATGGAAGTGCCAAAATTTTATACATTTCTCCTGAGTCCCTAAGATCTAGAACAATAGAGCGGTTGCTTTTAGGAAGAAAAATTGAACGATTTGTAATAGATGAAGCTCACTGTTTTTCTGCATGGGGTCATGATTTTAGAGTAGATTATCTATATATTGCTGATTTTATAAAAAACTTGCGTGATAAGAAGCAGCTGGATATGATTATTCCTGTATCATGTTTTACTGCTACTGCGAAACAGAATGTTGTTGAAGATATTAGAAATCATTTCAAAGAGAAACTAAATTTAGACCTTGAAGTATATAAAGCTAGTTCTGGCAGGAAGAATTTGCATTACAAGGTCATTCAATGCACCAAAGAGAATAAATACGATAATCTAAGGCAGCTGATAGCTGGAAAAGATTGTCCTACTATAGTTTACGTTACAAGAACTCGTAGAGCTGAAGAACTTGCTGAAAGATTAAATGATGATGGATATAGAGCAAAGCCTTACCACGGTAGGATGGATACTAAGGTGAAAAGTGAAAATCAAGATTTATTTACCAGAGGTGAAATAGATATCATGGTAGCAACCTCTGCTTTTGGAATGGGTGTAGACAAATCTGATGTTGGCTTTGTTATTCATTACAATATTTCTAATTCTTTGGAAAATTACGTTCAGGAAGCAGGAAGAGCTGGGAGAGATCAGAATATAGAGGCTGATTGCTATGTTCTTTTTGATGATGAAGATTTAAACGGTCATTTTTCCATGCTTAATCAAACGAAATTAAATATTAGTGAAATAGGTCAGATATGGAAGGCTATTAAAGATATTACCAGAAACAGAAGCAAAGTATCCCAGTCTGCTCTTGAGATAGCAAGAAAAGCTGGATGGGATGATAGTGTAATGGATATTGAGACCAGAGTAAAAACAGCAATTTCTGCCCTAGAGCAAGCGGGATATATTCAAAGAGGGCAAAATATGCCTAGTGTTTTCGCAGACAGTATACTAGCGGAAAGTCAAAAAGATGCTGGTGAAAGGATTCGAAACTCTGAGAAATTTCAAGGAAAGGACGAAGAAAATTCCCTAAGGATTATATCAAAACTTATAGGAGCACGTAGTAGAAAAGCTAATAAAGAGGATGCAGCAGAATCAAGAATAGATTATATCAGTGACCAGCTTGGTATTATAAAGGAGGATGTAATCCGATTAGTAAATCTAATGAAAGAGGAAAAACTACTAGCTGACAGTAAGGACTTATCTGCCTATGTATACGATGATATGACCCAGCAAAAAGCAGTTAATTTGCTGAAACAACATAGAGAATTGGAGGATTTTTTACTGAATACTATTGAAGGCGATGGTATTGTAAATGTCAAAGAGTTAAATGAACTTGCTGAAAATGCAGGACTAAAAAAAGTTAGTACTGAAAAGATTATAACTATATTAAATTATTGGAATATTAAAAAATATATTAAAAAGGAAACCAGAAGAAGGTCTAAAAATCATATTAAGCTTACATTTTTAGAAAGTTATGAAGATCTTAAGAAAAGATTTAATAAGCGTATGATGATTGCGGATTTTATAATAGAATATTTATATGAAAAAAGTGAAGTTGATGATATTGTTGTTGAATTTTCAGAGCTGGAACTTATAGAAGCTTTCGCTTTTGAGAATAGATTACTTCAATTGAAAGCAGCTCAGAACGAAATTGAAGATACTTTATTATATTTATCTAAGATTGATTCTATTAAAATTGAAGGTGGTTTTTTAGTACTTTACAATGCTTTAACTATTGAGAGGCTGGAGTTAAACAATAAGATCCAGTATAAAAGGGAGGACTATAAGCAGTTAAAAAGCTTTTATGAACAGAAGGCTCATCAAATACATATAGTAGGAGAATATGCTAAAAAAATGCTTGCGGATTATAATGCTGCTATTAATTTTGTTGATGATTATTTTACTTTAAATTATCAAAGCTTTTTAAAGAAATATTTTAAAGGTTCTAAAGGAGATGAAATTAAGAGAAGTATTACAAATAAAAAATTCAGGCAGCTTTTTGGTGAACTTTCACCATCACAACTTACAATTATCAATGATCAAGATAGTAAATATATTGTAGTGGCAGCTGGGCCGGGAAGTGGTAAGACTAGGATACTTGTTCATAAATTGGCTTCACTACTCTTAATGGAAGATGTTAGACACGAACATCTTCTTATGGTTACCTTTTCAAGAGCAGCAGCTACAGAATTCAAAAGACGACTGAAATATCTTATAGGAAAGTCAGTAAATTATGTAGATATTAAGACTTTCCATTCCTACTGCTTCGACCTGCTGGGAAGAGTTGGTGATATTGAAAAATCTGAAAATATTGTTTGTGAAACGGCAAAGCTTATTAAAGAAGGAGAAGTTGAAAAATCTAGAATTACTAAGACGGTAATGGTAGTAGATGAAGCTCAGGATATGGATGTTAATGAGATTGAGTTCATTAGAGCAATGATTAGAAAAAATGAAGACATGAGGGTGATCGCTGTTGGTGATGATGATCAAAATATTTATGAATTTAGAGGTTCAAGTTCTAAATATATGAAGGGTATTGCTGAAGCTAAAGATGCCAAGAAGTATGAATTAGTAGAAAACTACAGGAGTCTGGCAAATCTTGTTGAATTTACTAATGGTTACGTGCAAAAACTTTCCAACCGTATGAAAACCACACCAATTATGGCAAATATCAGGAAGGATGGAAATATAGAACTCATACACTATCATAATGATAATGTTATGGATGGTGTACTTAAAAAACTTCAAGATGAAGGGGCGAAAGGTTCTATATGCTTAATGACGGCTACAAATGATGAAGCATTACAGATGACAGGAAGTTTATTAGATGTAGGATACAATGCAAAACTAATTCAGACTAATGAATATATCAAGCTTATGGATTTAGATGAAGTTAGATTTTTCATAGAAGAATTGAATCTTATTCCGGAGGTTCATAAAGTAGATTTTGAAACATGGAATAAAGCTAAACATAAGCTTTATAAAAAGTATTCTGGTAGTGAGAATTTAAAGATGTGTAGGAGGTTATTTAAAGACTTTGAATTAACAGCAGGTAGAGATATTTATGTTTCTGATTTTATAATTTTTCTTAGAGAATCTAAGATGGAGGACTTTCTTTACTACGGCCAGGAGGTTATTCAAGTTTCTACTATGCACAAGTCCAAGGGACGGGAGTTTGATACAGTTATAATCCTTTTGGACAAATATATAGATGATAGTGATGAAAAAAGAAGAACTCTATATGTAGCTATGACTAGAGCGAAGGAGTTTTTGCAGATTCACTACAGGGATAAAAGATATAATCGAGTTTTCAGTTATGCTAAAGGAAAGGGTGCTGTTAATAAAGGGATAAATAAGGTGAAGTTTTATCAAGTGAAAAATTCAGGGAGGAGTAAAGGCAAACTTGTTTATCAGCTGGGTTATAAAGATATATTTTTAAGTTATTATTATAATGATTATGCGAAGAGATATATTCATGGTATTAAAAGTGGAGATGTGCTGAAGGTTAATAAAAATGGTTGCTTAAATGCTAATGATCAACAAGTAGTTGTTTTTTCTAAAAGCTTTAAAGAAGAGATTAAAAACCAAATTGAGAAAGGTTTTGTATTTAGAGATGCAAAAGTAAATATGGTTGTCCATTGGAAATCTGAAGATGAAGAAGATGAGGTTAAGATTGTAATGCCGATTTTGAGGTTGGAAGAGAAGGAAGAATAAAACGATTATAGTAATTTTGTAAATAAAAACATTATAATTGATACATGTATAATTATAGGAGGATATGTTTTGAATGAAGAAAATTTAAAAAAATGGGAAAATTACCATAAAGATACTTCATATAGAAAAAACTTAAGAGAAAAGGTAAAAAAATTATGGAATAAGTGTGATACCTATAATATAGAATATAATAAAGTTTATCCAAAGAAAGTTTCAGATGAAAAACTTAAAAGAATAAAAAAGAACTCTAAAAGATTATTTGTATATTCAAACAGCATATTAAACTCTTTAGTTAAAGAAAATTCAAATCCTCATATGGGAGCTGTTTTATTTAGTAAAGAAGGTTGTATTTTAAAAATATATGGGAAAGAAGAATTTTTGAATTGGGCAAAACATCATAATTTAGAGGAAGGTACAATTTGGGATGAAAAAGTAATTGGACCAAATGTTTTTTCTATGGGGAAAAAAGTTCCTGGAAATGTTTATCTGGAAGGGATAGAAAACTATTCAAAAAGCTTAGTTGAAGGTTCTTATTACTTTCAGTCAATAGCATTGGAAAGAAGTCAATTTCACGGAGGTTTAACTATAGTAACTCCTTACATTAGAAGTAGTTCGTATTTAAGATCCTTAGTTACAAGTATAGCTAGGTCTATAGAATTGCAAATATTTTGGTTTGACATAACAGAACATTATAGTAACATAATTGAAGATAACGGTTTGATAAATATTGATAAATCAGATGGGGAAAATAGAATACTTACAATGAGTAAAGAAATATTTAAAATATTAAATATTAGACCTAGAGATACTTACTATGAAAAATTAGAAGATATTATTACCACTAAAAAAAATAAAGACTTTTGGAATATAATAAACAATAGTAAGATAGTTAAGGACAAAATGATTAATCTTACAGTAGGCAAAACAAGCGTGTATGTAAGTATAACTACGTCAAAATTCAAAGAGTATAAATTTAACATGAACGGTTTAGTAATTTCTTTTACTTCTTCAAAAAGAATAAGTAAAATAGTATCTCAGCATTCAGGTAATTCAGCTAGCTTTAATTTTGATGATATAATTGGTGAAAGTGAAAATTATAAAGAAATAATTAAACAAAGTAAAATCGCATCCAAATCAGATAGCAATATATTATTATCAGGAGAAAGTGGAGTAGGAAAGGATGTTTTAGCTCAAGCTATACATAATAATAGTAAAAGAGTTGATAAACCTTTTGTAGCTATAAATTGTGCTTCGTTTTCAAAAGAATTAATAGGGAGTGAATTGTTTGGATATGAAGATGGTGCTTTTACTGGTGCCAAAAAAGGTGGCAGTATAGGAAAATTTGAATTAGCCAACAATGGGACATTGTTTTTAGATGAAATAGGTGATATGCCTTTAGATTTACAGGCTGTGCTTTTAAGAGTTATAGAACAAAAATGCATTACTAAAATAGGTGGAAATGAACCTATAAATGTTGATGTGAGAATTATTGCTGCTACAAATAAGGATCTTTTTAAACAGATGTCTAAATCTTTATTTAGAACAGATTTATATTATCGTCTTGGAATAATTAGAATTCACTTGCCTCCTTTAAAAGAGAGAGGAGAAGATGTAGAGCTTTTAGCAAATTATTTCATAAAATCTATATGTGAGCGCGTTAACAAGCCATTGTATACTTTGTTACCTGAAGCTCTATATGCTTTAGCTTCTTACAATTGGCCTGGAAATGTGAGGGAATTGAAAAATTTATTTGAAGGAATTATAAATACTAGAGAAGAAAAAATAATTGATAAGAAAACAATAGAAAAATATTTGTCTTATGAATCAAGAATAGTAGATGATAGTTTTCCAAATAAATCAAAAATTGTAAAAAATAGTATAAATGAGATCGACGAACTAGATTTTGATGAAGAAGAAAAAATAAGAAAAGTCTTGAAGGCTTTTAGAAATAATAAAACAAAAACGGCAAAATACTTAGGTATTTCTAGAAAAACACTATACAAAAGGTTAAAAGAATACGATATAGACTATTAATATCTTAAAATAAACAATAAAGTAACAATAAGGTAACAAAATATAAACAAATAAGTAACAAAAATACACAGTATTTAAAATAATATTGTGTATTTTTTATATAAAAAAACTCTTTCAAAAAATATAAACATCAATTCAATATTGATATATGAATATTTATAGATTTTCAATAAACTACTAATTATTTTTTGGCACACAAATTGCTTTATATATAGTTAATTAAAAAAATAGGAGGATTTATAATGGATTGGAAAAAGATTTATGATGAAAAATTAGTTTCTGTTAAGGAAGCTGCAAAGAGAATCGAAAGTGGAGATACAGCTTGGTTTGGACCATGTTCTTCTGCACCTATACAGTTGATGGAAGAAATAGCTGATAGGGCAGATGAGTTGAAAGATGTAGACTTAATATCGGGAATGGCGCTACACCCATATAAGTTTTTACAATCACCAGATTATATTGGCAAACTAAATTACCATACAATATTTTACGGACCTTTTGAAAGAAGTGTATATAAGTTTGGCAATGTTAACGTTAACTCAGTACACCTTTCAGAAATTTTCTATGCATTGAAAAATATTTATAAAACTAATGTGCTGTTGGCAGATGTTTCTTTGCCAGATGAAGAAGGTTACTTATATTATGGACCAATGGGAGTAGCGGCTAATGGAGAAGTAGCAGAGATAGCTGATAAGATTATTGTTCAGGTTAATAAGTTTCAACCTAAGGTATCTGGAGTAAAGCACAAAGTTCATGTAAGTGAAGTAGATTGCATATGTGAGTATGATCACAAATTACCAGAACTACCACAACCACCAGTAACAGATATAGATAAGAAAATAGCAGAGTTAATATTACCTTTAATACCTGATGGAGCTACTATTCAAATAGGACTTGGAGGATTGGCTAATGCTGTAGGTTATGGATTAGAGAGTAAAAAAGACTTAGCGTGTCATACGGAAATGTTTACAGATTCTATGGTACACCTAGCTAAAGAAGGTGTTATGAACGGAAAAATGTATGCAGCATTCGGTTTAGGCGGAACAGAGTTGTATGAATTCGTTGGAGAAGGAAAAGTTCAATTAGCACCTATAAGTACTGTAAATAGACCTGATGAAGTAGCAAAAAATGATAATTTTGTTTCAATAAATGCTTGTTTGATGGCAGATCTTACTGGACAGGTTGGCTCAGAATCACTAGGACATAACTTGTATAGTTCAACTGGTGGACAGCTAGACTATGTAAAAGGAGCAAACGGATCAAAAGGCGGCCAGAGTTTCCTATGTATGCCATCTACTAGAAAGGTAAAAGACGGTTCTTTAAAATCAACGATTACACTTAGCTTCCCAGCAGGAGAAATTATTACCACACCGCGTTCTGAAGTTATGAATATTGTAACAGAATTTGGAATAGCAAATTTATATAATAAACCTATATACCAAAGAGTAGAGGAAATGATTTCAATAGCTCACCCTGATTTTAGAGAGAGTCTAAGAAAAGAAGCAGTTCAAGCCGGTATGATAAGAGAATAATGAAAAACCTAAAGAATATAAAAGTATTAGAAAGGAGGCGGTAATGTGGTAGACAAACAATTAATATCAAATTTAAATACCTATAGAGTAAGGATTAACCAGCTAAAAGAAGCTATATATGACTACGATAATGATAAAAGATATAGCTATCAAGAATTAGGAGTAAGATCTGATAAATTAGCTTATTTTCTAAATGAAATACTAGACTTAAAAAAGGGAGATAGGATAGCTTTCTGTGCTCAGAATACACTAGAATTTATTGATGGTTTTTATGCCAGTTGTAAAACTGGAATTATAGTTACCACTTATAACTGCTTGTTGAATAATGATGAGCTTGGAGAGTTAATTGATAATGAAAGTCCGAAAGTAATTTTTTATGATTATAAATATAAAAAAACCATTGATTATTTAAAAAATATCTATACAAATATTATATTTGTAAGATTAGGAGAAAAAAAAGAAAAGAATGATGATTATTGCTATGAAGATATAATGGATATCCACTTAAAAGAAAAAGTAGAATACGTAGACTTGAGTATGGAAGATATTCAGATGTTAATTCATACAGGAGGAACTACAGGATTACCTAAAGCAGCTAAAATGTCTTATAGATCAATTTATTATAATTCTTTAAGCGAAGTACTAACCTTAGGACTTAGTAGTAGTGATTCAGTTTATGTATTTTTACCCTTTTTTCACACTGCTGCCTGGAATGTTTTAACTCTACCTCTTCTGCTTTCTGGAGGAAGAATAATTTTGACTAAACAATTTGATCCTAGAATAGCATTAAAAATCATAGAAGAAGAAAAACCTACAGTGGCAATAGGTGTAGAAACGATTTACAGGTTAATGGCAGAGCAAAAAGAGTTTAATGAAACAGATTTTTCATCTTACAGATGGATGTTAAGTGGAGCTGCTCCTATTTCAAGAGAAACCATGGAGATCTATTGGGATAAAGGAGTTAAGATTGTAAATGCTTACGGTATGACTGAAATAGGTCCCAACAATTTAGCACCACCGGTAAATGAAATGACAATAGATGATATTAAAGAAAAATGGAATTCAGCTGGAAAACCTATGTTTTTTAATAATGTAAGAATAGTAGATGAAAAGGGAAAAGATGTAGGAGATGGAGAATATGGAGAGTTAATATGGAAAAGTAATTTGATTTTTTCTGGTTATTTTAATAATGAAGTAGGAACAAAACAAGTCTTGAAAGATGGATGGGTTTATACGGGAGATATTGGAAAAAGAGACGAAGATGGCTTTTACTACATTAATGGTAGAAGAAAAAATATGTACATAACCGGCGGAGAAAATATTTTTCCTATAGAAATAGAAATGCTTCTAAACAGTAATCCAAATATAAAAGAATCATGTGTAATTGGAGTTAAGGATAAAAAATGGGGTGAAGTAGGAAAAGCGTTGATTGTTCTTGAGAAAGATAAGATAGAATCAGAAGAAAAAATAAGAGATTTTATTAAAGAGAATATATCCAGTATAAAAAGACCTAAGTACATTAAATTTATAGAAAAAATACCTAAAAATCAAGTTGGAAAATTAGATATGAAAGAAATAAAAAAAATATATGGTGAATCTGAATGCTAAAAAGTGATTGTATAAAATTTGAAAGGAGAGAAAATGTCCAAAGTAAAATCAGTACTATTTAATCCTCATAAATTTGAGGGAAAACAATATGATGAAAAAACTAGAGAAGCAATGTTAAAAACAATTGAATTCTTTGAATCAAAAGGACTTAGAGATATAAGAGAAGATGAAAAAAAATATGTATGGCAAGAAGATTGGTTAAAGTACCAAAAAGAACATGGAATTTTCGCAACTATGTTAACAGCAGAAGGTTATGGAGAAGATAAAAATTCTAGATTTGATCTTTACAGATTATGTCCTATGAGTGAAATCTTAGGATTCTATGGAGAGGCTTATCAATATCCATTACAAGTTTCTGTGCTTGGTGTTTCACCAATTTGGATGAGTGATAATGAAGAGCAAAAGAAAGAATTAGCAGAACAATTAAAAGAAGGCCATGTATTTGCATTTGGTATGTCTGAAAAAGAACACGGTGCAGATTTATATTCAAATGAAGTTACTGTAACTCCAACTGGAGAAGACACATACCTTGCAAATGGTAATAAATACTATATAGGAAATGCTCAAATAGCTCCTAAGATAACTACATTAGGGAAAAATAGCGAAACCGGAGAATGGACTTTTTGGGTAGTAGATTCTAGACATAGGAACTATAAATATGTAAAAGATATTGAAACTCCTGGCATGGGACAAATGAGACTGGGAGAATATGAAATGATTGAATATCCAATTACAGATAAAGATATTTTAACTGTAGGAGATAAAGCCTTTGCAAATGGATTATCCACTGTTAACATAGGAAAATTTCAATTAGGGTTTTCTGCTTGCGGCATAGCAGCACATGCTCTTTATGAAGGTGTAACACATGCTAATAGAAGGGTTATATATGGAAATAAGGTAACAAATTTCCCTCATATACGTGCTTTTTTATCTGAGGCTTTTTGCAGAACTAATGCTATGAAGTTATATGCAATGAGAAGTATGGATTATTTTAGGACTATGTCTGGAAATGATAGAAGGTATTTAATATTTAATCCGATTCAAAAAATGAAGGCTACAACTCAAGGTGGAGATGTTATAAGACTAATTATGGATGTTGTTTGTGCAAAAGGGTACGAAAGAGATACATATATGTCAGATGCATACAGCACAATGGATTTCTTGTTTAGGTTGGAAGGTACAGCACATGTTAATATGGCTTTAGTACTTAAATTCATGAAAAATTATTTCTTTGACAATATTGAATATCCAGAAATCGGAATAGTAAATGAAATGAAAGAAGATTCTAATATATTTAAACAAACTATAGGTGGTTTATCGAAGGTTAAATTCCCTGACTATCGTAAGGCTTATTATGGGGTTGATCTTCCTAATGTTAATAAATTCATAGAATTAATTGAAAGCTTTAGAGAGTTATTAATGAAAGATGCTCCTAGTGGAAAATTAGTAAAGAATATGGATTATATGCTTAACTATGGTGAGATTTTTACCATGATAGTTTATGCTCAGTTAGTATTAGAAGGAGCTAAATTGCACAACGTTGAAGATGATTTAATTGATCAAATATTTGCGTTATTCGTTAAGGATGTAAATAAATATGCTTTAACTCAGCTTAATAATCAAAAAAATACAGAAACACAATCAAAATTATTAAGAGAAATTGCATTAAACGGTCCTGTTGTTGATAAAGAGAAGGATGATGAATTCTTTAAAGAATATATCCAGGCTTTAGATGGTTCATATGTTATGACAGATTCAGTAATAGGGATTGAATAGTTTAAAGAACTAAATGCGACTATGGTATGCAGAAGGAGAAATCATGAAATTCAAAAGAATATTTGAGCCTATAACAATCAAAAATTTAGTATTAAAAAACAGAATAGTAATGCCTGCAATTCATTTAGGATACACAAAGGATGGTTACATTAATGATAAAATTAAATCCTTCTATTTTGAAAGAGCTGAAGGAGGAGTAGGGTTAATCACTATAGGAGGATGTAAATTCGACAGATTTGGTGGAACAATAGGTATGCCCGATATAGGACATGATAAATATATGGAAGGTTTTAAAGAACTAACAGAAGGTTTACATAAAAGAAGTTCTAAAGTAGCTATACAACTTTACCATTCCGGAGGATATAACAAAAAATCATTTTTAGATGATGAATTAGAACCAATAGCTCCATCATCTATATATAATCCATATAGCAGAGAAACTCCGAGAGAAATCAAAAAAGAAGAAATAATCTACCTGATTGATAAATATGCTAAAGCTGCAAAAAGGTCGAAAAAAGTAGGATTTGATGCAGTAGAAATATCAGGATCAGCGGGATATCTTATATGTCAATTTTTATCACCTCTTAGAAATCAAAGGAATGATGAATACGGAGGTTCCTGGGAGAATAGAACTAGATTTGTAAAGGAATTAGTTTTAAATATAAGAGAAGCAGTCGGAGTAGAATATCCTTTGATAATGAGAATTTCTGGTAACGACTTCGTAAAGGGTTCAAATTCACTTGAAGATTCAAAGCTTCTTGGGAAAATGTTGGAAAGACTAGGTATTGATATCATAAATGTTACTGGAGGATGGCATGAAACTGTTATACCTCAAATAAGTGGTGATGTAGAGAGAGGCGGATATAGATATTTAAGTAAAGCAATAAAAGAGGTAGTGAATATTCCGGTAATGGCTTCTAATAGAATCAATGATCCATATGTTGCAGAAAAGATATTGGCTCTAGATAATGCAGATTTAATAAATGTAGGTAGAGGAATGATAGCCGACCCCCATTGGTGTAATAAAGCAAAGCAAAATAGAGAAGATGAAATTAAGCATTGTATTGCCTGCAATCAAAAATGTTTATCTAGAGTTTTCTTTGGTAAGCCGGCTGAATGTTTAGTAAATCCTTCAGCAGGAAATGAACATAAAAAAAGTGAAAGAAAAGAAGTTAAGCAAAAGAAAATATTAGTAGTAGGAGCAGGACCTGCTGGATGTGAATTTGCCGTAACAGCAGCATCATTAGGTCATAATGTAGAGTTATGGGAAAAAAGCAGCAGTATAGGCGGACAACTAAAAATGGCATCAAAAACTCATGGGAAAAGAGAATTTTCTACTTTAATAGATTACTACGAAAGAATGCTTAAAAAACATCAAGTTGATTTAAAGCTTCTGAAAGAAGCAAATGTTAAAGAAATTAGGAAAAACTCATATGATGAAATTGTAATTGCTGTAGGAAATTTATCCAGAAAAATTGAATTAGAGATACTTGATGATAGTGTAAAAATCTTTACACCTGCGGAAGTATTGTTGGAAGATAAAATAACAGGGAAAAATGTTGTTGTTTTAGGTGGTGGATCTGTTGGATGTGAAGTAGCTGAGTATTTAGCAAGAGATGCAGCTTTAAGTGAAGAACAATTATATTTTTTAATGGCTAATCGAGCAGAAAAAACAGATAAAATATTTAGCTTATTAGATAATTCTGATAGAGATGTTTCTATTGTTGAAATTGATGATAAAATAGGAAAAGGTTTTGAGCCTGGAACTGCCTGGCCTTTACTTAAAAATATTAAAAGATTAAAAGTAAAAAAGTATGTAAATTCAAAGGCAGTAAAGATAGAAAACAATAAGGTTATAATTAAAGAATTAAGTGGAGATAGAGAATTAAAAATAAAAAGCGACAGTGTAATCAATGCGACAGGTTACGCCCCTAATAATATGCTTTATAAACAACTAAGTAAAGAAATAGATAGTGTTCACAACATTGGGGATTCAGTAAAAATTGGTAAAATATCCGATGCAATTAAACAAGGAAATGAATTAGCATATAAAATATAAATGGAGGAGTTAATTATGTACAAAACTATATTAATTGATATAAAAAACAAAGTTGGTACTATTACATTAAACAGACCAGAAGTAAGTAATGCTTTTAGTGTAGAGAGCTATGAAGAAATTAGAAATGCTTTACAAGAATTAGATAAAAATGATGATGTAGGTTCTATAGTATTAACAGGAACTTCAAAAAACTTTTCAGCAGGTGGAGATATTAAAGAATTCAAAGAATATATTGAAGATGGAACATATATACCTTATAATCCGGTTATTACAGCTGGTCGTATGAGTAAAGCTGTAAGAGAATGTACTAAACCTGTAATTGCTATGATTAATGGCGCAGCGGCTGGAGCTGGATGCAGTTTAGCTTTAGCTTGTGATTTTAGATTCATGACGGCTAAAAGCAGTTTAGTTATGGCTTTTATAACTCTTGGACTTTCAGGAGATACTGGGGGATTATATTATTTAGAAAAATTAGTTGGTATAGGTAAAATGACAGAATTAATGATGACTGGAGCACCTTTGGCCGGTATAGAAGCAGAAAAACTTGGAGTTGCAAAGCTTGTTGATGATGACAAACTTGAAGAATCTACATACAAATTTGCTCAAAGACTAGCAAAGGGTCCTTTATTTGCTTTTAAAACACAAAAAGCCATATTCAATGAATTATTCTTTAAAGATATGGATAAGGTTTTTGCTTTAGAAGCACAGGGTATGTACGAAACTTCTAGAAGTGAAGATTTCAAAGAAGCAGTTGATGCTTTTCTTAATAGAAGAAAACCTGAATTTAAAGGAAGATAATAACATTAAAAGGAGGATAAGATGAAGTTTGATATAAAAAAAGTTGCAGTAATAGGTGCAGGAACTATGGGAGCTGGTATAGCTGCGCATGTAGCTGGAGCAGGAATACCTGCAGTACTTTTTGATATAGTTCCTAGTGAACTAACTGACAAAGATAAAGCAAAAGGATTAACTCTTGAAAGTAAAGAATTTAGAAATAAACTTTCACAAGAGGGAAAAGATAAAGTTACAGATCGAAAATATGGTGTAATTTATGATAAAAAAATGGAAGCTTTAATTGAAGTGGGGAATTTAGAGGATGATTTAGATAAACTAAGAGATTGCGACTGGGTTGTTGAAGTTGTAGTTGAAAAATTAGAGGTTAAAAAAGATTTATTTAAAAAAATAATTCCTTTTCTAAAAGACGATGTAATACTATCTACTAATACTTCGGGTATTTCAATAACAAAAATTGCAGAAGGTATGCCTGAAAATTATGAGAAAAATTTCTTGGGTACACATTTCTTTAATCCACCTAGATTTATGAGATTACTTGAATTAATACCAGGAGAAAAAACAGATAAAGATTTATTTGATTTCATGAAAGTTTTTAGCCAAAAAACCCTAGGAAAAGGTGTTGTAGTAGCAAAAGATACTCCTAATTTCATCGGAAACAGAATCGGAAGTTATGCTATGACTACAGTTATTAAACTAATGGAAAAATATGAGTTAACCGTTGAAGAGATAGATCAGTTGACCGGAAAAATAATGGGGAGACCTAAAACAGCAACCTTCAAAACAATTGATATGGTAGGGCTTGATATATTTTATCATGTTAATAACAACCTTATGGAAAATTG
>Ga0102926_1000874_pt1 | contig 17959 bp, 20 predicted proteins | sample SalPonR1_A_D2_MG_FD_78173 | JGI IMG/M metagenome (GOLD analysis project Ga0102926, IMG submission 78173) | Salt pond soil microbial communities from South San Francisco under conditions of wetland restoration - Salt Pond MetaG R1_A_D2_MG | ecosystem: Environmental > Aquatic > Marine > Intertidal...
CTCGTCCTGCCCGTCCATCGAGTCGGCCCACGGGCGGTCGGCGCCTTCGAAATCGTCTTCGGGTTCGCTCTCGTCCTCGGCGACCGGCTGGGCTGCATGGGTTGCCGCGTCTTCTGCGGTTCTGATGGGCGTCTCGGCCGGCGCTTCGATCTCGTCGTGGTCTTCGGCGGTGATTTCGTCTTCGCCGGAAGTGGCCGGCCCTTCGTCATGGGCCCGCTCTTCCATCGCCGCGCGGCGGGCGGCGGCGAGATCGGAGACGTAGGCGGTCTCGGGTTCGTCCTCGATCGCCGGCTCCTCGAAGGCCGGCGCGGCGGGCGAGGGCATCGACCGGGCGCGGGCGCGGTCGACGACGGCACGAATGCGGCTCAGCTTGGCGGAGACGGCATCGCCCTGTGCGGGGCCTTGTGCGGGAGCGGGCTCCTCGCTGCGTCCGGTCCCGGGTGCCGCCGGAGCCGGGGCCTCCCCGGCGTCTTCGGCCTCGTTCGCCTGCTCCATCTGGCGGAGCGTGATGCCGCCCGACGTGAGGCGGGTCTCGACCCGGCGCTGCACTTCGCGCTCGGCGATTCGGTGCAGCATCTCGGCATCGGGCGTCGGCGGCTCGGCGCCGAAGTAGCGATCGTCGGCGGCGAGATCGCGGAAGTATTCCGCGATCGACTTCATGGTCGAAAACGGATCGTCGAACCCCTCCAGCGTACAGCTGAAGGTTCCGTACGACACCGTCAGAATTTTGCTCGAACCAACCATGTGCGCCTGCTTTCTGCCAACTACAACACCGTGAGGTTTACGGATCGGTGGTTCCAAATTAGGAACAGACTGCGGCAATTCGATGGAATCTGACCCGATTTGTGCCCCAGACTGTATCGACTTCGCGAGAAAATCTTCGGATCTCCCCTGTGATTGTCCACTCTCCTGATCCTATTGTACTCGTCGGCGCCGGCGATGTCAGCGCCGACGATATCAAAGTTGCGCGTCGGTACGGGTCGAAGGTCGTCGCGGCGGACGGAGGTGCGTCGCATTGCGTGGCGGCGGGTATCGTCCCGGACGCGGTGATCGGCGATCTCGACTCGCTGCCCGGTGCGGTGCGGGAGGTCGTTCCGGAGGACCGCATTCACCGTATCCCGGAGCAGGAGACGACGGATTTCGACAAGTGCCTGCGGTCGGTCGCCGCGCCGCTCGTGCTGGCCGTGGGCTTCGCGGGGCCCCGGCTCGATCACATGCTCGCGGCGTTCAACGCGCTCGTCCGGCGGGCGGACACGCCCGCCGTCGTCGTCGGGCCCTCCGACCTGGTGTTTCATGCGCCGCCGCGGCTCGCGCTCGATCTGGCGGCGGGAGAGCGGCTGTCGCTGTTCCCCCTGGCCAGCGTCTCCGGGCGATCCCGGGGACTCCTCTGGCCGATCGACGGCCTCGCGCTCGCGCCGTCGCGGCGGATCGGCACCTCCAACGTCGCGACGGGGCCGGTCGTGATGGAGTTCGACGCACCCGGCATGCTCGTGATCACGCCGCGGGCGGCGCTGCCGGCCGTGATGCGGGGGCTTTCCGGCTGACGGCATGTTCCCGCGCGATCACGTAGAGGCCGGCCGCGACCGTGACGAGGATCCCGGCGAGCGCGAGGCCGTTCGGGAAGTCGCCGAACATCAGAAGGCCGATGACGGTCGCGAAGGGAATCTCTAGATACTGCATCGGCGCCACCGTCGAGGTCGGGGCGAAGCGCAGGCTCCAGGTCATCAGCAGATGCGCGCAAGTGCCGAGAACTCCCAGAAGCGCGAGGAGCGTCCACGCGTCCGCCTCGGGCGTCACGGGGTCCAGCCCGGCGAGCCCCGTGCCGTCGAGCAGGACCAGCGCCGGGAGCAGGACGACGCTCGCCATGATGCCGGACACGCACTGGAGCGAGATCGGATCGGTTTCGCGCGCGATGGTGCGGGTCACCAGCATGAACAGCGCGAAGATCACCGCCACGCCGAGCGGCAGGAGCGCGGGCAGACCGACCTCTGCAAAGCTCGGCTGCATGACCATGAGCGTCCCCGCGAAGCCGACGGCGCAGGCGCCGAGCCGCCGCGCGCCGACCTCCTCGCCCAGAAAGAACCAGCCCAGCAGCAGCATGACGAAGGGCATCACGAAGGCGATGGCGATCGCATCGGCGAGCGGCAGGTAGCGGAGCGCCAGGAACATCATCGAGATCCCGAGGATGTGGAGCACGGTCCGCAGCGCGGTGAGGCCGAACACCCGGCCGGTCGTGCGGAACCGCCGCGCGCCCACGACCATGAAGGGCAGCAGGATCGCCGCCTGCACCGCGAAGCGCACGGTGACGAGCTGGAACACCGGGATGGTCTCGCCGAGACGCTTCGCCATCCCGTCGCCGAGCGGCGCGAGAATGCAGAAGCCGAGCATCAGGAGGATGCCGAGGACGGGGCGGTCGGGGCTCATCCGGCGACGCTACCGGGGCGGGGAACGGGCGGCAAGGTGCCGGAAGGTCGGTGACTGTGGGGAAACGGTTTGCCTCTGCAAGGCAGATACCCTAGCGTTTTCGGCAACGGAGATATCTGAAGGTTGCGTGTTCGATGCCTTTCGGACTTTAGTGCGCGACATTCGGGGGCGGTCATGAGGGGAAGCGTCGGATGAAGATTGAAAGACTGAGACTGCTTGCGTCGATCGCGGGAGTGGCCGCGCTGGCCGCGTGCAGCGGCGGCGGGTCGGACGATACGTCGGACGGTGGGGGCTCGGGCAGTAGTATTGTGCCCGATCTTCCGGGCGACACGGACAGCGTGTTCGTCGCACGGGTGCAGGAGCTTACGTCTATCCTCGAAAGCCCGCTCGTTTCGAGCGGCGACGCGACCCTTCCAGATGCACCGACGCCGGGTTCCGCGACGTTCACCGGTTCGGGACTGATCGTCGACACGAATACCCCCGACACGGTCGATACCGTTGCGGAGGCGCTCGAGTTCGCCATCTTCGCGACGGATGCGCAGGCGACAGTTAATTTCGCCGACGGTGATGTGACGTCGGTCCAGGACAACTTCATCGACGTCAGCGGCGCGTCTGTTGCGGGCTCGGTCGAGATGACCGACGGATCGTTCACTCCCGGCGTGGGCACATTCACGGGAACCGTCACCGGTTCGGTCAAGGACACCGACATCTCGGCATCGCAACAGGGCGTGATCTACGGGGAGCCCTCGGACGGTGCCGTCATCGGCTCGTGGTCCGCGACGGGCTCGGACGGCGAATATGACGGTATCGAACTCGGCGGCGCCTTCGCGGCGGATAACTGACACGGCGCGACGCGCCACCGTCCATCCGGGCCGGCGACCCTGTCGCCGGCTCCTCTTCCCTCAGCAGTTCGGCACGTTGACCGCGAGCCCGCCGAGCGCGGTTTCCTTGTACTTGTGGCTCATGTCCTCGCCGGTCTGGCGCATCGTCTCGATGGCGGAATCCAGCGGCACGAAATGCGTCCCGTCGCCGCGGAGCGACAGTGAGGCCGCGGACACCGCCTTGATCGCGCCGAGGCCGTTCCTTTCGATGCACGGCACCTGAACGAGCCCCTTCACCGGGTCGCAGGTCATGCCGAGGTGATGTTCGAGCGCGATTTCCGCCGCGTTCTCGACCTGTGCGGGAGTGCCGCCCATCACCGCGCAGAGCCCCGCGGCGGCCATCGCGGCGGCGGAGCCGACCTCGGCCTGGCAGCCGCATTCGGCGCCCGAGATCGACGCGTTGAACTTGATCAGCCCGCCGATGGCGGCGGCGGTCAGGAGGAAGTCGCCCACCCCCGCCCGCGACGCGCCGGGCACGTGGTCGAGCCAGTAGCGGATCGTGGCCGGGATCACTCCCGCCGCCCCGTTCGTGGGCGCGGTGACGACCTGTCCGCCGGCGGCGTTCTCCTCGTTCACCGCCATCGCGTAGGTGCCGATCCAGTCGTTGATCGTATGCGGCGCGGTGAGGTTCATGCCGCGCTCGGCCTGGAGCGTGTCGTGAATGCCCTTCGCGCGCCGCCGCACGTTGAGCCCGCCGGGAAGCGTTCCGGGCGTGGTGAGCCCCCGCTCGATGCAGTCGGACATGACGTCCCAGATGCGCGCGAGGCCCCGGTCGAGGTCCTGCGCGGTCATCCGGGTCAGCTCGTTCTCGCGCTTGAGCGCGGCGATCGGTTTTCCGGTCGCGGCGCACATCTCGAGCATCTCCGCGGCGCTCTTGAACGGATGAGGCACCGCAGGACCGTCGTCCGTCGCCTTGCCCGCGGCCAGTTCCGACGCGGTCAGGACGAACCCGCCACCGACGGAATAATAGGTTTCCTGCCCGATCACGTCGCCCTGCGCGTCGAGGGCCATGAGCACGAGCCCGTTGGCGTGGCCGGGCAGCGGCGGACCGTAGTCGAAGACGAGGTCGGCCTCCGGGTCGAAGGCGAAGGGTCCGAGGCCCTCGGGTGCGACGGTCTTCGTCTCCCGGATGCGGCGCAGGGCGGCCTCGGCCTTGTCGACGTCGTAGTCTTCCGGGCGGAAGCCCGCGAGGCCGAGGATCACCGCACGGTCGGTCGCGTGCCCGACGCCGGTGAAGGCCAGCGAGCCGTGCAGCGAGGCGCGGAGCCCCGCTGCCGTGAACGGCGAGGCCCGGAGCCGGTCGAGAAACCGCGCGGCGGCCACCATCGGCCCCATCGTGTGCGAGGACGAGGGGCCGATCCCGACCTTGAACATCTCGAAGACGGAGAGAAACATCGGCGGATCCTCAGGTGGCGCTGCCCTCGGGCGGGCGCGGGTGGGCGGGCGTCGTTAAGAAGGTCGGCCCCAGCCCTTCGGCTGCGGCGGCCCGGCGCGCGGCCGGGCGCGACTCCATCGCGGTCAGAACGGCGCGCATCGCCGGATAGGCGTCCAGCGCCGGCTTCATCGGGCGCGCGGCGGGATAGAGCGCGAGCCAGCGGATCATCGAAGCGAGATAGCATCCGAACGCGCCGGGCGCCTCCGGCCTGCACCAGGCCGGCCGCTCCGCGAGCGCCGCTTCGATCAGGCGAAGATGGGCGAGGATACGCGCCTCGGTCAGCGCCCGCTGCGCCTTCGGATCGCCCATCGCGCGGCTCTCGGGGTAGAACAGTTCGATCAGATCGGCGTGGAGCGTGTTCGACAAAAAGAAGAGCCACGACAGGAAGGCGCCGCGATCCGGCGCGTCGGGCGCCGGGGCAAGGCCCCCGTGCCGGTCTGAAAGCCACAGCAGAATCGCCGCGGTCTCGAAGATCGCGCCGTCCCCGGTCTCGAGCACGGGAATCAGCCCCGTGGGGCAGAGGGCCCGATAGGCGTCGGATTTCTGCTCCCTTGCCGCCCGGTCGACGAGCACCGTGCGATAGGGCGCGCCGAGTTCCTCGAGCGCGAGGCGCACGACGAGCGAGGCGTTGTCCGGGGCGTAGTGCAGGACGTACATGGGTCTCCCTCCGGTCCGGAGCCAGAGATGCCACGGACCGGCCCCGCCTCCGCGCTCCGAAGCGACCCGCCCCCGCGCCTTCGCGACGCGGACGCGCGGGCGGGACTTTTCCGCTCGCACCCCGCCGGTCGATTACCTATAACCCCGCCAACCAGCAGGATGGAGAGGCATGACGAAGACGCTTTCCCCCATCGACGCCGCCAAGTTCGCCGCCGCGAAGCGGGCCTGCGACTTCGTGGAGGACGGGATGAAGGTCGGGCTCGGGACCGGGTCCACGGCGGCGTGGATGGTCAAGTGTCTCGGGGATCTCGTGCGGGACGGTCTGAGGATCACCGGCGTGCCCACCTCGGCGCGAACCGCGAGCCTCGCCCGCGAGGTGGGGATCGAGGTCATCACGCTCGAGGAGGCGAAGTGGCTCGACCTCACGATCGACGGCGCCGACGAGTTCGACCGGGATCTCAACCTCATCAAGGGGGGCGGCGGGGCGCTTCTGCACGAAAAGATCGTCGCGACGGCCTCCGAACAGATGATCGTGATCGCCGACGAATCCAAGGAAGTCGCCGCGCTCGGAGCGTTCCCGCTGCCGGTCGAGGTCATACCGTTCGGCTGGACCACGACGAAGATGCTCGTAGAGGAGACGCTGCCCTCGCTCGACGTGCTCGCCCACGAGGTGACGCGGCGCATGGACGGGGATCAGCCGTTCCGGACCGACGAGGGCAATTTCATCCTCGACCTGCATCTCGGACGCATCGGCGACCCCCGCCAATTCGCGCTGGTGATCAACCAGATCCCGGGCATCGTCGAGAACGGGCTCTTCGTCGACATCTGCGACGTCGTCGTTCTGGGACACGGCGACGAACGCGTCGAGGTGCGCGACCTCTCGACCGGCCGGATCGAGGAGGAGCGCGTGGATTTCCTCGAAACCGACAACATCTTCACGGATATCGCGGACTGACATGACCTTCGACCACGATCTCTTCGTTATTGGCGGCGGCTCGGGCGGGGTGCGCGCGGCGCGCGTCGCGGCGGGCGATCATGGCGCCAGGGTCGCCATCGCTGAGGAAAGCCGGATGGGCGGCACCTGCGTGATCCGGGGCTGCGTGCCCAAGAAGATCATGGTCTTCGCCAGCGAGTACCCCGACGCCGTCGCCGAGGCGCGGGCCTATGGCTGGGACGCGCAAGCGGGCGGTTTCGACTGGACCACGTTCCGGGGGCACCTGCACGCGGAACTCGACCGGCTCGAGCAGATCTACCGTGCCAACCTCGAGCGCGCCGGCGTGACGATCTTCGACGACCGGGCGACCGTGGAAGACCCGCACACGGTGCGGCTCGCCGACGGCAAGACGGTCACTGCCAAGCACATCCTGATCGCGACCGGCGGCCATCCGGTGCGGCCCGACATGGCGAATGCGGCCTGCGGAATGGTGTCGGACGACGTCTTCCAGCTCGAGGAGCTGCCGAAGTCCATCCTGATCGTGGGCGGCGGCTACATCGCCTGCGAATTCGCCTGCATCCTGAACGGGCTCGGCGTCGAGGTGACGCAATACTACCGCGGCGCGCAGATCCTGCGGGGCTTCGACGAGGAGGCGCGCGGGCTCATTGCCGAGATGATGCGCGAGAAGGGCGTCGACCTGCACGTCGGCACCAACATCGTGCAGATGGCGCCGGCGTCGGAGGGCGACATGCGCCATCCGACCGAACTGGGCGCCTCGATGGGCGGTCCCGCCGGCCAGAGCGACGCGGCGGCGCTGCCGAAGGAGGCCCTGCGGTCGGGCGAGGGGCCGGTTCGGGTGAAGGCGACAAACGGCGTCGAGAAGGTCTTCGACAAGGTGCTTTTCGCGACCGGCCGCGCACCCAATACGACGGGACTGGGCCTCGAGGAGATCGGCGTGAAGCTGGGCCGGAACGGGCAGGTCGCTGTCGACGAGTACAGCCAGAGTTCGGTTCCGTCGATCTTTGCCGTGGGCGATGTGACCGACCGCATCAACCTGACGCCTGTCGCGATCCGCGAGGGGCACGCCTTCGCCGATACGATCTTCGGTGGCCGGAAGACGCGCATCGATCACGGCCTCGTGCCCTCGGCCGTCTTCACGCAGCCCGAATTCGGCAGTGTCGGCATGACCGAGGAAGAGGCGCGCGAGAATCACGCGATCGAGGTATACTGCACCTCTTTCCGTCCGATGCGGACGGCCTTCATCGACCGGAGCGAACGCGTGCTGTTCAAACTCGTCGTCGATGCCGAAACGCGCCGGGTGCTTGGCTGTCATATCGTCGCGCCGGGGGCGGGCGAACTCATTCAGATGGTGGGGATCGCCGTGAAGATGGGCGCGACGAAAGAGGACTTCGACCGGACCGTCGCGGTTCATCCGACGATCTCGGAGGAACTCGTGACGATGCGCAAACCCGTCCGGACGGCTTGAAAATAACGAGCGAACACACAGGTACGAGCAGGACACTTCGAGCAATCAAAGGGGAAGAGACCTCAATGGCCAACAACAACGGCGGACCCTGGGGCGGCGGCTCACGAGGCGGCGGCTCAGACGGCAACGGCGGCGACCGTGGCGGGCCGCCCAGACGTCCGGGCGGCGAAGGGCCGCAGATCCCGGAAATCGACGAAATCGTGAAGAAGGGCCAGGAACAGCTCCGCGTCCTGATGGGCGGCAAGGGCGGCCGGCGCGGTGGCGGCGGCGGCGACGGCGACGGCGGCCCGGGGCTGTCGCGCGGCACCATCGGCATCGGCGTGCTCGTGGCGGTCGGCCTCTGGGCGTTCGCCTCTCTTTACACCGTGCGACCCGAAGAACAGTCGGTCGAACTGTTCCTGGGCGAATTCAGCTCGATCGGAAATCCGGGCCTCAATTTCGCGCCCTGGCCGCTCGTGACCTACGAGGTCGTGAACGTGACATCGGAACGGACCGAGACGATCGGGACGCGTTCCGGGGCACCGCGCGACGAGGGGCTGATGCTCACGACAGACGCCAACGTCGTCGACATCAACTTCCAGGTGGTCTGGAACGTCGCCGACCCGGCCAAGCTGCTCTTCAACATCCGCGATCCGCAGCTGACGGTGGAAGCGGTGTCGGAATCGGTCATGCGCGAGATCATCGCGGCCTCCAACCTGTCGCCGATCCTGAACCGCGACCGGGGCATCATCGCGGACACCGCGTTGCAGGACATCCAGGACACGTTGAACGAGTATGACTCCGGCATCAACATCGTCCGCGTCAACCTCGATCGCGCCGACCCGCCGGGCGACGTGATCGATTCGTTCCGCGAAGTGCAGGCGGCCGAACAGGAACGGGATCGTCTCCAGCGCCAGGCGGACGCCTACGCGAACCGCGTCGTTGCGGAAGCGCGCGGTGAAGCCGCGCAACTTCTCGAACAGGCCGAGGGCTATCGCGCGCAGGTCGTCAACGAGGCGATCGGTGAAGCCAGCCGCTTCCTCGCGGTCGCGCAGGAATTCAACGCCGCGCCGGAAGTCACGCAACGCCGGCTCTATCTGGAGACGATCGAGCGGACGCTCGGCAATGTCGACAAGATCATCCTCGACGAGAACACGGGCGACACTGGTCAGGGCGTCGTCCCCTATCTGCCACTGAACGAACTCAGGCGCGGCAACACTGCTTCGTCGGCTAGCGGAGGCTCGAACTGATGAGAAAGACCGGATTTTTCCTGGCCATCGTCCTCGCCTTGGCCGCCTTCCTGGGACTGTCGGCGATCTTTATCGTCGACGAACGCGAGAAGGCGCTGGTCCTGCAGTTCGGCCAGATCCGCCAGGTCGTCGAGGAGCCCGGGCTCGGGTTCAAGGTGCCCTTCATCCAGGACGTCGTGAGATACGACGGACGGATCCTCTCGCTCGATACCGACACCATCGAGGTGACGCCCTCCGACGATCGCCGCCTCGTGGTCGACGCGTTCGCGCGCTATCGCATCTCCGATGTGGTCCGGTTCCGTCAGGCGGTCGGCGTCGGCGGCATCCGGGCAGCGGAAGATCGTCTGTCGGCCATTCTCAACGCGCAGATCCGTGAGGTTCTGGGCTCTGCGGGGATCACGTCCGATACCATCCTGTCCGACCAGAGGCGGGATCTCGCGCTCAGGATCCGGGCGCAGGCCCGGACCAGCGCGGACTCGCTGGGTCTGGAGATCGTCGACGTGCGTCTGAAGCAGACGAACCTGCCTCAGCAGAACCTCGAGGCGACCTTCGCCAGGATGCGCGCCGAGCGGGAACGTGAAGCCGCCGACGAGATCGCCCGTGGTAACGAGGCTGCGCTGCGCGTTCGTGCGGCTGCCGACCGGACCTCGGTCGAAACGGTCTCGAATGCACAGCGGGACGCCGAGATCACCCGAGGCGAGGCCGATGCCGAGCGGAACCGGGTCTTTGCCGAAGCCTATGGTCCCAACCCCGAGTTCTTCACCTTCTATCGCTCCCTTTCGGCTTTCGAATCGACGCTGCAGCAGGCGAACTCGTCACTGGTGCTTTCGCCCGACAGCGAATTCGTGAGGGCGCTGTTCGACGCGGTCCGCGCGGAGGGTCTCGGCGAGGTCGAGATCGAAGGCATCGATCTGGAAGAGCTCAGACGTCTCGCCCCGCAGAGCGAGATCTCTCCCGACCTTCCCGCCGAGGCGCGTCAGCAGCTTGAGGAGGACGCCGAGGCCGAGGGTGAAGACGAGCCCGCCGGTACGAATTGATCGGCGTGATCCTTCTCGGACTGGGCCTCGTGCTCGTGATCGAGGGGCTGGTGTTCGCACTGGCCCCTTCGCGCATCGACGAGGCGCTGGAGCTGTTGCGCCAGATCCCGCCGGAGACGCGGCGTCTGCTCGGTCTGGGTGCGGTCGCGCTCGGCGTGCTTTTGGTCTGGATCGCGAAATCGCTTGGTGCCTGAGCGCGATCACGCGCCGGTGACGAGTCGAGAGCGGCCTTTGTGTTGCGAAGGCCGCGCCCTATCTAGATGCTTAGTCAAGACACCTCGGGATCCTGGCGGATCCTTTCGAAAGAGGGAAAGGAGATCGGTGTGACGTCACAGGCAATCGTTTCAACCCGGACGCGGGCGGCCCCGCTGCAGGCCTTCTGGGCCCTCGTCCTCGGCGCTGCGCTCGTCATCGCGCAGACGCTGTCGGCGGAGGCGCAGACGCGCCCGTCGACCTTCGCGGATCTTTCCGACAAGGTGAGCCCCGCTGTCGTGAACATCACGACATCGACCACGGTTTCGGCCTCCGCCGGCCCGCAGCCGATGGTCCCGGAAGGGTCGCCCTTCGAGGACTTCTTCCGCGATTTCATGGACCGCAACCAGAACGGCGAGCGGGCGCCGCGCCGCAGCCAGGCGCTGGGCTCGGGTTTCGTGATCTCCGAAGACGGTTTCATCGTGACGAACAACCACGTCATCCAGGGCGCCGACGAGATCAACATCGAGTTCTTCGAGGGCGGCGAGCTCGTGGCCGAGGTCATCGGGACCGACCCGAATACCGACCTCGCGCTCCTGAAGGTGGAGAGCGACGAGCCGCTGTCCTTCGTCCCCTGGGGCGACAGCGAGGAGATGCGCGTGGGCGACTGGGTGATGGCCATGGGCAACCCGCTCGGTCAGGGCTTCTCGGTCGCCGCCGGCATCGTCTCGGCCCGCGGCCGGGCGCTTTCGGGCACCTTCGACGACTACATCCAGACCGACGCGGCCATCAACCGCGGCAACTCGGGCGGTCCGCTCTTCAACATGGAGGGTGAGGTGATCGGCGTGAACACCGCGATCCTGAGCCCCAACGGCGGCTCCATCGGCATCGGCTTCGCGATGTCGAGCCGCGTGGCGCAGCGGGTCATCGACCAGCTTCAGGAATTCGGCGAAACCCGCCGCGGCTGGCTCGGCGTGCGCATCCAGGATGTCTCGGCCGACGTCGCCGAGGCGATGGGTCTCGAAGAGGTGCGCGGTGCGCTGGTGACCGACGTTCCCGAGGGCCCCGCGATGGAGGCCGGCATGGAGTCGGGCGACGTGATCCTGTCCTTCGACGGCTCCGAGATCGAGGATACGCGCGATCTCGTCCAGAAGGTCGCGAATTCGCCGATCGGAAAGGAAGTCCGGGTGGTGGTCTTCCGCGATGGCGGCACCGAGACGCTCCGCGTGACGCTCGGCCGGCGCGAGGATGCCGAAACCGCGGTGCCGGCCTCGGCCCCCGCGACCGAGCCGGTGGAGGACGAGGTGCTGGGTCTCACGGTTTCCTCGATGACGGACGAACTGCGCGAGCAGCTGGCGCTGCCCGCCGGATCCGAAGGTCTCGTCGTGCGCGACGTGGCTCTCGACAGCGAGGCCTACGAGAAGGGGCTGCGCGCCGGAGACGTCATCACCGAAGCCGGTCAGGAGGCGGTCGGAACGCCCTCCGACCTCGAGGGCCGGATCGAGGATGCCCGCGACGCCGGCCGCAGGTCGCTCCTGCTCCTCGTCCGCCGCGAGGGCGAGCCGCGCTTCGTGGCGCTGTCGCTCGAACAGGGCTGACGCGTCCCGGAAAGTATGGCAGGGGCGCCTTCGGGCGCCCCTTTTTCGTTCCGGCGCGCGGAGTTCCGGGCTAGCCTCCGGCCGGGGGCGCAGCGGGAAGGAAACGAGAGTGATCGAGAAGATCGGCTCGCCGGGCTACGAGACGGTTTCGGACCCGAACGTGACAGTGCTTCGGCTCATCGACGAAAGCCTGGGAAAGGGTCGCGAACCCACATTCTACGAGGTTGGCGTCGGGGTCGGCGCGACGACGCTTCCCGTGGTCCGGCGGCTCGCCAACCGGGGATGCGCCGTTCTTTTCAGCCGGGAAAGGGACGTTCGTGAGCTGGCCGAGGATCTGCGCGGGCTGGGCTTTGACAATGTGGACGACCGCTGGGGATCTGCGGGAAAGACCTACTCGGGCTATCATTTCGAGCTCGCTCGCGGGTTCTCGGCGGGGGAGCTGCCGCAGTTCGATGTCGCCTACCTGGACGGCGGGCGTGTTTTTCATCGGGATGCGCCCGCGACCTGCGTCCTGAAGGAGCTCTGCGCACCGGGAGGGCACATCGTCTTCGACGACTGGTACTGGACCCTGGGGAAGTCGCCCACGCTGAAGCCTTCGGTGCATCGGAAAACGGCCGACGATTACGACTCGTTGCAGATCGAGACCTGTCATGTCCAGCTTGTCTGCCGGACGGTGATGGACCCGGATCCGCGATTCGAATTTCTGGGGCTTGAAGGATCGACGGCGGTCTACAGGCGCCTGTCGGCGGTTCAGGGCTGATCGCCCGCCTTGGCCGGTGTGTGCACGGCCTCTGCCACCTGCGCCTCGCGCAGAAGATCGTCGAGCATCCACGAGATATCCTCGATTCCCTCCGCCACGACATGCGTCACGCCGCCGTCACGCTGGAGCCGCCCCGTCACCCGCAGGCAGCGGCCCGCGATCACGGCGCGGCGGAAACGGTCGTAGATCTTGCGCCAGACGATGACGTTCGAGATCCCGGTCTCGTCCTCGAGCGTGATGAAGATGACGCCCTTCGCCGTCCCCGGCCGTTGCCGGACCAGCACGAGACCCGCGACGCAGATCCGCGCGCCGTTCGGCACGTCCTCGAGCAGGTCGTGCGGCACGCAGGCTGGCGGGCGTGGCCAGGTGTAGGGCGATACGAGAGCGGTCATGAGAACGAAAATAGAACATTCACGACCGGCCGCAAGCCGCGATTGGGTCTGGCCCCCGGCGGCTCGCTTGGCTAGGAAAGGGAGATTTCAGTTTCGGAGCATGGAATGGCGAAGATCACCTACATCGAATGGAACGGCACCGAGCACCTCGTCGACGTGCCGAACGGTCTCACCGTGATGGAAGGCGCGCGCGACAACGGCATTCCGGGCATCGAGGCCGACTGCGGCGGTGCCTGCGCCTGCTCGACCTGCCATGTCTATGTCCATCCCGACTGGGTGGCCAAGCTCCCCGAGAAGGAGGACATGGAAGAGGACATGCTCGACTTCGCCTACGAGCCTGACCCGTCGCGGTCGCGCCTGACCTGTCAGCTCAAGGTCTCGGACGCGCTCGACGGACTCGTCGTCCAGATGCCCGAAAAGCAGATCTGATGCGCGCCGCCGTGGCCCTCGCACTGATCGCTCTGGCGGGCTGCGCCGCGGCTGACGGCGCGGGCGGCGGTATCGTCTCGGCCCGTTACGAGGTGCCGCTCGACACCTATCCTCACCGGATCATGGGATCGATTCGCGAGAAGGCGGCTCTTGTCGCCACGCTTTCCGATGGCCGCGAGGTCCGCCTCGACCTCCGCGAGGGGCCTGAACCCGATCATGTCTTCGAGGACGTTGCCCCCCGCGTCGTCGACGCCGACGGCGATGGCGCGATGGACATCGTGACCGTGGAAACCGACCCCGGTCTCGGCGCGCAGCTTGCGATCTATGCGCTCCGGCACGGCGCCCTCGTCAAATCCGCCGCCACGCCGCACATCGGGCAGCGCTTTCGCTGGCTCGCGCCCGTCGGCGTCGCCGATCTCGACGGCGACGGCGTCACCGAGCTGGCCTATGTCGACCGGCCGCATCTGGCGAAGACGCTCCGGATCTGGACCTGGGCGCCCGGAGGGCTGACGGAAGCCGCCTCGGTGGGCGGCGTCACCAACCACAGGATCGGCGACGAGGTCATCTGGGGCGGCATCCGCGACTGCGGCGGCGGCCCGGAGATGATCGTCGCCGACGCCGGCTTCACCGAAATCCTGGCGATCCGCTACACGGGCGACGGCCTTAGCCGCCGCGGGCTCGGCTTCGCGCCGACGCCCTCCGGCTTCGACCGCGCGCTCGCCTGCGCGTCCTGAGCCTCCATCTGTCGGGAAGTATCCCGGGGTGAATGCGCCGGAGGCGCAGAGGGGCAGCGCCCCTAGTTCTCCAGTTTCTTCCGCAACTCGCGAATCCGCATGTCCGCCTGTCTCTGGGTCAACTGCCCGTCGAACGGCTCGCCGGTCTTGTCGGCGAGGTCCCGCAACTCGACCGCCTGCACCTCGGTCATGCGCTCTCCCGAGTACGGCGTCTTGTCGTCGGCGATTTCCTTGTTGGGAGGAAAGATGTTGGTCGACATGTCACTCCTTTTCGCCGAGCTTCTCGCGCAGCCACGCAATCCGCTCCTCGGCCTGCTTTCGGTTCAGGTTGCCGTCGAACCGCTCGTCCGCGCGGTCGGCGAGATCGCGCAGGATCACGGCCTGCCGGTCGGTCATCGGATCCTCGGCATGTCCTTCGGTGGTCGCGAACCCCGCGGCCGGTGTCTGCCCCACGACGTGGGGATCTTCCTTTCGGCTCTCGCTCATGATGCAGTCCTCCTATTCTCCAACGCTCCGGCGACCGGACCGGTTCCATGACGCCTCCGCTTGCGCTCGGACGGCAGGCGGATCACGATGCGCGTGCTGACGGAGGTTGTCCATGTCCCTGATCGACGAGGCGAAAGCGGTCCGCGCGAACGCCTATGTTCCCTATTCGAACTTCAAGGTCGGCGCGGCGATCCGCGCGACCTCGGGCAAGATCCATCTCGGCGTCAACGTCGAGAACGTCGCCTATCCCGAAGGCACCTGCGCCGAGGCCGGGGCGATCGCGGCCATGGTCGCGGCCGGCGATACCGAGATCGCGGAGGTCGCCGTCATCGCGGACTGCCCGGAGCCGGTGACCCCGTGCGGCGGCTGCCGGCAGAAGATCAGGGAATTCGCGGGGCCGCAGGTGAGCGTCACGATGGCGACGCTGGACGGCGCGGAACTGGTGATGACCGTGGCCGAGCTTCTCCCCGGCGCCTTCGACACGACCCACTTGGCCCGCACCTGATGGATGCCCGCGGCATCATCTGGAAGCTCCGCCAAAGGGAGAACCTCACCGAGGCGGAGATCCGCTGGTTCGCGGCGGGCCTCGCGGCGGGCGAAGTGTCAGACGCGCAGGCGGGCGCCTTCGCGATGGCGGCCTGCCTCAACGGTCTGTCCACCCGGGAGCGGGTCGCGCTGACGCTGGCGATGCGGGATTCGGGCGACGTGCTGAGCTGGACTCTGCCGGGCCCGGTGGTGGACAAGCATTCGACGGGCGGTCTGGGAGACTGTGTGTCGCTCCTCCTCGCGCCGATGCTCGCGTGCGCGGGGGTCTACAATCCGATGATCTCGGGCCGGGGCCTCGGGCATACCGGCGGCACGCTCGACAAGATGGAGGCGATCCCGGGCGTGGCGACCGAGGTCAGCGAAAACCGGTTCCGCGAGATCGTGGCGGATGTCGGCTGCGCCATCGTGTCCGCCACGGGCAACCTCGCGCCCGCCGACAGGCGGCTCTACGCGATCCGCGACGTCACCTCGACCGTCGAGAGCATCGATCTCATCACCGCCTCGATCCTGTCGAAGAAGCTCGCCGCCGGGCTCGGCGCGCTGGTCCTCGACGTCAAGGCGGGCTCCGGCGCCTTCATGACGACGATGGAGGAGGCGCGGGCGCTCGCCCGGTCGCTCGTCGACACGGCGAACGGCGCGGGTTGCCGGACCGTGGCGCTCATCAGCGACATGAACCAGCCGCTGGCGGCCTCGGTGGGCAACGCCGTCGAGGTCGCGGACTGCATGGAGGTCCTGACCGGCGACGCCGACGGCGGCGCGCTCGCCGAGCTCACGGTGGAGCTTTGCGCGATCCTGCTCGTCACCTGCGGCGCGGTCGCCGACGAAGCCGAGGGCCGGTCCCGGATGCGCGCCGCGCTCGCCTCGGGTGCTGCGGCGGAGCGGTTCGGCCGCATGGTCGCCGCGCTGGGCGGGCCGGCGGATTTCCTGGAGCGCTGGACGGACGCCCTGCCGGCGGCGCCCGTCATCGTCGACGTCCCCGCCGAGACGGCCGGCCATGTCGCCGCCATCGACGGGCGGGCGATGGGACTGGCGGTCGTCCGGATGGGCGGCGGGCGGCTCAGGGATGGCGACACCGTCGATCCCGCGGTGGGTCTCTCCCGCGTGGCGCGGCTCGGCACGAAGGTCGCCGCGGGCGATCCGCTCTTCCGGCTTCACGCCCGCGACGGGGCGCGCGCCGAGGCCTCCCGGCGGGCGGTGCTCGATGCGATCACCATCAGCGCGCAGCCCGAGCCGCGTCCACTCGTCCACGAGAGGATCGCCTGATGCCGCGCGCCTTCCTCGTCGTCATGGATTCCGTGGGCTGCGGCGGCGCGCCCGACGCGGCGGACTTCTTCAATGACGGCAGGCCCGACACCGGCGCCAACACGCTCGCCCACATCGCGCAGGCCTGCGCGTCGGGACGGGCGGATCAGGGGCGCTCCGGGCCGTTGCGCATCCCCAACCTCGACGCGCTGGGGCTCGGCGCGGCGGTCCGTCTCGCGTCGGGCGAAGAGACGCCGGGGCTCGAGATGGCGCCCGCGGGACTCTGGGGCGCGGCGACCGAAGTCTCGAACGGCAAGGACACCCCATCGGGCCACTGGGAACTGGCGGGCGTTCCGGTGCCTTGGGACTGGACCTGCTTTCCGAAACAGGATCCCTGTTTTCCCCCCGACCTCGTGGACGAGGTCTGCCGCCTCGCTGGCACGGACGGCATCCTGGGCAACCGCCATGCCAGCGGAACGCTCATCATCGAGGACGAGGGCGAGGCGCACCTGAAGACCGGCTGGCCGATCTGCTACACCTCCGTCGACAGCGTCTTCCAGATCGCCGCGCACGAGCAGGCGTTCGGGCTCGACCGGCTCCTGAAGCTCTGCAGCGACCTTGCCCCACGGCTCCACGCGATGAAGGTCGGCCGGGTCATCGCGCGGCCCTTCGTGGGCGGGCCCGATGCCTTCGAGCGCACCGCGAACCGCAGGGACTTCGCCATCGCCCCGCCGAGCCCGACGCTCTGCGACTGGGTTCGCGCCGCGGGCCGCCCGGTGCACGCGATCGGCAAGATCGGCGACATCTTCTCGATGCAGGGCATCACCGACGTGGTGAAGGGCCCGGACGCCGAGCTGATGGAGCACCTCGTCGACGCGGCGCAAACGGCCGGTGACGGCAGCCTTATCATGGCGAACTTCGTGGAGTTCGACAGCGTTTACGGCCACCGCCGCGACGTCTCCGGCTATGCGCGCGCGCTGGAATGGTTCGACGGCCAGATCCCGCGGGTGACGGAGCGCCTGCGCGAGGGCGACCTCCTTCTCTTCACCGCCGACCACGGAAACGACCCGACCTGGTTCGGCACCGACCACACCCGCGAGCGGGTGCCGGTGGTTGCATGGGGCGCCGGTCTCTGCGAGGTCGGGCAGGTCGGGTTCGTCGACGTGGGCGCCTCGGTCGCGGCCCATCTCGGCGTGCCCTCCCATGGTCCCGGACGGAGTTTCCTGTGAGCTATCGCGACTATCCCAAGGTGGAGCTGCATCTTCACATCGAGGGCGCCGCGCCGCCTGCCTTCGTGCGCGGCCTGGCGCAGGAGAAAGGCGTCGACCTTGCGGGCGTCTTCGCTGCGGACGGCAGCTATTCCTACACCGATTTCTGGCACTTCCTGAAGGTCTACGAGGCCGCGACCTCGGTTCTGACCTCGCCCGAGGACTACGCCCGCCTGACGCGCGCGGTTCTGGCCGAAAGCGCCGCCGCGGGCGTTGTCTATTCCGAGAC
>Ga0102926_1000878_pt1 | contig 17948 bp, 15 predicted proteins | sample SalPonR1_A_D2_MG_FD_78173 | JGI IMG/M metagenome (GOLD analysis project Ga0102926, IMG submission 78173) | Salt pond soil microbial communities from South San Francisco under conditions of wetland restoration - Salt Pond MetaG R1_A_D2_MG | ecosystem: Environmental > Aquatic > Marine > Intertidal...
AGATTATATGGATTATTTTACATTACAAAAAATTCTAAACGAACTAAAAGAAGACGAATTTTTAACTGTAGACAAAGTAGATGGCAAGGATTTATACTATTTAACTGAAACCGGTAAAGATACAGTAGATATGTTTATAGATAAAATTCCTAAAATGTATCGAAAAAACATTGAGGATAATTTCAAATCACTAAGGAAAGAAATAGAAAAGAACAGGCAATTAGTTGGCCATTATTTCCAAAGAAAAGATAAAGATTATACTGTTATTTTACAAGCTTTCGAAGATGATATAACCGTTTTCAATCTATCTATAAATGTTCCAGACGAAGATACTGCAAAAAATATAACCCAAAAATGGAAAGATAATCCAGACAAAATTTATTCTGAATTCATAAATATATTATTTAAGTAGGTGTTAAAGTAATGAAAAATAAAATTATTATATATACAGATGGCGCTTGTTCCAACAATCAAGAAGAAAAAAACCTTGGAGGTTATGGAGCTGTAATGCTCTATAAAAATCATACAAAAGAAATATTTGGTGGAGAAAAAAATACTACAAACAACATTATGGAAATGAAAGCAATAATAGAAGCTTTAAAACAACTAAAAACTAATAAGATTCCTGTTGAAATATATACAGATTCTGCTTATATAGCTAACTGTATCAATCAAAAGTGGTATGAAAAATGGATCAAAAACGGATGGAAAACTTCTAATAAAAAACCTGTAAAAAACCAAGAACTCTGGAAAGCAATAATTAGCTATGTAAAAGAAATTGAAAATATTACCTTCCATAAGGTACCTGGTCATTCAGGCGTTGAGCTTAACGAAAAAGCAGATAAACTAGCCAACAAGGGTATCGACAGTATAAGATAATTCTTTCTTTGCATCTAGATACCCCTGTTGGATATTTTTTAAAATCTTTTGTGTATCAAACTCCAATGTACCTCCTAATGACTCTTTAGGACTTATATCTATAATATCCACGTTTTTATACTTTGAATAATCATAATTATCAGGTCTTAACCTAACTGATATTATTTTATTATAACCTTTTTTTACAAGCATATTAATAGGCAGATTATTGAAAAATCCACCATCTATATAATAATCTCCGTTTATTTTCTCAGCTTTAAATACTGGAAGATACGAAGAAGCAATTATATACTTATATAGATTTCCTTTTTCAATATTTTCAAGAAAAATCTCTTCTAATTTCCTTTTACTAAGATTGTATGTAACCATACCTAAATCTATATTTCTCTTTCGAATATAATCTTCATCGATATTTTCTTTTATCATTTCTTTCATCGGAGATATATCAAGTCCATCTTTATTATTAACAAATAAATCCTCCAATTTGTCTATATCCTTCGATATATTAGAACTAAACTCTTTTGGTAATTCAATTTCTCCTACATTTCCTTCTATAATTTTATCAAAGGATATTTCCGCCCACATTTTTTCTGCAAAATCAATATTTCCCATAGCAAAAATAGCTGAATTTACAGCTCCAACGGATGTCCCAACAATTCCATCTATCTTAATATTTTTTTCCTTTAAATATTTCCACACTCCTATTTGATAAGCGCCTTTTGCTCCACCGCCTTCAAATACTATACCTAACATTTTATCATCTCCATTTAGTTAATATCGTAAATTTCTACTGAATTCAATAATGTATCCTCTATAAGTTTTTCTATTTCTAAGTTTTCTTCATCTTCAATAATTTTAGCTAGGCTAGGCCTCGTAACTGGATTATCTGGAGAAAAAATCGAACAACAATCATCAAAGGGTTTGATAGAGGTTTCATAAGTTTCTATATCCCTTGCAATGTCTACAATATCCATTTTGTCGGTACCTATTAAAGGTCTCAGGATAGGAATGTCTACACTGTTTTGGATCACTCTAAGAGATTTTATTGTTTGACTTGCAACTTGACCTAAACTTTCTCCTGTAATAAGACAATCGTAGTCTTTTTTTTCAGCTATTTCTTCAGCTATTCTCATCATAAACCGTCTTGCTATTATAGTTGTATTCTTATCTAAACACTCTTCTTTTATCCTGGTATATATTTCCAATATATTTATAAAATAAACTTTCATAGGTCCTGTATATACTGATAGGATATCACTTAACTCTTTAATTTTTTCATTTGACCTTATACTAGTATAAGGATAAGCGTGAAAAGAGACACAGTCAACCTTAACTCCTCTTTTACCCATCATATACCCTGCTACAGGACTATCTATGCCTCCTGATAAAAGAACTAGTCCTTTACCATTCGAACCTATAGGTAGACCTCCTCCTCCCTTGTATTTCTCTGAATAAATATAAGTTTTACTTCTAATATCTACATAAACTATAAGATCTGGGTTATGAACATCTACCTTTATATCCTCTACATTTCTTAAAACTTCTCCACCTAAAATCCCATTTAATTCCATAGATTTAACAGGAAAAGTTTTATCTGCCCTTTTGGACTGTATTTTAAAAGTTTTAATATTATTACTTTTTTTCTTAAAATTAACATATTCAACTACTTTATCTTTTATTCCTTGGACGTCACTTTCTACTTTAACACAAGGTGATACAACTACAATACCAAAAACTTTACTGATTCTTTTAATCATTAAATCTACATCTTTATCTATATCTAAAAAAACTTTTCCTCTATCTCTGTAAATTTTCAATTCCTTTTCATCGATAACTCTTTTAAGGGATTGATTAAGCTTATTTTCAAAGTATCCTCTATTTCTTCCCTTTAATACAATCTCTCCTAAACTCATACTAATATTATTATACATATTAACTCCTCATGATTTTTCTGATTTTTTTAACATACTTATTTATTTTTTTAACTACATATTCTGTATCTTCTTCCTTGCTAAACCTTCCGAAACTTATTCTTATTGTACCCTCCACATAATCTTTTGGTATTTTTAATACTTCATATGATGAACTCATCCCTTTATAGTTAGATGAACAGGCCGAACCTGAAGATATATATATTTCGTCCATTTCCAAAAAGTGTATTAAAACTTCACTTTTAATATCTTTTATTGACAAACTTAAAATATATGGAGATGAATTATCTTTTTTGCTGTTAAAGATAATATCATCAATGTTTTTTTTAAGTAAATTTCTATATTTATTGTTAATTTTACTTATCTTTTTATAATCTACTTTAATATTTTTTTGTGCTATTTCACAAGTTTTTGCAAAGGCTGCGATACCAGGGGTATTTTCCGTACCAGATCTTAGATGGTTTTGCTGCCCTCCCCCATATATCATGGGTATAAATTTATTGGGTTCTTTTATATAAAGTCCTCCTAATCCCTTAGGTCCATGTATCTTATGTGAGGAAAAGGACATTGTATCTATGTTTAATGTATCTACATCAATTTTTATTTTACCAAAAGCCTGTACTCCATCTACATGTATCAATATATCCTTATCTATTTTTTTTATTATTTTGGAAATTTTTTCTATATCTTGAACAAATCCTACCTCACTATTAATTAATGGAATCGTAATCAAACCAATAGCATCATCAATTTTATTTTTTAGGTCTTCAATATTAATACTTCCATCTTCATTTATTTGATAATAGCTATAGTCTATACTCTCTCTAAATTTTAAGAAATCACAGTATTTTAAGACTGATGGATGCTCTAATTTACAAGTTAAAATTTTATTCTTTGAATTTTTAAACTTTTTGATTTGCCATAATCCAGTATTGTTACTTTCAGTACCTCCTGAAGTGATAATTACATTAGATAAATTTGCGTTTATTAGCTCACTTATTTTTTTTATACTAGTCCTATATATGTTTTCAGCCTCTACTCCTAGCATATGTAACGATGAAGGATTACCATATTTTTCTTTATGAATATTAAATAAACAATCTAGGGACTTTATATCTAATCTTGTAGTTGCAGCATTGTCAAGGTATATAGTCAATGTTTTCAACTCCTCTGCTAAAAATTATAATTATTGTTTTTTAATAATATTTGATATTGATTTAATTTTTTTACTATGCTATAATTAAGTTGGTTATCCCCCCGATAACCAAAATATATTCCCAATACCCCTTTTAAGCATTTATGCTTAAGATAAGGCGACCTACCCAGGTCGCTTTATCTTTTTTTATGCTCTTTTATAATTTTTTAGGTATCTCATTTTTTCCTTACTATAATAATCAGTTAATTTTTTTATCACTTTATTTCCTGTATTGTACCTCACACTATCTATTCTATTTAATGGCATAATATCTATGGAAGTTCCTGTTACAAAAGCAGCATCAAAAAAATTAAGTTCATCTAACATTATTTCACGCTTTAAAATTGATATATTATTATTTTCACATATTTTAAGTATTTTCTGTCTAGTAGTTCCCAACAAAACCCTTTCATCAGGAGAAGTTATTATTTTTTCTCCTTTAACAAAAAACAAATTAGACCTACTTCCTTCAAGAACCACCTTATTTTCAGTTAAAAAAATAGCCTCATCTGCACCTTCTTCTTTTAATATACTATTTACTATTTTTCTTCTTTCTTGATTTAATATTTTTGCATTAGGATTTTCTCTTTCTTCATAAATTAATATAGTCTTATATCCTTCTTTATGTTTTTCCTTCGATGGATATTTGCTTTCTACCATATAAAGTATTCTAACAGATTCTCCATCTTCATAGTAGGTTGTCTTGATATTATTATTTGTCCTACCTGACTTTACTACTAATTTCTCTATATCCTTTTTGAAATCTTTTTCTAAAATTTCTTTTTTGTATCCTGCTAGATTTATACTTCTATTTAACCTTCTAAGATGATCTTCTAAATAAAGAGGCTTACTGTTAATTAACCTCAAAACATCATAAACTTTTGTTTTTTTTGTTCTTAGTTTTTCTTCGATTATATTTTGTTCAACAATTTCATCATTTAATATTCCATACTCTATTATATTCTCATTTTTCATAAATTACCTCTTCTTTTATAAGTCTATTTTATTTACCAACATTTTTATTATAATACATCTAGCTATTATTATAAAGCATAAAAAAGTCCAGCATTACAGCTGGACTTTAAATTTCATTTTTTATTCTACAACATCTTCTTTAAATTTTTGTATTTCTACTTTGTAGCCATTTGGATCTTCTACAAAAAAATGATATATTCCAAATTCATCATTCTCTTCAGGTAGAGGCGGAACTTTATAACCAGATCTTCCTATATGAGCATATACTTTATCTACATCATTAGCAAGGAGAGTTATTATAGGTCCATTATCTCCTCCGCAGTTTTCTAAATGCTCACAAAATCCAATCTTTCCACCATTTGGTATCTGATAAATTTTACACTTCCCCTGATCTTTAAATAATTTCAATTCCAACAATTCCGAATAAAATTTATGAGTTCTCTCTAGATTTTCTGTACCGTAAAACGCAATCAAACCATTCCATACATCTTTCATATATTATCACTCCTAATTTATGCTTTTTAGCACAGTTATAGTATTTCCTCTAATAGAAAATTTATCAGATAAACCTTTTACAAGAATTAAACCTCTACCACTTTCATCCATAATATTTCTTCTACACTGTACTATTTTTAAACCTTTGCCTTCATCTGAAATTTTTATTTTTATTTTGTTTTTACTTAAAGAGAAAAACAAATTAACCTGCTTTGTTTTATCTTTCTTATTTCCATGAATTACACAGTTTGAAATTAGCTCGTTAAGAATAAGTCTCACATCAAATATATGATTTTGATCTAATTTTTCATCTATATTTGAAAGTATCTCATTGATTACAAGCTGAGCACTTTGTATATCACTTTTAAATTGTTTTTCACAAATATAATGCATATTAACCAACCTCATCTCTACAAAGAATATACCCAGCCTGTTTATTATTTATACAATTAATTCTTATTTTTATTTATTTTTTATTTCTTATAGCCGCCTGAGCTGCAGAAAGCCTTGCGATAGGAACTCTATATGGTGAACAAGATACATAATCTAAACCAACTCTGTGGAAAAAATCTATTGATTCCGGATCACCACCGTGTTCTCCACATACTCCTATTTTCAAATCAGGTTTACTTCTTCTTCCTAGTTCAACTCCCATTTCAACTAATTTCCCTATACCTTTTTGATCTATACTTTGGAAAGGATCCTTGGGCAAAATTTCTTTGTCTAAATATTCTCCAATAAATTTACCTGCATCATCTCTTGAAAAGCCAAAACCCATCTGAGTTAAATCATTAGTTCCAAAAGAGAAAAATTCAGCTTCTTTTGCTATATCATCAGCTATTAAAGATGCTCTAGGTATTTCAATCATTGTTCCTATTAAATACTCTAATTCTACATTTTTTTCCTTTATTACTTCTTCCGCTGTACTTTTTACAACGTTTTTTACAAAGATCATTTCTTCTTCTATGCCCACTAAAGGAATCATAATTTCAGGTTTAACCTTAATTCCCTCTTTCAACACCTCTATTGCCGCTTCTATAATAGCTCGAGTCTGCATTCTAGCCATTTCAGGATATGTTACCGCTAGTCTACAACCTCTATGCCCTAACATTGGATTAAATTCCTCTAAATCGCTAATAATCTCTTTTAGCTTATTCACGGATATTTCCATAGTTTGAGCCAATTTTTTAATATCTTCTTCTTCATTTGGCAAAAACTCATGTAGCGGTGGATCTAAAAGTCTAATTGTTACAGGTCTTTCCTTCATTTCCTTATATATACCTACGAAATCTTCTTTCTGCATTGGTAGTAAAACTTCTAAAGCCTTTTCTCTTTCCTCCACAGTATCTGCTAAAATCATCCTTCTTACAGCAGGAACTCTTTCTTCATCAAAAAACATATGCTCAGTTCTACATAGTCCTATACCTTCAGCACCAAATTTTACAGCAATTTTTGAATCCTTAGGTGTATCCGCATTAGTTCTAACTCCCAAAGTTTTAACTTCATCTGACCATTCCATTAGCTTTCCAAAATCTCCAGATAAATTTGGTTCTACAGTTTTAATTTTTCCTTTATATACCTTGCCAGTAGTACCATCAAGTGAAATCATATCACCTTCCTTAAATACCACTCCATCTACAGTAAAAATCTTGGATTCTTCATTCACTTTTATGTTTTCACAACCTGCTACACAACACTTACCCATACCTCTTGCTACTACAGCAGCGTGCGAAGTCATACCTCCTCTTGATGTAAGTATTCCTTTAGCTGCATTCATTCCTTCTATGTCCTCTGGAGATGTTTCTTTTCTTACTAAAACAACTGCTTCTCCATTTTTTGCTGCAGATACTGCTTTCTCTGCATTAAAATATATCTTACCAGAAGCTGCCCCAGGTGATGCTGGTAATCCTTTTGTTATAGGCTTCACCTGTTCCATTGTTTCAGTATCGAAAGTAGGATGCAGTAGTTGATCTAAAGATTTAGGTTCTATTCTCATAAGAGCATCTTCTATATTTACAACACCTTCTATTTCCATGTCTACAGCTACTTTCAAAGCTGCTTGTGCAGTTCTTTTACCTGTTCTTGTTTGAAGGAAGTATAGTTTCCCTTTTTCTATAGTAAATTCTATATCCTGCATATCTTTATAGTGATACTCTAGCTTTTCACAAGTTTCCTTAAATTGTTTGAATACTTCAGGCATTATATCCTTAAGTTCTTGAATATCTTTAGGAGTTCTTATTCCAGCTACAACATCTTCCCCTTGTGCATTAATCAAAAATTCTCCAAAAAGTTTCTTTTCCCCGGTTGCAGGATTTCTAGTAAATGCAACACCTGTACCAGAATTATCTCCCATATTTCCAAAAACCATAGATTGTACATTTACTGCTGTTCCCATCTTGTGATCTAACTCATTTATATTTCTATAAGATATTGCTCTTGGATTATTCCAAGACTTAAAAACAGCTTCAATTGCAATTAAAAGTTGGTCTTTAGGATCCTGTGGGAAGTCTTCACCTGTTTCTTCTCTATATATATTTTTGAATTCACCAACAATTTCTTTTAAATTCTGAGGTGTTAGTTCTGTATCATTCTCAAAATTATTTTTTTCTTTGAAATCATCCATTACATTTTCAAATAAATATTTTGGTATTTCTAATACTACATCACTGAACATCTGAATAAATCTTCTATAACTATCATATGCAAATCTTTCATTTCCCGTACTCTTACTAAGTCCTATTACAGAATCATCATTCAGGCCTAGATTTAATATTGTATCCATCATACCTGGCATAGAAATAGCCGCTCCAGATCTTACAGAAACTAATAGTGGACTATCTAAATCCCCAAATCTTTTGCCAGTTTGATTCTCAATATCCTTAATACCTTCGTATATTTCTTTAACCATCTTTTCTGATAACTTTTCACCTATATTGTAAAACTCCGTACAGGCTTCAGTTGTTACTGTAAATCCAGGAGGTACCGGCAATCCGATATTCGACATTTCCGACAGGTTAGCTCCCTTGCCTCCTAATAATGATTTTTTTGAGGCTTCACCTTCTTTAAATAAATATACCCACTTTTTACTCATTTGTATCCTCCTTTAATTGTTATTTTTTGAAAGAATTTGTAATATTATGCTAGCTGTTTCTTCAATAGCTCTATTCGACACGTTTATTACTGGACATTTTAATCTATTAAAAATTTTATCTGAGTAGTCCAGTTCTTCTATTATTCTATTTAAGTTAGCGTAATTTGAATTGTTCTTAATTCCCATATCTTTTAATCTTTCTCTTCTTATTGCATTTAAGGTTCTAGGGTCATTAGTTAAACCCACTATTTTTTTGTTTTTAATTTCAAATAATTCTTTTGGCGGTTCAACTTCCGGAACTAAAGGAAGGTTTGCTACTCTATAATTTTTATAAGCAAAATACATACTCAAAGGGGTTTTAGAAGTTCTAGATATTCCAACAAGAACAATATCTGCTTTCTTAAATCCTCTTGGGTCCTTTCCATCATCATATTTAACAGCAAATTCGATAGATTCTACTTTTTCAAAATAATAGGACGTTAACTGGCGATTAAGCCCTGCTTCTCTCTTAGGTTCAATCCCTGTAAGTTCAATTAAAGGACGGATTAAAGGCCCTAAGAGGTCAACTATTTTGATGTTGTTTTCCTCTGCTCTCTTATTGATATAATCTTTCATGTCTTTAATTACCAAGGTGTAGACAATCAAACAGTTTTTACCTTTACAATAATCTATTACTTCATCTATTTGATCTTCATCTAGAACAAAAGAAAATTTCTTCATCCTTTCTATTGAACTATTAAATTGGATTTTTGCAGCTTGTGCCACTAACTCTGCTGTTTCCCCAATAGAGTCGGAAACAACTACAATTTCTGACTTTCTAAATTCTCCCATTATACCTCCTTTTTTATGTGTTATACTATTTGTTGTTAATTTTAGATATAGTATAACATATATCTTTAGTGATTTTAATATTTTTTTTGATAATTTTATGATATATTTATATATAAGTTGATTTAAAGGATGAAAAGATGAATTACGAATTTTTATTAAAGTATATATCACAAGAAAATTTAAATATAATAATTGATTTTATAGATAAATACGGGATGATTGCTGGTATATTACTTCCAGTTATTGAATCATTTTTCCCTGTTATACCTCTAGTACTTTTTGTTACCATAAATATTTTAATATTCGGTTTTTTTAGGGGATATCTATATTCATATCTAGGAAATATTATTGGTTCTTTCCTTTTGTTTTTATTAATTAGATATATAAGAAAGAAGAAATTTTCTAAATCCGTAGATAAAGATACTAAATTCTATAATATCCAAAAGAAATTAAAAGAAAACGATTTCAGTTTCCTTTTTATCCTCTTTTGTTTTCCCTTTACTCCGTCCTTTTTAGTAACGGGCATCGCAGCTATATCAGATTTCAAATTTAATCATTTTGTTATCTCTTTACTTTTAGGAAAGTTAGTTATGATATTTTCTCTTTCTTACATAGGTTACAATATAGCATCTTTTTTCGAAACTCCAGCCAAATCAATTATTTTGATTATAATTATTATAGCTATTAACTTTATAGGCAGATATCTACTCGATAAATATTCTAATAAAAATTAATTTTTTTTATTTTCAAAGCCACTATAAACATTAAACCTTTTACCTCTTATAAACCCTACTAATAATATACCCATCTTTTTACCTTTTAAAACAGCATCTTTTGTAACGGCTGATTTAGAAAATATACCTTCAATGCTTTCTGGTAATAATTTGTCTAGGACTTCTGTAGTAATTCTTCCGGAAAACAAAATGAAAATCCCATTCATATTGTGTTCATTTCTAACTATATATCCTATTGTCTTATCCAAGGCATTTTGTCTACCTATATCATCAGCAAAATATATTAATTGATTGCCTTTTAATATTCCACTACTGTGTACCCCTCCAGTTTTTTTAAACAAAGATGATTTCTGAGTAAATATTTCCATTGCTTCAACTATTTCTTCAGGTTGTATTTTATATTTGTTTAAATGCTTCTGAGGAATTTTTCTATTTCTATTAACTACACAATAACATTTTCCTTTACTCTGTCCAAAATTTTTCATTTCTATTTTATCTATATCTTCATATCTTGATACATATCCTCTAGTTAATAAAAAACCTACTACCATATCCTGCAGATTCTTTTTTAAACATAATCTACTGCATACGGGTCTATTGTTTACATATATCTCCAATTCAAATTCTACAACTACTTCATCATATATCTCTTTATAATTTTCATCTTCATATCTTATTATTTTCATTTTATCTTTAATCATATATTCATCTCGTCTTTTTCTAAATAAAATTCTATATCCTCTTTAGTATTAAAATTTATAAACATTTCCCAATTAGGACTATATAATCTTGCTGTTTTTTCTTCAATAAACAAACATTTTAAACTTTTGGCCAGTTTGTGCACAGAGTACCCACCATTTAAAATATATTCTTTTATATCTTTAGTCATTTCTTTTGAATAAAATGCATTGAAAGGCTCAATCCAATCTCCTAAAAGAGTTATACCTGCTTTATATTCGTAATCTATCAGTTCACTTTTTAAAAATTTTATATACTGGATGTTTACCGAAGGCATATCACAAGCCAAAAAGTAGGTATACAAACTTGAGGAATTAACCAATCCAGTATATATTCCTCCTATAGGACCTTTATCTTTAATTATATCTGTAAATGTATTGCAATTTAATCCATTGTAATAATGAGGATAGTTTGTAATAACAATAATATTGTCAAACTCTTTATCCAGTAATGAAATCTGCATTTCAACTAATCTTCTATTTTTTATACTTAGAAGTTCTTTATTTCTTCCCATTCTCTTACTTTTTCCACCTGCTAAAATTACTGCAGTTCCAAATTTTTTCATAATACCAACTCTTTTTTTATATTTTACCACCACAAGAAAAATTTACTGCTTCTTCAGTTTTATATAGCTTTCTAATATTTACAGTACTAACCTTTAATTCAGGTATTTTTGCAATAGGATCTAATTTAGGATTTGTAAGACAATTAGCTGGTCCCTCTGCAAAATGAAAAGGTATAAATACTACCCCCTCCTTAATATCCTCAGTTACAAATGCTCTAACCTTTATACTTCCTCTTCTTGAACTTACAACAATAATTTCTCCATCTACTACATCTAGTCCTCTTGCGGTTAGAGGGTTGATTTCTACGAAAGATTCAGAATACAAATTATTTAACCCTTCTATTTTTCCAGTCATAGTTCTAGTATGATAATGATAAAGTATCCTTCCTGTTGTAAGGATGTATGGATAGTCATCACAAGGCGTTTCGTTACTTTTTGCATATTCTGCTGGTATAAACAAACCTTTACCTCTGGCTGGATTATCTTTGTGAAGATATTTAGTTCCTGGATGTTTTTCATCAGTACAAGGCCACTGCAATCCTACTTCTTCTATTCTACTATATTTTATACCTGCATACTGAGGTGTCAGCGAAGATATTTCTTCTGCTATTTCTTGTGGTTTATTATAATTTTCCTTCATTCCTAATCTTTTAAGTATATCTCTTATTATTATCCAGTCCGCCTTTGACTCACCTATTGGATTTATAGCTTTTCTTACTCTCTGTACTCTTCTTTCTGAATTTGTAAAAGTACCGTCTTTTTCGGCAAAAGAAGCTGCTGGAAGTATCACATCTGCAAATTCTGCAGTTTCATTTCTGAATATATCCTGAACCACAATAAAGTCTATATTGTTTAGTGATTCCTTAACGTGACTTAAATCTGGATCTGAAATCATAGGATTTTCTCCCATAATATACAGAAATTTAAGTTTCCCTTCAAATCCCTTTTTAAACATTTCAGTAACGGTTAAACCAACAATGCTATCCAGATTCTTATCCCAAGCTTTTTCAAATTTTTCTCTACTTTTTTTGTCATTTATTTTTTGATATCCTGGATATACATTCGGTAAAGCTCCCAAGTCACAAGCTCCCTGTACGTTATTTTGACCTCTAAGTGGATTAATGCCGGCAGATTCTTTCCCAATATTTCCACAAAGCATAGCCAGATTAGCTAAACTCATAACTCCTTGAGTTCCCGTAGTATGCTGAGTTACTCCCATAGAATAAAAAATACTTGCCTTTTCTCCTTTTCCGTAGTATCTTGCTGCTTTTATAATATCTTCAGAATCAACACCGCAAATATCTGCAGCTACTTCTGGAGTATACTTTTCTACTAGCTCAACTAGTTTATGGTAGTCTTCAGTTTTTTCTTTGATATATTCTAGATCCTGAAGTCCTTCTTTTATAATTACGTTCATTAAACCGTTAGCTAAAGCCACATTAGTTCCGGGAGTAATAGGTAAATAAATATCTGCTTTTTCTGCCAATGGAATAGTTCTTGGATCCGCAACTATTAATTTTGCCCCCTTATTTTTAGCTTGCTTAATAAATGCTCCTAATACTGGATGGGTTTCTGTAGTATTAGATCCTGTTACAAAGATCACATCAGAGTCTAATATTTCTTTATTGCTATTTGTCATAGCTCCGCTACCTAAAGTAGTTGCAAGTCCTGTAACTGTTGAAGCATGACAAAGCCTCGCACAATGGTCCACATTATTATTTCCAAAATAACCTCTTACCATCTTTTGAAAAAGATAGTTCTCTTCATTGGTTACTCTTGCAGAAGATAATCCGGCTAAGGAATCATTACCATACTTTTCTTTAGTTTCCAAGATTTTACTAGTTATTAAATCATAAGCTTCTTCCCAAGAAGCTTCAACAAATTCTCCGTGCTTTTTTATTAGGGGTTTTTTTAATCTATCTTTATGATTTATAAATCCATAAGCAAATTTTCCTTTTACGCAAAGTAGCCCCTTGTTACTTTCTCCATAATAAGGCTCAACTTCTACTACTTCATTTCCTTTTACTACTAAATTCATTTGACAGCCTACTCCACAGTATGGACAAGTTGTTCTAACTTTTTTTGTCTCCCAAGTTCTGTATTTCACCGTTTTCTTTGGCCTAAGAGCATCTACCGGACACAAAGACACACAGGTTCCACAAGACACACAAGGGCCTTCTTTCAATTTATCGTGAAATCCCGTAGTGACAAACATCTCTTCACCTCTATTAGCAAAGGTAAGGGCATCAATTACCTGAAGTTCAGAGCAAGCTCTGACACACAGCCCACACAATATGCATTTATTATTATCTCTAATAAAAAACTCATTTGTATAATCTATATCCATAGAATTACGAGTATTCTTATAATTTCCTTCCTTTATATCATATTTATAACAGTAATCTTGAAGTTTACAATCTCCCGCTTTTTCACAAGTAAGACAATCTAAAGGATGGTCGGAAATCATCATATCAAGTATCATTTTTCTATTATCTACAGCTTTTTTGCTTTCAGTTTCTACCTTCATACCTTCTTTTATGTTTGTAGCGCAGGCAGGTACCAATTTATCTATTCCTTCTATTTCTACTAAACACAGTCTACAAGAAGCACCGTTTTCTATTTTCAAGTCCTTATGATAGCACAAGTTTGGTATTTCAATACCATTTTCCAAAGCTACTTTAAGCAGGGACTCCCCTTTTTCCCCGTATATGTCTTTTCCATTAACATTTATTTTAACCTTAGCCATAAATCATCCTCCACTTCTAAATTCAATCACTTTTATATTTTTATTTATTTTACCACATATTCTATTATACTATAAGTCTTTTATTTATAAAGAAACAAGGGGCCAATTAATTAGCCCCTTGAATTATTTTGTAGTTATATTTAGAACAATCCTGTTATTAAGCCATCATCCTGTACATCGATTAATTCAGATGAAGGAACTTTTGGTAGTCCAGGCATCTTCATTATATCCCCTGTAGATACTACTATAAATCCTGCTCCAGCTGATACTGTAGCTTTACTTACAGTAATGTTGAATCCTTCTGGTCTTCCTATTACTTTTGGATCATCTGATAATGAAGCCTGTGTTTTTGCCATACATATTGGCAGGTCACTAAATCCTAAATCAGTAAGTCTCTTTATTTCTTTATTAGCTTTTTTAGTATAGTCTACTCCATCCGCTCCATAAATTCTTGTAGCTATTTTTTCTATCTTTTCTTTTATACTGTCTTCATCATCGTATATGAATTTGAAGTTTTTATTATCTTCTTCTGTTAATCTTATTACTTCTTCCGCTAAATCTACTCCGCCTTCAGAGCCTTTTTCCCATACTTCTGATAATGCTACGTTTACTCCGAGTTCCTTACATTTGTCTTCTACTAGTTTTAGTTCTGCTTCTGTATCAAATGGGAATTTGTTTATTGCTACTACTGCTCCTAATCCAAATTCTTTTGTTATGTTTTCTACGTGTTTAAGTAAGTTTGGTATTCCTTTTTCTAAAGCTACTAAATCTTCTTGATTTAGTTTGTCTTTAGCCGCTCCTCCGTGATGTTTTAGTGCTCTTACTGTTGCTACTATTACTACTGCATCCGGCTTGAATCCTGCCATTCTTGCTTTTATGTCTAAGAATTTTTCGGCTCCCAAATCAGCTCCAAATCCTGCTTCTGTTACTACATAGTCTGCGAAGTGTTTTGCCATTCTTGTTGCCATTAGAGAATTACATCCGTGGGCTATGTTTGCAAAGGGTCCTCCGTGGATGAATGCTGGTGTTCCTTCTAATGTTTGCACCAGGTTTGGTTTAAGAGCATCTTTAAGTAGTGCTGCCATTGCCCCTTGTGCATTTAAGTCTCCTGCTGTTACAGGGTTTTTATCTTTATCATAGGCTACGATTATCTTTGCCATTCTATCTTTTAAATCTTTTATATCTTTTGATAGACAAAAGGCTGCCATAACTTCACTTGCTACTGTTATGTCAAATCCATCTTCCCTTGGTACTCCATTAGCCTTGCCTCCCAGACCGCAGGTTATATTCCTTAACTGTCTGTCATTCATGTCTACAACTCTTCTCCAAGTAATGTTTGTCACGTCTATATTTAATTCATTACCCTGTTTGATATGGTTGTCAAGCATAGCTGCCAATAGGTTATTTGCTGCTCCTATAGCGTGAATATCTCCTGTGAAGTGTAAGTTTATATCTTCCATAGGTACTACCTGTGCATATCCTCCACCAGCTGCTCCACCTTTTATTCCAAATACCGGACCCAAAGAAGGCTCTCTTAAGGCTACTATTGTATTTTTTCCTAACTTTGTTAGTGCATCTGCTGTTCCTATTGTTGTTGTAGTTTTTCCTTCTCCTGCTGGAGTCGGTGTTATTGCTGTAACCAGAATTATTTTCCCATCTTTGCTCTTTGTTTTATTTAGTACGTTATAATCAATTTTTCCTTTGTACTTACCATACATTTCTACTTCATCTTCTGTTAGATTAAGTTTCTTTGCTATTTCCCTTATGTCTTTCATTTCCGTTTCTTGTGCTATTTCGATATCACTTTTAAATCCCATTATTACCTCCACTGTTTTTTTATTATTCTATTATATTAACGTCTATAAAACGTCTATATAATTTCGATAAATAATTAACGTTATTCCCTTATATCTCTTGTTCTCCATACTATTATAATTTATCATGTTTATAAGAAATTTAAAAGTATTAGGATACTAAAAGGAGACTAAAATGTATAAACAACTATTAAATCCAATAGAAACTATGGACGTGATTTCTAATAAGTCTATCGATAAAACCAAGTTAACTTTAACTCAAAAGCTAATTCAAGGAATTCTTGCCGGAGCTTTCATAGCCTTTGGAAGTCAAGGATATATTACTAGTTCTTCATTAGGCTTGTCTAAACTAATAGGAGCAGCAGTATTTCCAATAGGATTAATCCTTATAGTCATACTTGGAGCTGAACTATTTACCGGCAATAATCTTATGACCATTGGTCTAATCCAGAAAAAAATAACTGTGCAAAGTTATATTAAAAGTCTTACTACCGTATATATAGGAAATTTAATAGGATCTTTAACAATAGCATTTCTTATTAATCTATCTTCCTTAAATACGGATTTATTAGGTCAAGCATCTTGTTCTATTGCTATTTCAAAAGTTAATCTTACTTTTACCGAGGCTTTAACTAGAGGAATCTTATGCAATATAATAGTAGTCTTAGCTGTTTGGATGGCATTTTCTGCCGATGGTCTAGTAGCAAAATCTTTAGCATGCTGGATGCCTGTTACACTTTTTGTTTTTGTTGGGTTTGAACACTCAATAGCAAATATGTTTTTCATACCATTAGGAATACTCTCCGGAGCAAATATAAGTATTTATCAAGCAGTTTTTAGTAATATACTTCCAGTTACAATTGGTAACTTTATAGGTGGAGGTATAATTATCCCTTATCTTTATTATTTTGTTTACTTAAAGAAATAAACTTGATAGTATTAATATAATAAATTATAAAGGATGATAAATTTGGAAATAAATATATATTTTCTAGGTTCACCAAAAGTCTTTGTAGATAAAAAAAGAATATACTTCCCTTACAAAAAAGCAGAAGCTTTATTTTACTACCTATATTTTGCTAAGTCATCTTCAAGAAATCATCTTACTGAAATGTTTTGGCCTGATTTTGATGAAAAATCGGCAAAGAAAAATTTAAGGGACGCTCTTTATAAAATAAAAAAAACTTTTGACTTTGACATCCTTATTTCTCCTAAAAGAACTACTTTAATGATTAATGATGAATACACAATAAAATCCGACATTGATAATTTTAAAGCCGATAATGCATTGAACCTTTATAAGGGAAATTTTCTTGAAAATTTCGTAGTTAAAGAATGTTACTCTTTTGAAGAATGGATACGGGAAAAAAGAGATTATTACAAAAATATATACATAGACGCTATAAAAAATAAGCTTTACGAAAACATGAATTATACTGGCGTAAAAGATATTGAATACTATGCTAATATTATTTTAAAAGAAAACCCTTACGATGAAAAAAACTATAGAGATATAATGAAAATTTACTCTTTCAGAGGAGATTTTAACAAAGCTCTATCCCTATACTATGAATTATCAGATCTGCTAAAAAAAGAACTAGATGTAGAACCTCAACCTTCAACAAAAAAAATATTTAACGAGATTATAGAACTTAGAAGTTTTGAATCTAAAGAAGAAAAAAAAGATAAAGTATTCATAGGCAGATATGAAGAAATGCATGAGCTCAAAAAACATCTTGATGAATTTATAAAGGAACAAAATAAAGCATTGTTTGTATATGGGGAAGCAGGAATCGGAAAAAGCTTTATTACAGAAAAATTCATATCATTAAGTCAAAAAAAGAAAATACCAGTTTTCAAAAGTCAATGCTTTGAAGCTGAACAAAACTACTATTTAAAACCTTGGGATGATATTTTTTCTCAAATATCAAATATCATAAAAGAAAAAAATATA
>Ga0102926_1000880_pt1 | contig 17937 bp, 24 predicted proteins | sample SalPonR1_A_D2_MG_FD_78173 | JGI IMG/M metagenome (GOLD analysis project Ga0102926, IMG submission 78173) | Salt pond soil microbial communities from South San Francisco under conditions of wetland restoration - Salt Pond MetaG R1_A_D2_MG | ecosystem: Environmental > Aquatic > Marine > Intertidal...
AGCGTTCGGCTACCACTAACTGGAATAATACCACAATCAAGATATGCGGTGTCTCCACTGAACTCGAAACCATCTGGAGTTAATTCAAATCCTGTACCCACAACTGTTGCATTGTTCCCATTGCCTGTGAAATCTGTCAAACCCGAACTAGGATGTAAACCTAATAACATATTTTCATATTGTGGATAATCACTTGAATCATTCTCATCCATTGCACGACCATCAGGTGCACTAGGAATGCTCACACTAACATCCGTGTAAGTACCCACAAGTGCCTTCTCAAAATCGGTAATATCAGCATCATAAGTGATTGAAGTATATGTTCCAGTTGCACCATCAACAATGATTGATGAGAAAGTAACATCTGGAATCATCACGTAACCATCTTTGACCTTGACTTCCTGAATCCACCTATCGTCAAATGTGCCAGTGGAGGAGTAGTGATCTACCCTGACGGAATGACCGTTGAAATTTGGTATATCAGCAACTGCCACAAGGATGTCATGTTTATCGGCTTTGCCTTTTCCGGCATTTGTAGCAGTGATTTCAAGCCCATGTTTGTGTTTTTCAGTTTTTAATTTGATGTCTGTTTTGGAAAACACTTTGGAATTTTTATCTTTGTATTTGAAATCACTTTGTTTAAAATCTTTTTTTGATTCTTTAAGGTCTTTTTGTCCTGTTTTTACGTCAATTATTTTTTGTTTGTCTTCGAATTTTTGTTCTGCTGCACTTGCAAAGCTACATAACAATAATAGAGTAATTGTTAAAATAATTATTTTGTTGAATTTCATAATATACTCCTTATGTTATTGAAACTCCGCTTCCTGCTGAACTTGCTACATCTGCTGCTGCTGATGGGTCTTTTATGACAGCAAGATAGAAAATCACTAATGCAATAATTATTGTTGCGAAACCACCTGCTGCAACCATTGGATTGTTCAGAAGTTTGTTTTTCAACGCTCGGAGTCCACGATTGACTTCTACCTCTACCATGACATTTTGTGCTTCTGGATTTGCTTCATATAAATATCCCACAATGTCTGAAGGTGTTATGACTCTTCTAATATTTTGAACTTCAATTCCTTCTTGGAGAATATTTATTGCTGCAATGTATTCATCTTTAGTCAGAATGAAAGATACGTCATACCCGTTTCTATCTGTTGCAAACACCTTGACTTCCTTTCCAAGATCAACTGCGAATGAATCTCTAATTACTGACATTGAGAAACCTCCTGTTTTTGTGCTTTCACCAATTCTTCATATTTTTCTTTGGTGTATAGTGGTGCTTTCAAAATTGCTTCAACATCTTCCAAACTATCAACATTCAAATTCTTGAGAATTGATATAACTGGAATTACATCAGGGTTTAACGCTCTTGCATCACTGTCTTTGTTTGCGAGAACAAAAGTGATACCACAAAGTCTTAAAGTGTCTTTCTTGGTATATCTGTAAGGTCTGTCACCGTTAGTTGTAATCATTGTAGAAGCAACTGAACGTGCTTTTCTTGGAACGATAACACCACTTTCATTTATTTCCAATACACCTTGTTTAGCAAATATTAAAGGTAGAAATGGTGCAAATTTAGCAACAACTATCATTAAAGCTGTAAGCAAAATCATGATAATAGCTTCGAGAGCAATTAGAATTGTATCCATTATTCGTCACCCTTTCCGAAAACCTGACCAAACATTCCACGTTTCACTGGTTGTGAATTATTATCACTGGTTTCAATGTGCTGATACATTCCAGTCAGACGTTCCATTAATTTTCCTTTCCTTGCAACTGAAAGACCTGCTGTCAATAATGACCGTGTTTCTACCATCGAACCTCTATCATATGCACGTATTTTTTCGCCTCTTGTCATCTTAGAACGTTTCAAAATATCTTGAATCAAAAGGTCATCTTTAATATCGAGAATTTCATCTTCTGTTAAATTGGCAACCTGCATTGCTTTATTAAGATATGGAAAACTCTGTTCAATTTTTTTGTCATTAATGTCATAGTGAACACCTAATAATTCAGCAATCCCCATATTAGACTGGATAGGTGCAGGTGTAACACCTTCATTTTCACTCATTTATAATCACCATCCAAATTTTCATAAGAAACGTAGAAAGCTCTAAGGAATTGCACCATTGCAACAAAGAAGAAACTAAGACCTAATGCATACGCTTCGCTAACGTTAATTGTTATTCCATCATTTGTCACCAATTCAACCCAAGTAGAAGAAGCTGCCATAACAAAGGCAGAAAGAGCTGACATAATTGTGACAATAAATCTATCTTCCTTATTTTTGACAAAGAAAGATAAGATAAAAAAAGCCATTCCCACCATGATGAGAATGGCATACATGTTTATGTTCATTTTTCGATACCTACCTTATGTGTTATCCATTAGCTGACGACCAACTATTACGATGATAAGAACACCAAGTAGAGGAATACCAACCCAAGTATAAGACTTTACAGAGTTGTAACCATTGGTTGCATCTGTGTCGTTAAGGTCGGTGATTGCAGTGTCGGTTGCAGAGAATATATTTGCTAAGATAAGAATTGTAATTGCAAGACCGATAGCAAGACCACTAATAACCTTAAGGATTGTTTCTGCTCTTTTATCTTCAATGAACTGTTCAACGTAATCGGTGAATTTAGTTAAATATGATTTTGCAGACATTTTTTTTCCTTTCACTTCCTGATATATTACTATTAGTAATAATAGTATATAAATGTATTTATAGAGTTTATTACTCAAAATAATATTTATGCCTCAGCAGCTTGGTTTTCTGAAGCATCATCTATCCATGTTCTAATTGTTCTATGACTAACACCTGCAATTTTCTGAATATCAATCCATGTGTGATTCTTTTTGAGTTCATTAACGCAATTTAACATCACCTTGATTTGACTATTAATTTTTTTACGTTGTGTTGCATCAACTTTTCCTTCTGTAGCATCATCGTTAAGATATTCATCCATGATTCTGGTGGTGAATTCCGTTTTCTTTACTTCATATTTCGCTATCCATTCTTCAGGTGGTTTTGGGAATCCAATTTTATCAACAACGTGCCTTCCACCACTGAAAGTTGGAAATTCGTATTTCTTCAGCTTCGTATTTCCCCAAAGTGCATTGTGTTCGATCTTCCAACAGTCACCGAAAGCAAGATTGTTTTCTGTATCAATTTTTTTCATTTCGACAATTGTATGCATTAGGTCACGAACTTGTAAGTCAACAAATCGCATTGAAGGAACAGTATAAGCCACACACAAGTTCTTGTGTCTGAATGTTTGGTTTATAAGACCCAACATTTTATTTTGTTTTGACATGAATTCTCTTGCGTTTCCTGCGCTTCCTGCTTCCTCGAAAAGGATACAGTCACCTTTCTTTGCAAGCTTGATAGCAGTGATGAATTCTTCGAGAGTAAAAACAACCCACACCATAGACTTATAGAAATTTGGATTGACAGCACCCAATAATGAAGCAGCAGAAAGTGTTTTTCCACCTCCAGTTTCTCCAACAAAAATGTATAGTGAATTTTTATTTTTCGACAGAATTCTATCTTTGGAATACTTTGCCATTGTTGTGAAATTGTTATTGTTAGGTTTTGCCATTACTCAACACAACCGTCAATAACAAATTCTGTATTATTTTTTCTTGCAGCAGGATAGAAACCGTTTCTGTATGCTAATTTTTGGAGTGCTCTATGAACAAGTTTTATTTTTTTCAAATTATATATTGCTAAATTGTTTCTTCTTTCAATCTGATTTCTTCCACCTTCAACCTTTATTGAGTCAATTTCTTGAATTTCTTGAAGGTATTTTTTGTCGAAATATGGAGTCAGTAGAGTTTCAAGATTTTCAACAAGTTCAGAAACAGCAGTATGGTTTCCAAAAGCAGCACTTTGTGTAATTAATTGGTTGATGAACCATATCTGACCTGCAAGGTCTGTTACTTGCATACTCGAATTATCTTTTTGGTATTTCGTTTTTGTCACTTCCTGTAATATTTTTTTGATTATATATTACTTGGAGTAATATCTATAAAAACATTTCGTTATCAAGGGAAATTGACTTCCACATTTTAGAAGACAAACCACATACAGAAGGCGTTTTGAAGTCTGGAAATGTGGATGGAGGAAGTCGACCACCACTATACAATAATACATTACGAAAATATGACACCCAAGAGTACATGGGTAAGGCGAAAAAATGTGATTGATTTCCACTTTCATACCAATTTTTCACTAAATTAGAACAAAAAAGATAACAGAAGGCATTGCAACATGTGGAAATCGTTATCTAGTGACATTACAAAATGAAAGTTGTAACGAAGTCACCAATGATGAATGTAGCAATGTAACCAATTGTAATGTTAGTCATGAATGGAATACTCTTTCTGAAAATTGGTGCAGTGATGACAATTGCAAACACCGAATAAATGAATACAGAAATTAAATAAGAAGGTTGTATAAGTCCAATAGCAAGGAATCCTTTCACATCAGCACCACCAAAGATTCTTGAAACAATCAACAATATAGTGAATATGAGAACCCAACTAATCATGTAGAAATAATCAATTCCATTGAAGTATATATTTGATACTATGGTGATGAATCCAACCCCGAACATATAACACCATAGTTCATTAGAAACCATCCGCTCTTTAATGTCATAATAGCTTGCTACAATCAAAAAAGGAAGTATTGAAAGGAATGTTAGCGTTTCCAGAATTTCACCTTCTCGAACAATCCTTTCTTTTCTTCAATTATTTCAGGTTCAATGTATGTTTCTTCAATTGGTGGTGATCGATGACGTGCAAGAACTTCTTTCTTTCTTTTCCTTTCAGCTTTCTTAGCAGCTTTTTCAGCACGTCTTTTTTCATGTCTTTTGAATTGATTTGCTTCAATCTTTTCAGCACGTTTTTCAAGGTGTTTTAAATTCATCCAATCACCTCAATTCCGTCAATTCTTCTTGAATCCAAATAACTGTTTTCAAGCCATCTTACAACAATCACATCACCTGATTCAGCATCATATAATTCATGTTCTTCACCATAATATAATGTAATGGATTCATTGGCGATTTTCAAAGTCAAATCATCATCGAAATGTGCAGGCGATACTTCCATAATTAGACAATCTTCATATCCGTTGCAATCTCCAATATATTGTGAATTAAGCGTATAGGTTTCATAATATACTTCGTCACATGAATCAATATACATTATTCCACCCATTGCAATAAGAACAAGTCCGCCACTAATTGCAATTGAAGACAATAAGAGTTTAATACCCTTATTCATTTTTACCACCTTTCAGTTTCTTGATTAGTCTTCCAATTGTCAATTCGTGCATTATTATTGCTTTATTTTCTTCTTGAATGAGTTTGGTTTCCCAATATGGCATTGATTCTTTAAGTCCTTCCTGAACTTCCTGCCATTGTTTTTCCGTCATAATAAATTTCAATATTTTTTTAATCATCGTTTTTCTCCCTAATAAGATATTCTTCTTCTAACTTCCTAAATTCATCGTCTTTTAACTCTCTATAATCTGCTTTATCAAAATGTTTTGATATAATACTGATTGAAAGTATTGCACCCAACACCCACAAACACACAAAACCGCCAACAGCAAAAATAATCAACCATGCTGCAATATGTAAAATATCCACTTTATTCACTCTCCACTTTTTCGTTTTTCAGTTCCCTAAGTTCCATGTAGTTTTTTGCATCACGGAAACTGATTCCTGCCAATACAAATGTTGCGAACATGAACAGAATACCCATTGCATACATCAAGTTTCCATAATGAGTTGGTGTCCATCCTATGAAATCTTCGTAATCGATTTTGGAGAAACACCAAGCAATAAGAATCATTGCTGAATATATGAAGTATCCAAGAAAATGAATTAGTGCTCTACCTATGTATTCTACTGCAAGTGAAAATTCGTGTGGTATTGTTATAGTTTTATCTTCGTTTTTCATGTTATTAACCTCAAAATAACTTCAGGAAGTTGTCCGTTATGAACAATGAAATATTTCTTTCCTTCTGTTCTTGCAAACATCATTCTATTTGCAAGGTTTTTGATTAATGTATCTTGTTTTTTCCAGTGTAATTTCTGGATATCTCTTATGTCAATTGTTTCTTTTTTCATTTCAATCACGTTTTTGAAGTGGTGGTATTAGTCGAGATAACCTAAGAAAACTCAATGGTGGGTTTGTTTGGCTTATCTCATGGGTTCTAAGGCATAATACCCTTGAACTTTAATCCACTTGAATTTCTGTCCTTTTTTCCAATTTTCAACATCCACAATAGTTGTTGGAATGGTTAGCCGGAATTGTCCGTTATATTCTTGCAAAATATTCATTTTTTTACTCCAAATTTAAAGTACTTCAAAAAGTATTGATTTAAATACTATATAAGTGTATCTACGTTCAGAATAGAGGTGATAATCAATGGAAATTTTAGAAGATGGTAATAACCATAATGAAAAGAAGGTAGTTATCGGAGTAACTTTATATAATACAACATGGTAACATTTTATGGTGATAAAATGAACCGAAAAGAATTAGAAAATGACACCAACATGCAAAAATGGAAAATTCTTCTGGAACAATATTCGACAAATCCACAACAATATTGGACTAAGTGTCTTACATCAATGATGTATTTCACAGAAATGACAGAAAAAACACCTGAACAGCTTATTGTAGATGCAAAAGATGAATTGGGAAAACCACTTGATGAAAGGGAATTGACATTTCTTATTCCAAAATTCAAAACATATCTTGAAAGAGGTGAACATATCAAACATGATGCAACAGGAAAAAGAAAGAAACTTTCACCAAAATCAGTATATCTATATGTTGCGGCAGTCAAGAGTTTCTATGACTACCACTACATTCCAGTTCCTAAAACCAAAGGAAAGAAAAGAATTCCAAAAACAAAGAATGAAAATGATGCAATTCCTTCTATTGCTGAAATTAGAGATTTCTTAGAACATTGTAACCCTATGGAAAAAGCACTTGTCTTGTGTGCTGAAAGTGGTGGACTCGGTGCGGCAGAACTATCCAGTTTGAAAGTTTCTACATTTTGGGATGGCTACGATAAAAACACAGGAATCACCACACTGTTTGTCACAAGACCTAAGACAGATATAGATTTCTACACATTTTTGAGTCCTGAAGCTTCAAAAGCAGTAATTGAATATCTTGATGAACGTGATGCACCTGCAAAATATGATACTAAGTTCTATATTGACAGAGCAAAGAAAACAAATACAACAAATGATTCATACCTTTTCATACATAATAAGATTACAGATGAATACCTTGAAACTGGCAATGAAGAACTTCGATACTTGAACCCTGACTTAATAAGAGCAAGATATAGAGAAGTCAATCGAAAAGCCAAAATAAGTACTAAGAAAGGTTCATATAACAATATCAGAGCACACACAGTCAGGAAATTATTCAACAAAACGCTGAAACTGAAAGGATGTAACAATGCTATGGTTGAATTTTGGATGGGTCACAAGCTTGATGATACACAAAGTGCATATTTTTTCAAGACCGACAAAGTTACACCAGAAGATATTGTAATGATGAAGGAAATGTATACTAAGTATTATCCATTTCTCATTGTACAAATGGAAAAACCTATTGCTGAAACACCTGAATATCAGAGATTGGAAGAAAAGAACTTGGAACTTGAAGCAGAAAATGCAAGAATCCAAGTTGAAAGAAGTGAACACGACAGACTTCGGGAACAGGTTGCAACACTTATGCAGTATACCGGAATGGATACTAAGGAAGCATTCGTCACAATTAAGAAAAAGAAAGCATCTGAAGAAGAAAAATACATGGATGACCCAATTTCACACGATGTAAAAGCATTTAAAGATCATCAGAAAGAAGAAAATTAACCTTTTTTTATTAATGCAATGTGTGTTACACCTGAAATCGCTATCTACATACTTGATTTTTCAGGTGTAACATAGCAAATTCCTCCTTTTTCCTTCTTTTTTATTCATTTTTTGATACCCATTGTGTATGTTACACCTGCCTGTTACACCTGCCTTTTTTCGCCATACCTTATATAAAAGAAAAAAGTTATAATTTATTACGATAATAGAAAAAAAGGCAGGTGTAACAGTCAGGTGTTACGGGATAGATGGTTATCAAATTTTAAGTAAAAAGAAGATATTTTTGTGTTACACCTGAAATCGCTAACGGATGCGATTGTAAGTTAAAAAATTTAATAAATGGGATATATGTAACACCTGAAAAAAGTAAATTGAGGTGTTACAAAATAAAGAAATATTAATCAAATAATTAAAAAAAAATAAAAAAAGTTAAAAAGAAAGTAAATTACTCTTTCTGGTTTTTTGCTCATACAATCCATTTCTTCCTTTGTATAAACTGTATTCAGGTTGACCTTTTTCTATTATACCTTTTTCAACCATGTAGTTAATAATGTAGTTTGGAAGTTCAATTTTAATATCATGCCATGTTCTTTTTTCCATTCTGCCTTTGGAATTTCCATCGTATCCTTGTTTTTTCATGGCGTTTCCAAATGCTCTTTTTGGAATTTTGGGTGCTGTGTAGTAGTCACAGAACGCACTATATAACATATATGCATGGTCACGCTTCAATTCATTATCTTCATATACAGTGATACATTCCTCAAAAAATGTTGAAATTGACATGGTGTTTCCATAGTAGATATCTTCCAGAATTTCACGGTTGTATGGTTTTTCAATTCTGCCTACTTTCAGATATTGTTTGAGAAGTGGAATTAACATATTGACCAATCCACTTAATTCTTCTTCACTTGTTACTTTTTGTGAGAAGTTAGGGTCTTGTTTTTCAGTACCTCTGTATTTTTTTCTGAAAATGATAATATTCATTCTGTCGAAGTCTGCATCAGTCAGATTTTTGATATATGGAATCTTATTTGCATTAAAGAACAACTGTGCAAGATTTTTGAAAGTGATACTTGACAGAAACTTCCTATCTGCTGTGATGTCATCCCCCCCAGTCAATTCTTTGATGACTGATGAACTTTCTATTTCTGTTGACGGAATATCACCATGAAGCACCACTTGTTTCATATACAATTCATAAGCTGCAAACGGTTTTCTTGAAATATCGTGTATGGAAATTGAAGTACAATTATTATTTCCAATCAATTTCCGTATTAGATTTTGAATCACAGACTTTCCATTTCCACCACTGCCCTGTAGAATGTTGTAGTGAGTTGGTGAAATTGGAATCAAGCACAATGACATTGCTTGTAGTAATGGTCTGATATATATTTCTTCCAGTGCATCGCTAAGAAAATCACTAATTATTGTACATTTTGCACTTGGATCATAATTGCACCCTATCTGAACCACTGAAGGAATTTCAGGGTTGTGTGGAAGCAGTTTCATTGTGTGGAAATCAAGTAGTCCGTTTTTGAAATTTATATATTTCTTTTGATTTTCAACTATTTTTTCGTATTCATAGCTTGTATTGTTTCCTATGTGATTGAATATTTCTTTCAGTCTGTAGGTACTTGTATCGACACCGAGAACATTGTTTGCTTCATTAGTTATTAATTTCTTACAGAAGTTTCCAGATACATAGATACCATTGTAATAGATATATAGTATATCGTTGATGTTGATGATGTGGTATTCTGCCATTATGACATTTGCAATCATTATTTGGTTGGGTTGTCCTAATTCTCCATTTTTTTTCTCCCTTCTGAAAAAAGTTTGCCCATATTTTCTAACAATGTTATCACATTTGATTTTTTCACCAGCAAATTCAAAAAACTTGTTGTTTTTGTAAACATTTGTTTCAAGCTTCATCATTTCTTTAATTTCATCATCATCTATTTCTGCAAGTTTTGGTATTTTAGTTTCCCACTTGAAGTTATCGTACTTTTTATCAATTTTTTGTTGCCATAATTCTGTTGCCATTTTTTCACCGTTTTTAATAGATAGATTTATATACTTTTAAATTAATTATTAATTATATTTTTTCATAGTGGTGGTTTGCCATACCACCACGTTTTTCACCTAGATTTTTTCCATTTCTCAAATTCTGCATTATAATATTTTGCAAATTCTGCATTTTGCGCTTCATTTAATTGGTCATATTTTTTCATAAGTTCAGCCATTTCTTTTTTGTATACAATTATACTTTTTCTGCCTTTTCCGTTCTGTAGATTTGTCATCATTATTTTATCAAGTTCTCGAAAACGCTTCAGACATTCTTTCATTTCAGGTGTAATTGGGTGTTCTTCATCATATTTTTCATAATCAAGTTGTAATACAAAGTCAAGTTCAAGCATTTCTTCTTCTGGGATTTCCATTTTTAATCACCATTCATTATTTCTTGGAGTTTTGCATTCACAAATGTTGAACGTTTAATCATGTTACGCTCTTCATCAATTTTCTTCAAAAGCTGTTCGTCAATGGTTACTGTTAGGTGTTTTTTCATCGTTTTTCATCTCTTTTTTATTTTTTACTTCTTATACAAATGGCATTTTGCCAATATACCCTTATGTGACTAATAGTATATATAGCTTTCGGTATTGGCAAAAAGTGACAGTACTGTTTTTAAATTAAAAAAAGAAAAAGGTGAATAGGTTGTTAGCCAAATTTCAATTCATAGGTTTTTCGATCTACATTTTTCATTATTTTCTTTCCATCTTTTCCAAGAACTGTAATTTTCTTGGTTTCATTTGAAATTTTGGTCATTTCAAGCGGTCTTGCTTTTCTAATTCCTTTACAATTTTCTATTACGAACATTCAATCATCTCCAAACAATGAATACATTGCACCAAAGAATCCCAAAATTGCACATACGTACAACATATTAAGTACTGCTGAAGGAATCACAAGAGCACCACCTGCATTAGCAAGAATTATCACAAGTGATATTATCAACATGATCATAGTAGTGACTTCCAAAGATTTTGATTTTCCGTATATCACTATGAGAGTTGAAATTATCAAGAACGCATAGAACCAATCACCCACGAACTCATCTGATGCACCATAGGAAATTGGGAACATGATTATTCGTACGGTGTTGTCATAGCTGCTTGCGTTATTATCCCATTCAAGAATATTCAGCAAATAATTGTCACTGAGATTCATTTCAGAAATACTTGTCATGTTGCTCTGAAGGTTAGAAATTGGGTCAAAAGCACCCAATTCCTGCAATTCTGTGTGGTTTGGCATTGTGACATTTTCAGCAGATGCGGTACTGATGAATAACAACAGTACCATTATCAGATATATCTTTTTCATTTTGTATCACCTGTTGAATAATAATTTTCCAAAGTTGTAAATAATAATCAAATCTACTACAAGTTGTATCGGTGCATATACTACCTTAGGAACACTAAGCAGAAGTGCTAGTGGCTCGAGTGCAAGGAATATCAGCAGCAGGAAATCAATCATTATCTGGATTCCATAATAAAGTGCGTACCCAACCAACATTGTGTAATCAATTATGGAATTTGCGTCAAGTAATTCTGTGGTGATTACACTGAAGCTATTATCTATAGAAAGCATTGAGTTGAAGACGGTAGAATCACCCAGGGTGTTTTGCATGGGGAAGAAACCGCCAACATTGACGAGAACCATTGTCATGTTCATAATTATGACAACGGTCATCCATTTTTCAAGTTTATCCATTTTTTTCACATCCTTTTTTCTCTTCTATGGAACTTGACTAATGCGCCTAATGCAAGAATTCCAATGATTGCAACCGTAATTGCATTTCCATACATCCAATTTTGATAAACCGAAAGTGAATAGATTCCGCCAACCCACAATGCACTAATGTCAGCACGATATGAAGAAATGACAAGAGCACCAACTATCATAATTAGTGTTACTACAATGGATTTCATCAAAAGAGTGTATGATTCTGGAAATAGGTCAACCTGATTCACTTCACCAATTTCCACATAATTTTGCTTTGTGAAGGTGTAACCATCTTCAGATTCAACAGAAATCGAAATGAAGTAAGTTCCATTTTCAGAAAAACTGTTGTAAATGAATGAACCTGAACTTGTTGCTGATGAAACATTATATTGATTGATTCCGTCAAGGGAAATGGTCATTGATGCTTCTGATATGGATTTTGCACTTTCGTACTCGAATGAAACACTTGTATCTGATTCATCATATGAATATGATAGCCATTCTTCTTCCGTTGAAAGTTCATATTCTCCAATAGTGATTTCAATTTCGCCATCAGCATCAGGAGTCAACCACCCATAGCTGATTGTGTTGTCTGGTGTGACTATGTGCAATATGTATTGGTCATTCGCAATCAAATGTGTTGAAGTAGTTCCTACAAAATCAAAATATGAACTGAATACCGTTTCAACACCATCTGAAATTGGTTTATCCAATCGGATGATATAATCATCATAGTCATATTCAGATGCAGACATATCATTGATTTTGAAAGTATCATATATCACAGTTTCATTTTCTGATATAAGATACATATTCAATTCTGAAAGTAATGTAATATCGACATCAATAATTGAATTTCTTGAATAATATGTATCTGCTGAAACTGAAACAATGTATTTTCCAGTATCAATATAATTATAAGACAATGTTGTATTATTTCCAGAAATTGTTGCAAAATAGCTTTCATAATCGTTGTATATTTTGACTTGTTCAGGTGAAATTGGTTCACCAGTTGTTTCATCATAGACATATATTTGTAATTTATCGATAATTACATCGAATGAATCTGAATAAGTATATTCATTTCCTGCTTCATCATAACAAATCTGATACCATGATATATTTTCACCAGTGTATCCAGATGTATCAATTTCAGTTTCAAATACTTCTGTTGTGTTTGAAAATGAAATTGAATCTTCAAGAACATAACCTGAACCATAATCAACATAGAATTCTGCATTTTTCAGATTAACATCAGTCCATTCAACATCAATATCTACAATTGTGCTATTTGCAATTTTTGCATTATTCGGCGTTATTGTTGCTGCTGCTGATGGTGAAATAGAATCGAAAATGAAATATTCAGTCGTTGAAACATTAGAATCTGAATCACCATCGAAAGTTGCTGTGGTATTAATATACCATTCATGTGAACCTTGTGTGAGATTAAAGTTCAGTTGATTTTCACCTGCTGACACTGCACCACTCCACACTTCGTCATCATCGATATAAATTGCTGAATCGTAATCACCAAAACCTTCGATTTCGAAAGAAAAATATGAAGAATTTGTGTAATTGTTATCTTTAGGTGAAACTATAGTGATTATCACATATGGATCTAATATTTTGGTGAATTGAAGCGATTCAGTAGTTGATGTAATGTTAAGTTCTGTTGCTGGAATTCCAAGTTGATAGTCGGTCAATTCTTCTTCACTTGTAACTTCTACAAGATAATATGAACCAACATCGGTTACATTTACAACTGGTTCGCTTGATGTGTATTTCCTTACTCCCAACCAATCCGCTCTAATTTTCCACCATTCGTAATCCCACAATGTACCATACATTGAAATATACCCAGATGTTTCTGATATTTCGGTACTTGTATCTTCAATTTTTTCACCATTCACAGTGAAGTACGAATCCTCATCTGCGATTTGGAATGTAGAAGGATACCATTCATTTTCTGTCAATTCGTATCCCGTATTACCGAACGTACTCGTTCCAACCGAGAAAACATTTCCAAATGAATCAGAATTGGAAAATACGCTGTAATACATTGTGCCATGAGATGAATATGATATTGATGTCTGGCTTCTTGTTCCAATTTTTCCGTATCTTGAGCCTTTGCTGTAATCCACTGCCATTTGACTTTCAATTACTAATGGATATTCGAATTCATCAACACTTGTTAATGCTGCTGCTTGCTGATGATTTGAAACTTGATGACCGTATACTTCGGCATAACCATTTAATTCATTAACTTCTGATTCGTATATAGATGATGTAACCCATTTTGATGTATCAATTGTACCATCCTCGAAATCATCGAATAGAACGAATACATTTTCACCATCTGGAGAATATGAACCAGTTTTCTCAATCATATATGCATTAGTGCCAATTGTGAAATTATCCTTGATGAAAACTTTATCATCAGATGATACACCGCCTATGAAATACGGTGTTGCATTTGCAGTACTGATGAATAATAACAGTACTATCAGGGTTAAAAAAAGATGTTTCTTCATTATAACCCTCTGTATACACTTGTATCTTCTTCTCTTGTTGAAATCACGAAAGCGTAAAGTAACCTTCCAAGAATAAACAACACTGGAACTATTACAAATATAATTACATCCAGCATATTTCCAATTGATGCATTGTGACCACCCATAGCAACATTTATAGTAATGAGTATTCGGAGAACTATTCCGAGTGGAATATACATCACCAGAAACTTAATTGTTCCTCTCAAAAGTTCAATCCAACCGCTTACACTTCCACCCATTCAGATCAACCCCTTAGTATTAATTTTTATTTTTGATGGATTGACGAATTGATTAGTGGTTCTTTTGTATTCCCAATCTAAACTATTTTCTTTCTTTTTAACTTTCTTTATTTTTTTCTTTTCAGGAATTGAAGGTTTCTTATTTTTATTTTCAATTATTGATGTTGCGCTTAATTTACTCGATGGTTTTGTGCTTGATGTACTTGATGATGTTACACTCGATGGTTTTGTGCTTGATGTACTTGATGATGTTACACTCGATGGTTTTGTGCTTGATGGTTTTGTACTTGACATTGCAATTGATGATGTTACACTCGATGGTTTTGTGCTTGGCGTGATTGATGTACTTGATGATATAGCACTTGACATTGCAATTGATGTTACACTTGGATATATCTTTGGCAGTGGTGAACCACTTGAAGAAAATGAACTTTTAGCTATTTCAGAAGTTGATTTTGTTTTAGTTTGACCACCTTTAATAAGTTCTACAGTAGTTCCCTTCTTTCCAGTTCCAAAAACTTCAAAAGTATCAATTGGTACTTTTCTACCATTTATCTTTGTATAATATTTTTTACCAACACCTGTTTGTTTCAACATTGTCTTTGGTGAAATAACAGCTTCTGATTCAACTTTACCAAAAACAGACAACCTTTCTGCATTAGGTGTAAGATAAGCTTCACCCTGCTTTGCACCAGAAGATAAATATTCCTGACCAGCTTTTACATTCTTTCCTGTCGGCAATCTGTTAACATCTTTGACATAAACACGAGTCACAGAAGGTCTGATTGGGTCTGATTGAAACAAACTCCTAAAACTATATCCTTTATTGGCACTAATTCTTGTAAATGCTGGTGAAACTCTAGGTGAAACATACAATCCACCGACATCAGTTGGTCTTGATGGATTGTTTAAAATTTCAATCTTTGATGGTAACTTTTCCGGTGTAGCGTGCCAAACTCCATATTTATCTGTAATGAGTTTATCTGTTGGAATACCATGTGTATCTGCTTTAAATTCAGCAACAAGTTTGTCTGGTGTTTGTCCTTTCTTTGTTAGTGGAAATTTTTGTTTTCCATTGACAACTTCCGCATTTGTAATTTTATTAAGTGGGATTTCAGTTCTACCAAGTGTCTGTAAGTTTCCAACTACTTTCGAACCTGCATTCCACCCTTTAACGCCACCATAAATACCACCAATCAGATGTGGTGTAATCTGTCCGATTTCTTCTGCGTTTTGACCTTGCAATTCACTTGCTGCTAATCCAATACCACCAATTGCAAGTGTGGGTTCGATTGCTGATGATGCCATTGTAATGCCTTTTCCAAGCTTAGAACCTGTTCCTGCTATTGCTACACCTTTAGCTAATCCAAGTTTAGCACCTACAGAACCAACTTTAAATGCTGCACCACCAACAAACATAGATGCAGTTGTAACACCAACTCCAACAGGATTTGATTCTATTTCGTTGTACATTCCTTTGGTAAAATCTTTTGCAGTATCATCTTTTGGTGGTGCATAATCATCAACAAGTTTCTGATATTCAGGGTTATTGATCTGTTTACTTTTGGATGATTGTTTTTCTTCTAATTCTTCATAAGATGGAATATATGATGATATTTTTTCATTTAATTCATCTTTTTTCTGACCAAGTTGAAGTGATGCAACTTTAGCTTCACTAACATATTTTTTGTAATTATAAGAAGAATAAGATTCTGCTTTTTCTTTTTCTTTTGCAATTGCTTGTTCTTGTTGAATCTTATTCATAAGCGATATAGCTTGTGATTCACTAATTTTATTATTTTTTGATTGTCCCTCCTGCCATTTTCTAATTTCAGCAATAGAATTATAACCTTGAATTTGATTATTTTTTGACAATTCTTGTTTGGTTCTATTAACACCCTTTGCTCTGTCAACAGAATCAGAAATTAGCTGATTAGCTTTTCTTTCTTCTTCTGTCTGTTCTTTGATATTTGCTTTGTTTGAAGAATCACCTGAACCTGCTGTTGCAGCTTTGTGTGCTGCTAACTTTGCAGACCCATCATTATCTGATGAACCTGTTCTATTTCCTTTTCTACTATTTCCTTTGTAACTTGAAAAATGTTTTTTCAAAGTTTTCTGTCTGTCTGTTTCACTCATAATATACTCCTTATATAAGCAATTGATAAATTGATGCAACTATTAACAAAATTATGCAGTTGGTAATGATAATGTTAACGATGATTGTAAGAACGTTTTCGTCAAATCCACCACTCTGTATTTGTTTAGACACTATAAGAATAATGAGCAATGAAGAAAGTACAACTCCTATGATAATATATGCAAAAGTTCTTTCAATACCAACATCTTGTACAAAATTTTCACCATATAGAATAGGCGCTGAATCACTAAGAACTGCACTTATATTGTAATAATGACTTTCGCCTTCTGATAAACTTCCTGCATTTATTATGAAAGTGTTTTCGTTGAGAGTCATTGAAGCATTTGGATTGTCGGTTTCGAGTTCTGGGGAAGATATATATTTAGTGGTTGAAGTAGTGTATGGGATAATGGTTTCATTTGAATCTCTAGTAGATGTGTGATTCATATTTATGAATAAGTTATCTTCTGTCTCTGATTCTTCAATCAAGGTTGTATCTTCTGTCCACTGTGCGTTGATTGTGACATCACTTGTGGCGATTTCCTCAGTGTTCATAACCTGCACGGAATTAACTGTGCTGTCAACAGGGAGGTCAGCTTCTCCGTCTACGACAGGTGTCCATGTTCCGTTAGGGAGTGTTCTGGCTGCTGTGCCTGAAATACCTCTGTATATAATATCTACATCTGTTTGGTTAATTGATTTGTTGAATATCATTACATCATCAATGGTTGAATTTCCATAGAAACCGTCTCCAATTGACCTTTTTGAAATCGTTAATGGATAAAACATGTCATAATCAATTTGTGTCGGCACCGTTGTAGTATATCTGCTGATTCCGTCTATGTATATTACATAATTATTACTATCCGCTTCGGATATAGAAACTAATACATGATGCCATCCTGATGCGGGGGATATATACGCATTGCCAGAATAAAATGCATGTCTTGTATTATTTGAATATATATCCAGATATATACGATTGTTAGATAACCACCCGATAGCCCAACCAAATTCACCGTCATAATGAAAAGATTTACCCGCGCCGATTATTTGAAATGATTCTGCACCGGATGGGATGTCAATCCAGAACGATACAGCAAATGACTCATTATTGAATCGAAAATCTGAAGATTCAATACTAACATAATCATCTACACCATCAAATTTACCACCGTTTGCAAAACGACCGGATACCCATTCCATGCCGTTATATGCAGTTGCATGATACCCATTGCCGGAACTATCAGATACATTAGTACCGGATACCTCGTTAAATTTCCACCATGCCATTAAACCATCAACTG
>Ga0102926_1000882_pt1 | contig 17892 bp, 18 predicted proteins | sample SalPonR1_A_D2_MG_FD_78173 | JGI IMG/M metagenome (GOLD analysis project Ga0102926, IMG submission 78173) | Salt pond soil microbial communities from South San Francisco under conditions of wetland restoration - Salt Pond MetaG R1_A_D2_MG | ecosystem: Environmental > Aquatic > Marine > Intertidal...
AAAATATAAAGTATAAGATATTTACAATTATTATTATTATTATTATTATTATTATTATTATTATTATTATTATTATTATTATTATTATTATTATTTATTTTTCAAATGATAATTTACAAAAATATAAATTGTAAGATATTTACACCATTTATAATTCAATTATAATTATTATTTATTTAAAATAATAATTTAATCACATGACATATCATGTTCTAATGATTTTTCTTCATCTTCTTCTTCTTTCTCTAAATATTGTTGTTTATCATCATCATCATTATCTTCTTTCTCTAAAGATTTTTCATCATTATCCTTAATATTAAGTTTTTCATTATTATTCTTAATAGGAAGTTTTTCATCTTTAATTTTTAGTACTTTATTATTTGATTTCTTTTCATAAGTATCAAAATTCATATTTAACTTATTCTTCTCCTTATTAAAAGACATATTAAAATTTTTAACATTTTTAATATCGGAGAAATTTAATTTTAATTTGTACATTTTATTATAAATATTGAATAAAATAATTAATCAATTTTATTCTTCTTAATTTATTAAATTTATTTATATAATAAATAAATTTTATTCTTCTTAATTCTTTTTCAATGAATCAAATTTATTTATATTTCGCCAAATAAATTTTTTCTAATTCATCCAATTCATTAAACCACATTGTTTTAATATTTAATTGTTCTAATTCATCAATTAATTTTTCTTTTTTCTTTAGAAGAGTATCTAAATTTTCAAGATCATCCTCCGATAAATTACTAAGTTTAATTTTATCTAATAAATAATTTGGAATATCATATTTATTCATATCATTTTTAATATCATCTTTTTTACGATTGATAATTTTAATTTCTCGATTAATAATTAATTTTAAGAATTTCATTTTATTTTTAATTTCATCATATTCATTTTGAAGTTTTTGTAATAAAATATTTTTTCTCTTCTTATAAATTTTTAATCTTTCAGAATAGAATGATTTAAGTATTTCAGAAACACTACAATATTTTACAGGTTTATCATTTTTATCAAGAGCAACCATATTATTCATAGATACTTTCTTAATAATTCTAAGATTTTCATAAGTTATATCATCATTAAAACCTTTAATTTCAAATGAAATATTATTTCCAACACAATTATTTTTATATTTTTTAATCTTTTTATCTAATCGTAATTTCTTTAACCATTCAAGATATTTTGATGGATTTATTCCAATTGGTAATTCTGTAATTTGAATCGTATCATTAGATAAAATTTTATATTTTCCTTTAACGATTAAACTATAATCAATCTTTTTATCTTTAAAGGATGTATTAAAATTATATTCTTTTTCACTACTATTGTTACTTATATTTTCATTTTCATTTTCATTTTCATCAACTTCTTTAAATAATGTTTCATCAAGTTTAACATTATTATTCTTTTCAATTTTGATTATTCCTTTGAAATCATGATACCATGGTACTAAATTTTTCAATTCTTTATTTTGTAATTTATTTTTCAACCATTCAATAATATCTATTGGATTATAAGATGGAATGAATGTTCTAAATCCTGTTGCTATTCCATCTGTTCCATTAATTAATAATATCGGAATAATTGGATAATAACATTTTGGTTCAATTTCCATTGATTCATCATACTTTGGATTTAATACAATATTATCTTCTTTCCTAAAAATATAAGCAAATATATTTTCTGGTTTTGTAAAAGTATAACGTGGATTAGCAGCATCATTACCTGATTCAAATCTTGTTCCAAATTGACCTTTTCTTTGAAATAATGGAATGTTATTTGATCCGGTAAAATTTTGTGCCATACATGTAATTACTTTTGAAATAATCATTTCACCATGATGATAATTTACTTTATCAGCAATAAAATGACCAAATTGACCAACTTTAAATTCTTTGTATGTTGGTTTATCGATTTTAATATTCCAATGAAGGAATGAACCACGTACAATTTTGCGGTGTGATTCCTTAAATCCATCCATTAATTTTGGAATTGATCTTTGAAGATTATCAATACTATAATATATCATTTCTTTGTTGATAAATTCTGAAATTAATTGTTCTTTTGTAATGGTTAATATCTCTTCATTCTTAAAGTTAATAATCCAATTCTTCCTTTTATTTGCATTATGTTTATCAAATGCTAATTGTAAATTATCTTTTGCATCATCATCATAAATAAATGATATTTCACTTTTATCACTACTATTTTGTTGAATATCTTTATCACTTGAAGATCCTAATCCTTTGTAATATTTAATTACATAATTTTTCGCCTCTTCATTCTTTGACCATTCTTTATATTCATTAAGAGTATAAAATGATACAACATTTTTCCCTTTAAAACATTTAATAATAGGTGTTTTGAATACTTTTACATATTGATTCTTTAACAATTCAGGAAATAGACAATGAAAGAAATTAAGAATTAATCCAATAATATGTTTACCATCAAGATCAGAATCTGCCATAATAATTACTTTACCATAACGTAACGATTCTTGATTTTTATCAATTGAATAATCCATTCCAATAATTAATCCTAATGCTTCTTTTAAATTTTTAAATTCAACATTATTCTCAATTTTGATTGGATCTGAATTCATAACATTTAAACATTTACCTTTCATATAAAATATTCCATTATAATCATAATTCGTCTTAAATGATTCAATTAACTTTTTTGCTAATGATCCACCAGATTGACCTTCCGTTAAATACAAAGTACATTTACTTCTTTCTTTCGTTCCTGCTTTATTAGCATCCAATAAATTATGTGTCGTTAAAAAACTATTTTTCTTTACTTTATTAACTACAGTAAGTTGTTTATTATTCGCAATATCTTGTAAATCTTTGATCAAAGACCATTTAAATATTTCATTCTTCTTTATTTCATCAAAATTGATTTTTGGAAATAAACTAATACAACAACTTTTTGTTTGTGATTTAAATTTTGGATTTGAAACCCATGCAGAAACAATAATAAATATTTTGGATTTAATATTATTTTGATTGATTGTATATTTTTTAACATCTGATTTTAAATCTTTCTCTGATTTACCCTTTCCATATTTATTAATTTTCTTAATAATAATAGAATTTACATAATTTGCAACACAATCTGTAGTAGCTTTTGAAACACAATCAATATGTTTACCACCATCAAAAGTTGGAATACAATTTACGAAAGATACTTGTCGATTATCATCATTATTTTTATGAATAATAATTGCTTCAGTTGATGGTAAATTATTATCCATTGAAATTTCAACACCATTCTTCTTTTTTATTGTCTTTTCATCATCATTCCACTTATAAAAAAGTATTGAATTTTTTATTTCTTCTTCTTTACAATAATATGATCCAATTTTCATCAAATCATTTGCATCAAATTCAATATTATTAAATAATACTTTTACTTTATTTGTGAATGATAAATTCAAACAATGTTTTGCAAATAATTGAAAAACAGTATCATTATATCCTTCATCTTTATTATATCCAAATTTCTCAAAATCCAATTGATAAATTACTTTTACTGATGATTTATCACCTTCATAATCTTTAATTTTGGGTTTTCCAGTAATTCTCATATTATCTTTCCATGTTTGTACATAAAATTTCTTATTTTTTGCATCTTTAATTTTTATTTGAAATACCGTACTAAATATATTTACCGCTTTAATTCCAATACCATTTACACCTGCACCTTCTCTTTCTGTCTCATAATTAACACTCGTTAATAAATTACCAAAAAGTAGTTCAGGAATATATAAATCGTATTTAGAATGATAAATCACATCAATAGGAATACCATAATTTTTAACAGAAACATATTGATTATCCATTTGGACTTTAACATTATAAAAGGATACATGATCTTTACGAGATTTAATAATATTATCACTTGAATTCATTAATACTTCAAGAAATAAATGTTCACAACCAGGAACAAAATCGATCATAGTTGTAAACATTTTATTTGTATCAAAATCATAAAGATATTCTTTTCTTGGAACTTTTACATCAGATCCAATATACATATTAGGACAATTATAAACATGAGTTCTTTGATCATATTTAATATATTTATTATCGATTTGTGATTGATTATCCATTTTAAAATATTTTATATCTTTATTAAATCAAGACATAATTTAAATATTCATCTTTTTCGTAAAAATAATTATAATTGAAATATATTTAATATTAAATATATTTAAAAAAATGGTTAGTTTTAAATATGCATATCCTTTTTCAATTAATAGAAGTTTTGGAAAAATTTTCCCTATATTTGGAAAGCAATCTGAAAGACGTGATTTAGAATATGATTTAAATAATTTACCTATGTCTATTTCATTTATCGTTGAAAAATTAACAGATATATTGGAATCAAAATTGAAGGAAAATCTTAAATCTGATATGGGTAGTAATTATAAATTTGATGAATTAGAAAATTATTTTAAAAAAAATAGTCATTCATTAGGTAATTTATTTAATCCTACCGATAATAATTTTTTCGGAATATTATTTGAAACCTATGAACATATTAAGGAACATTCATCATTTGAAACAATATTTTCTAATACATTATTTTATTCTATTGCACATGATATATTAAGTTATCATATTAAAAAATATAATAATTCAAATATTTCCGTATTAGATTTTAATGATTGTAGTGAATATAAATTCATTTCAAGAATAATACAATATATCAATACAAAAGGTCAAATTTTAGATGTTAAAAATATTCTATCACAACATAATTCTATTAATTTAAAAGTTAATTTTTATTTAGCAGGTAAAAAAATAAAATTCGATGAAAGTAATTTAAGTCCCAAAAATAAGATTGATTTATTAAATGGAATAGCTTATTTTTCATTAAATAAACAAGAATGTGGTTTTTTTATCGGGAATAATACCACTCATATTATTTCAATAACTCCAATGAAATCAACTAATACTTATTATATAACATCAGGAATTACAAATTATTATTTTAATGATCCTAATTATTTTTCATATGGTATAGCTTATTGTTGTGAAGTTTTAAAAGAATCTCCTTATAACTATATGCGATATTATTATAAATTTGAAGATAGAATAATTTATAAGAATCTTATAATTTTTCAAGGATTTGAAAGTTTTAAAGCAGCTTTATCAAAAAAACTTTCAAAATCAAAAAGTATCATTGAAGATAAAGCACCTATTTCAAAACAACAAAGAATTAATCAATTTACTGAAGATGAAAGAATTGAATATTTTGAGTCTAAGATAAATAGTATTATGAAAAAATTTGATGATATACGTAAAGAATCAAATTTAAGTAGTATTTTAATTTCTGATGAAAATTTTACTCCTGAAAAAATTATAAATAATCATTTAGAAGAAAAATTAATATATACAACATCTCAAATTAAATTTTATTTAAATAGAATTATTGATAATGAAACTAAATTATTAACCAAACAAGATAATTTGAATATTAAAATTGACAATTTAGATAAAATTGATCGTAAAAACAAGGAACAAGAAAATCAATTAAAAGATGCTAATAATGAAATAAATGATATTAATATTGAAAGATTAAAATTAAGTGAATATAAATTAAAATATGAAAGAATTTATAATACAATTAAATTGAAAATTAAAAATGTTAGAGATAAAATTAATGTAAAATATTCTGATTTTGAACAAGGAGATCGAAATATTATTGCTAATGATAGAGATATTAGTGATAAATTAAGTAATGTTAATTTAAAAATTTCAAATTTGACTGGTAGATTAATAAGAAGAATAGCATATATTAATGATCCTGATTCATTGGGAATATTAGAAGGAAATTATTCAAGTGAAAAAATTAAAAATTTTACTGGAAAAAAAGTTTCCTATGATGGTAGTTTAAATTATCTGGTGTTAGAAACTACCAATTTTGCAAAAATTAATGATAATGTATTTAATAAAAAAGTAAATCAAATTATGAATAAATTAAAAAATAAAGATTATAGTAATCTAGATGAAAAATTAGTTAATTTAGGTTTAAATTATTCCGAATTAGAAAAATTTATATTAGATTTTAATAAGTTGATAAAGGATATATATAATAAATTTGAAAATAACAATAAAGATTCTAAATATTTGGAATATGTTATAGGATCAAAATCTATAGAAATGATGAATATATTAAATATGTATATTAATATATTTGATTCCGTAAAAAACTTTTTTATTAAATTATTTGATGATGAAGAATTATTTGATGAAACAATATATAATGAATATAATGAAAAAGATAAAATTACAATGAAATTATTTGGTATAGAATCAAATTTCAGTCCTCAATATTATGCGTTTAATAATAATAAATACGATATTGAAGAAAAAATAAAGAAAGTTGAAAATTTCGGAGTATCAATTACTAAATTTAATGAAGAAGCAAAAGAAAATCTAGATAATATACAAAAATTGCGTCAATGTGATGAAAAATTGAGTAAATTAAATGAAAATTATGAAAAATTAAAAAATCAAAATCAAAAACAACAATCAGATAAAGGAAAAAAAGATGACAAACCAACTTTAAATGAAAATATGAAAACCAAAATAAATGAAATACAAAATAATAATGAATATAAGGCGAAATTAATAACTGCCTTAAGATCAATGAATATTACATTCGATGAAAATAAAGAAGAAATTAAAATTAATAATGTTAATAATAATAATTTAACAAATTTTAGAAAGTTAGAGAAACCATATTTTACAAAAGACGGAGAAAACTTTACTTATGATAAAGAAAAAATTAAACAGGATTTCGTTAAAAATAAACCACCACCATCACGATAATAAATATAATATTATTCAATATTATATTTTACAATTTTATAATGAAATGAAAGATCATTTCGAAATGTTTTGTATCAATTTTTTCAATTCCATTATAATCATATTTCAATTTATTAATAATATGATTATTTAAATGAACCAAATAATCTTTTAATTCATTAATAAATTTTTTATTAATTAAATGAAAGTTATTATATACTTCCATCATATTTATCAATAATTTTTCATCATTATAAATTTTACATATTTCAATAATAATATCTTTATATCTTTCTAAAGATTTTAAAGATTTATAAATATAAAAAATAGTTTCATAAATTTGATGAAAATCTTTCTTATTATTTTCATTATAAATATCAATATTATTAAATGATTGAAAATTTAAACTATTTTTTAAATTATCAAATTGTTGAATTTTATTATCATTCAAATATTCATTAATTATTTCTGAATATTTAAAATTTTTAATTAATTTATTTAATAATTCTTCATCTTTTGATTTTTGAATATTTAAATAACAATGATGAAAATCAAAGATATCATTAATATTATTATAAATATCTATATTACCTTTTTGTAATTTTTCATAATCAATAACTTTATTACACTGAATACATTTTGTATTACTATTTAATGTAATAAATGAATAGTGATTTATTAATGAATCAAATAATGGAGATTCGAAAAAGAATTTAGAAAAATCTTCTTTAATATTTATCATAATATTATGAATCTTTTCTCGATTATTTTCATTAAAATTTTTAATAAGACTTTGATTACAATTTTTTATTATATATTCTTGATCAATATAATGAATTAATTGATTAAGATGTTCACTGTTGATTTTATCCATATTTTTTAAATAAAAATGATAATATTCTTCAAGTAAATTAAGAATATCATAATTAATATTATTATGATTTGGAAGATCATAATTTTTAATATAAGCAACATAATAAGTTGTAATTACATATTTTTTTCCATTTACTTTATATTCAATATTTATTGGAGTTTTTAATTCTTTAATGAAAATATTTTCACAAGTAAGATTACCATGAATATAATTAAAATATGAATTAGCCATTTTTAATGATAAAACACATTGAATAAATATATTAATTATATCTTTAATTCTTAAGGACCAAAATAATTTATTCAACGAATTAAAATTATGATTTTCATAAACTTTCATTGAAATATTTTTATAATTTATAGTTCCATAATAATATAAGAAATTTGGTATTTTCATTTTCATATAATTTAAAGAGATATGAATATTATTTGTTATTCTATCATTACTTAATTCAAAAATAGAATGTAATGATTTAAAATCACTTGTATATTTATTATTTGGATATATTATATCATTCAAATAATTAAAATGATTATCATCTTTATCTTTTAAATTAATAAAATGATTATTAATCGATTCTGTATTATTTATTTCATTAATATAATGTTCTAATAATTTATGATATTCGATATTATAAAAATTTTTATTTAATTTCTTTTCTAAAATATTAAAATTCAAATTCATAAATTTATTCATTTTATATTAAAAAACGAATAATTGAATTTCATTTTTTTTTAATATCAAATAAATTAAAATGAGTTATTTATTTGATATCGGTGTTGGTACTATTATTACATTTTTAGGAATTTTAATAATAATTATTACATTAATATTATATTATACAATATATTATAATGTAGATACTAATTCAAAAATTATTTTATTTTCATTTACTGGAATGGGAATATTAATATTTTCTTATGGGACGAATCATATATATTTTACTGATCTAAAAAAAGCAAAAGGACAATATTTTATTGAAGATTAAAACAAATTATATTTTATTGAAAATATAATTTAAATAAAATTTGGAAATATTTTATTTATTAATGAATGATAAAAATAATTTATATTTATAAAAATGGAATCATATTATTTTTTAACAATTGGATGCTTATTTATTTTATTATCATCATTAATACTTATTTTTGTTAAAAATATAACACAATTTTATAAAATTTTATTATATTTAATGTTGATAACTGGAATATTATCAATATTTGTATTTATTGAAGAATTATTACATCTATTTGAAATTGGTTCAATAATTATTGAAATAATAATGAAATAATTATTCATCAATATTAACAATATGAATTTTTATAAATTCTTGAAATGTTTGATGTGGATCAATTAAATCATATTTTTCACCTTTAAAATGCATTTCAGCTCGATTTAAATTTAAATCATCTAAAGTAAAATCATAAACCATATTTGATAATAATTTTAATTCTTTATTTCTTCCAAAAATATCATACGCAACTATTTTGATATTTTCTTTAAAATATTTATTAATTGCATCATCACGTTTTACAATAACATTATAAGTTTTACCATAAGAATCAAATAATAAATTATTATAATCTCTTGATAAACATTCTACATTTTCTTCAAAGTAATTTGAAATGTATTTATATACAATATAAAGTAAAATAAAATATAAAATGTAAATTATCATTTTATTTTAAGAATAATTATATTGTTAAATTATTAAATAATAGTTTTATAAATATAATATCTGGGACACATAGAAGGTAAATAATTTTCATCATTTCTTTCAATTTGAATTAAATCTTTGTGCTTAAAATTATAATATTTCACAATTGGATCATCGATTAATATTTTTGGTAATTGACTTTTAATTGATTTTAATTCTTTTAATTTTTGTTCTTCTTGATTCTTTGGAATTAATCGATAATTATTAAATGCTAATCTTTTTGTAGGATTAACATTCAACTCATTCTCTCTAAATATTTGAATATTTTCATTCGATTGTGTTATTATTAATTCATTTGATCCTGAACTTAACTTACTATCTGTAATTAAAATTCCAAAATTTATATTATTTAATTTCTTTAAAAATTTTTTAATTATTTCTTTACTTATTTCTTTACTTGAAGTTCCTTTTGATGCATATTGAACTAAAATAGATTCATCATCATCATTATAATATATATTATTCAAAATATTATAAATATCAATATTAATTGATGTTGAACCTTTATTCTTTGGCATTTCTTTTATAATATCTTGTTTCTTATTTTCAAGATATTCAAGGAAGTATTCAAAATTATCTTCATTTTCAAGTAATAAAATTTCATCATCAGGTATATTATATCCTCTATCTTTTAACATTTCTATTTGAACTTTTTTGACTTCAAATAACATTTTTTCATTTTTTTTATCTTCATACTTATCATATACTAAACTATCTTTGGAATGTTCGTATGATAGCAATTCAAAATAATTATTATCTAAATCCATTTTTATTTTTTTTAATATCTATTAAAAAAATAATGTCAGAACCTATTTCAAGTGAAAATGGTACAAAAGAAAAATCAAATAAATCGAGTTATGTCATAGGTGGAATTGTAATTACTACTATCGTTCTAATTGTTGTTATAGTTGTAATATTATGGGTTGTTTTAAGTTCATCAAATGGTAATAATATCGGAGGATCTTGTTCTACAACTAGTGATTGTGGTAATGGACAATCGTGTATTACGGATAAAATTTCATCACAAAAATTCTGTAAAGTAAATTCAGGTCAAGTATGTTATACTGAATATGATTGTGTTCCAGGTTTAAAATGTAATAAAACAAATACTAATGATGACACAGGTATTTGTGGAAATACAGTTATAAATAGACCAACGATGAATACACGAAATAGAAAAATTCCTACGAAACAAAAAGTAATTAAAAAACCGAAAAAGGTAATTCAAACGAAGCAAAAAACAATTAAACCAAAAAATAATCAATATCCAGATCCAAAACCAGAAAAACAAAATAATAAACGATTTGAACTTTCAAAATCTGAAGCAACTAAAGAATACGAAGATGATGAAGATGAATATGAAGATGAATATGATGATTGTACTTCTATTTCTGATGTTGAATATTAAAAATATTATTTTCTATGTAAATAATATTTAAAATGTGTGATAATATAAATTTTTCCAATTATGAAGATTTTGATCAAATAATAAATTGTTGTAGTGGTTATTTTAATAATGAAATTATATCAACTCAAGATATGATTAATTTTTGGAATAAAGTAGATTGTCCATCAGTATATTATTTTGTTATTAATAATAATGATGATGGAAATTTAATATATTCTCCTGAAAATCAAGAAAAAGCACAAGAATTAACAAATTCAACATTAACAAATTATACTTCTACTTATAATTTAAATGATTCAACTATTGATTTTCAATCAACATTATTAGAATTATGTACAAATAATTCAATACCAGGAGTATGTCAATCATTTCTTACTAATTATTGTCAACAATTTTCACGAGATGATGTAAAAAATGATGCATATCTTACTCAATTTTGTGGATGTTATGTTCCTCCAGATGATAATGTAATTCAATATACTACAGGTACAAAAGAATGTTTAGAAGGATTACCAGACTGTACTTATAATTGCACTACTGAAAATAATGAAAATTGTGTACCTCAACCATCTTGTGATGCATTATGTAATAATGTAAATGTTTCTCAAAAAATAAATAATCTTTTTGGTCTTCCTATCGTATGTAAAAATACAAGTATATGTGTTATTGATAATGTTGTAATAAATACATTTAATTCAACTTATAATAATATTAATTTTAATTCATTTTGTCCAAATTGTATTCATCAAAATTGTGAATGTATTATTAATACAAATAATGAAAATGATGTAAATATTAATTTTCAATCATTCTGTGGTGCAAATTCAACATGTATTATGAATGATGGTAATAATGTTTCTCAAGTTGAATGTGATGGATTATCTTCAAATTCAACATCATTCAAATATATTAATAGTTCTATAATATTTTGGATTATAATTTTATCAATATTTATTTTATTAATGTTAGGAATAGGAATTTATTTGAATTATTTAAATAAAAAATAAATTAATAAAATCAAAGTAAATGAATTTTAATATTCAATCGAATAATTTATTATTTGAAAATCATAATAATCGAAAGAAACCAAATATTGATAATATAAAACCAAAAAGACAAATTATTCATAAAAAGGAAAAGTCTAAATTGGGTAAAAATTTAATTATCAATGAAATAAATACATTAAATCAAAAATCATGTTGTTATTCTAAAAATGGTAATATGAAAAGTAATGCAATAAATATGATGATTAGTAAAAATAATCATAAAATAGTAAGTAATATTGATTTTTCAAATGAACCAATAAGAAAGAATATACAATCCAAAAAATTAACTTGGATGAATATTGGAAATAAAAAATTAATAATTTGCAAAACTGATGATGAATATATTAAATATTTAAATATTTATGAAAATAATCAGGAAATAATTTTAAATTTTATTAAATCGAATAAATATGAAATAGAAAAAATAAAGAATATTACTTTTAATCTTGAAAATTGGTTTTTTACTATTTTTGAGCCAAAAAATGAAAAATGGAATGAGAATTTAGAAAAATTAATAAATAATGGATATACTGAATATTGTGATAAAAATTTAATATCCTATATTGATACTTATCAAATTATTAAACTTAATAAAAATAAATTAATTGAATTAATGAATTAAAATGATAAATGATAAAATGATAAAATGATAAATTATGATTATATTGATAATCATAATTAAAATTAAAATTAAAGAAATTATTGTTGTGCAGGTTGTGGTGCAGGACAATTACATTGAACAATAATCTTTTTTTGTTCACAACAATCATCTTTCTTCCTACAACAATCATATTTTGAATAATAATCACTATAATATTGATCATATACATCACAACAACCACCATAATATCTATTTCCTCCATAACAATCATCACGACAATATCGATCTCGTCGATAACAATCATCTCGTCTATAACAATCATCACGACAATATCGATCTTTCCTGCAATAACGTCCTTTCCTTCTACAGCTATAATCACTGCAACAAGTATTACAATCTCTATATTTTTTCACTTTACAACAATCTCTACCCATTTTATATTTTAAGAAAAAAAATTAATTTAAAATATTAAAAAATAAAAATTCATTATCTTTATATTTAAGTAAATATTTAACAAATTGATTGTAATCATAACTAAATATTCTTAAAAAAAATATAAATCCTTTCAATAATGACATTTCTTTTTCAACTAAATACATATTATATAAATCTGAATTTATATCACATTTTATCCAGATTCCATAATATTTATTAAATGGGATAAAATCTAATAAATCTTCTTCTTTAATATTCGAATATACTTTATAATCTTTGATAATTGAATCACAATCAAATTTATTTTTTCTTTCAATTTCTATTTCACAAAATTTGTTATTTCCCATAATTAATTTAGATCCAATAATCATTCCTGCAATAAATCTATAATTTAATTTTTTTTGTTTAATTGAAATTTTAAAATCATCAAGTTTAATATTTATCTCAAACATTTTATTTTTAAATAATATTTACAATAAATATTATTTTATTCAAATTGATCATCCGCATTAAAAAATAAATAAGATTTCTCATTATCATCTTTATCTTTTTCATATTTATATTTAGTAATTGTAACATATGGAATTGGTTTCATTAATAAATTTTCAATTTCATATAAATTGTATTCTTTATCATACGGTAAACTATTCATATAATTTCGAACATCTATAAATATAGCATCACTAAAATCTAACATACCAAATAAAAATGATTTAGTATCAAAATTATATAATGTATAATGATTTAAATGATCATAAATCCATAAACAATATTTTTTATTTCGTATTGTATTCATCATGATATATTTAATTCTCGAAACTTTAACATCACGAATTAATCGAAATTCATTAAAATTGTTATTTGTTTTAATCGTTAAATTTTTATATGATTTATCATTAATATATGCAATAGCAATTGCTAATGCACCTGCAACATATTCCTTATTTATATCTTTTACAGCAACTAATTCAATATCATTTTCTAATAATTGAAAAGAAAAGTAAGGATTCATTTTATTAAATAAATTAAATTTCAAGAAACATTTCCATACATTCAATGAATTCAAAATTTGATTCTAAAATAAAAATAAATTGTAAATATCCAACAATTAATAATTTTAATATTAAAATTAAATTATCGATTGATATTATATCATCATGTTTCTCAATAAAATTTTTTATTTTTTCAATTCTATTTTGTAATTTTATTATTTTTTTACTAATAACATAATATAATTTATGTTTTGAATATTTTTCAATTGATTGAAGATTAATATTGTTATTATAATGATCAAATAATTTTTTTGTAGAATGTGTAATTTGTTGTTCAAGTTTCATTTTTATAATTAAAATAAAATGAAAATATTGGTAGCACTATTTAGATATAATGGTAAAATTTGCAGTAGTGGTAAAAAATTAGTAAAAAAAGTATTTAAAAATGTATATGATGTTGTTATTTTTTATGAATTAAGTGAAATACTTGTAGCATCTTATGATTATGATTATACTATAATTATAAAAGAAGATGTTACTACAAATTTATCAAAATTACAAATTATAAATACAATAAGTGAATTAATAAATATGAATTATGATGTTATTGTTATTTCAAGTTGGAATGATAATTGTGATACTTATAAAAATATAACAAATGAAATTGATAAATATCAATTAAAAGAAATTACTCAAATTAATTCACTTCAAGTAATAATTATAAAAAATGTTGTTGTTCAATTAACTGGAATAAAAAATCAAATTAGTGATTTCTTAAATTCTATTAATTCTTATTTAGTTCAATCGAAATTATTTGCAATAACTACAATTCCTAATTTATTTACTTTTGATGTTATGTGTGCTTCATCAAATAATGAATTAATTAAATTGAATAAATGTTCATTTGAATCAGTAACTACTGAATATAAAAGTTCAAGTAATTTTATATGGTTTATAATTATATCCATATTTTTAATTATTTTTTTCATTGCTTCCATTCAATTGTTATCTAAATACAAAAAAAACGATAACCTATCTGAACATGAACAAATTTAATTATTATCTTAATAATTAATTTACTTTCGGAATGATTTTTCAAATATAATTTAATTATAATATTCTTTCAAATTCAATTATTATCTTAAATATGAAAAAAATAATAATTTATCTAAAAAATGAGTAGTTTTAATTTACTTTCGAATAATTTTGAATCTAATGATACAAATTTGAAACAAGATAATGTAAATTCGATTCAAAAAGATAATGTAAATTTGAATCAAGATAATGTAAATTTGAATCAAGATAATGTAAATTCGATTCAAAAAGATAATGTAAATTTGAATCAAGATAATGTAAATTCGATTCAAAATATTCCAAAAAATAATAATTATACATTCAATTATATAATATTATTTTTAATTGGTTTATTTTTGGGAATGATAATAATAATATTAACATTTGTATCATTATATAATACAAATTCAGTTGTATTTACATATTGTGATTATAATGTTCCAAAATGTTTATCAGATGATTATTTAAATATTCCAGGATTTGCAATTGCTGAAGGATATAAAGCAGATGATATTATGTTTGTCAATAGTAATAATGAATTAATTTATGAAAGACCAATAAGAAAAAAATGTGATCCTGGATTAGATAGAAATATTCGAATAAATAATCCTCAATATTGTGAATTTGAATATAATGGAAATAAAACTATTTGGAAGCAATTATTTTTCGATTCAAATATTTATGAAAATGAAAATTTTACAAATAGAATAAGAACAAATGAAAATTGTTATTCATTAGATCGAGGATTTAAAAATGGAAAACCTGTAATAAAATGGGATGCATTACAATTATATTAATTTATTATTAAAAATTAATAATAAATAATTATTATATTTAAAATGTCAAATTCACTAATTATTTATAAATCTTCAGATATTCAAAAGAATTTATGCGATTATATTGGATTAGTAAATAATATTGAAATTGATGAAAAAAAAGTTATTTATTCAAGAAGTGAATTATTTCCATTTTTTATTATGAAAACGTTAAATGATCTAAATCAACAAAATATATGTAATGGATTTGAATATATAAAAATCCCAAATTTCTTTGATTCAATTGAAAATTGTAAATTGAATCATTCTTCCATTTGTAATAAATATATGATAAATCGTGAAATTCTTTATCATCGTCCATTAAATTTAACAAAAATTGAAGAGTTAATTTTTTTATTTCAAATATTTTATAATATATACTGCGCACAAAATATATTTAAATTTACACATTATTCATTAACTTTAGATTATATTAAATTACGAAAATCTAAAATAGATACTTATAATTCATATACATTTGATAATAAAACTTATTATGTAAAAAATAATAAGTTTGAACCAGTAATTACACCATCCAATAATATGAGAATTGAATATAAAAATACAATTTTCACTTCAAATAATCATGAATATAACTATTTTATTGATATTGTATTTTTAATAAATTCAATTATAGAAAAATCAGAATTTGATAAATCTAATTTAAAATGGCTCATAAAAATAATTACAGGAAAAAATAAAATAGAAAAAATAAATAATCTTTATCATTCTTATTCATTTAATTTGAAAAAAATATTACATCAATTAATTTTAAAAATAAAATTATTAAATCCATTAATGGTATTTTGTAATCTTGAATTTATGAAAAATAATAAGAAAGAAGAAAATAGAAATATTGAAATTCATAATTTTTTTCAATTTAATAAATTACCAAAAAATATAAAATCAAATAATAATTTTACAAGTAATATATTCGTAAAATATTTAAATAATTATTATGAAATAAAATGGATTAATGATAATTTTGAATATTCAACAATTGAAAATAATGATTTTAAATCGATAATTCATCTTAATGCATTTATTAAAAATAAAAATAATAAAGATATTTTATCTTCAATTGATAATGAAAATATTGGTAATATAACTATTTATAAAAATAAAATTTTATTTGAGGAAAATTTCAATTCATACAAAATTGGTATATATCTTATTAAAAATAAATTAAAAGTAAAAAGTAAAATTATTTCAGAATTATATAATAATATAATAGAACAATCTTATTATATTAATAATAAAAAAATCTCAAAATATATGATAAAAAATTATTCAGATGAAAATCCTCATATTGTTTTAATGGAAAAAGATCAAGAAATTATTATTTTATTTTTTGATTCTGTGAAAATAAATAAATTGAAAAATATAGTTGATACTTATGAAGTTGATAATGCTATTTTAATTTTTAATATCCAAGATTATATAAAAATTAATTATTTGAATATGAATTTTAAGAAAGGTGTAAAGAATTTAAATCATTTAAAGTTATTTATGAAGTAAATATTATTATGAATTAAAATATAATACAAAATTTATATTATATTTAAAATTATTAATGAAAATTTGTTTAGTGAGTATAGTGAAAAATGAAGGTAAAATTATTAAAAGAATGTTAGAATCATGTTTATTTATTATTGATATGATTTGTATTACAGATACAGGTTCTACTGATTCAACAAAATTAATTATTGAAGAATTTGCATTAATTTATGATATACCTTGTAAAATATTCGATGATCAATTTGAGAATTTTGGAAAAAGTAGAACAATAAGTTATCAAAATGCATTAAAAACATATCCTAATTGTGATTATTTTTTATTATCTGATGCAGATTTTGTATGGAATGATAAACAATTTGATAAAAATCAATTAACTGAAGATCAATATTTAGTAATTAATAAAACAAAAATTAAATATGATTTTTGGAATATTCGTTTATTGAAAAATAATTTTGAATATATTTGTATTGGTGCAACTCATGAATTTTGGATGAAAAAGGTAAATAATAAACATGAATATCTAAATAATAATAAATTAACTACATTAGAAATTATTGATTATAATGA
>Ga0102926_1000885_pt1 | contig 17850 bp, 18 predicted proteins | sample SalPonR1_A_D2_MG_FD_78173 | JGI IMG/M metagenome (GOLD analysis project Ga0102926, IMG submission 78173) | Salt pond soil microbial communities from South San Francisco under conditions of wetland restoration - Salt Pond MetaG R1_A_D2_MG | ecosystem: Environmental > Aquatic > Marine > Intertidal...
ACTCCTAGAGGCAGGTTTAGATCCAAATATTGATGAGACAACGACTATACAATTTGTAGCAGCTGATGATTATAATTTTCAACCATTAACTGTTAGAGAGATTAAAGATAGTTCCCTTTATGGATACTATGAAAAAGATCCTAAGGATTTAGGTGATGGAAAATTTGATGGTAGTAAAAGCAAAGCATTATATAATAATATGCCCCCTTTAGTGGCCTATGGCTTTAATGGTTATCCTTATGTAATAAGACCTAACGATGAAGGTTTTAATCCAGGTCTTGGGAATGATGGGGGACCTTTAAGAGTTATTTTCGGTAAAACAAATTATAATGATACAAATGGTTCAAACCAAGTTCAATTTTTAAAAGAAATAATTGTTGGTGGTGGTAAGTCTCTTCATAAGGAAACTGCTGAATCAGATAAATCCGGGGAGAATACCTCTCAGATAGTAGATGCAACCAGTGCATGGCATCACGATCAAGGGGATTATAAAGACTATTTAGACGAACCTGTGTTAAGGATTACAGGATCTCAAGTAAAAGAACCAATGACCTTTACTTTAAGACAATTAGAATCAATGCTTGAGTATTCTGTGAGAGATATCTACACAGGTGATGGTATGAATACTTATGAGGGCATTGACTTATGGAAATTAATTTCTGAAGTAGTAGAGTTAAAAGAATCCGTTGATGTACCAAGTATAAGAATTTTTGCTGGTGCTAACTATAATCAAATTTTAAGAAGTTATGAACAAGTTTCCAGTGGTGTGTTAAATTCTAAAGGCGAAAGAAAACCAATAATTTTAGCTTATGCCGTTGAAGGCTATCCTTTAGTACCTAATGAAAGCAGTAATGGATATATTAATAATAATGCCTATGGTCCTTTAAGACTTTTAGTTGAAGAAAGTAAGTCTATGTGGGTTAAATGGGTAGATTGCATCGTTGTCGGTACAGGGGAATACGAAGAGCCAAGTAGTGATCAAGTAGCAGCATTAGACTTACCAAATCTTACAATAGAAGGTGCTCATCAGTCAGATAAAATATGGCTAGATTTTAAGAATAATAGTGGCATTGAAATGACTGAAGCAAGTGTAAGAGCTATGGCCTATGATCATGAAGGAAGTTTATGGATTGGCACTAATAATGGAGGAATTTCTGTAAGAAATCCTAATGGTCAGTGGACACATATGAGTGAAATCATTTTATCATCAGGTGAAACTGTTGAAGTAGATACTTCTTATGCCATTGTTCAAAGAGAAAATGGTCAACTATGGATGACTTTAGGTAGCCCGACAGAACCAAAAGGGATATTAGTTAAAGAAGAAGATGAATGGACTCAGTACACAACTGAAAATTCAAACTTGCCATCATGTTTCCTACAAGAACTTGAATTAGACGGCAAAGGTGGTTTATGGATCGGTGGAAAAAACGGGCTAGTATATGTTGATTCTGAAAATAAATGGACTACTTATACAGAAAAAGAAGGTCTTCTGCCCTATTCTGTAGATGCATTGGCCACTGATGATGCCGGTGGTCTATGGATTGGATATTACCCAGATTTAGTAGAAAATGAAGAGGGTACTATGACCTATAACGGTGGGTATCAGTATCGACATCCAGATGGTACGATAGATACTTACGAAGGATTTGACCAAACAAATTTCAATATTAATTGGGTTAGAAGTATATCAATTGATTCTGAGGGAGGCGTATGGATCGTTAGATCAGGAACTGCACCAGGTTTTACTCATGGAGAAATTGATTACATTAAAGATGGTAGTAGAACAGTCTACCAATCAGAGGATTTATACCCTGAAATAACTGAAGCAGATGATATAAGATTCCTTTTAGCGGATAAGAAAAACAAAGAAGTTTTTTATTTAGCTACTTTAAAAAGTGGTGTCCTAAAGTCAAAGGGGATTGGCAATATTATTGAAAAGTATAATAGCAATACAGTCTTTGACTCAAATCAGTGGAATAATGTTTACCTAATGGATTGGTCTAAGAACAATCTTATGGTGGGCACCAATGGTGGTGCTGCTGTTCAAATCAGTAGAGCTGATGTGAAAGATATTGAAAAGCATTGGGCAGAAAATGAAATTCAAAAAATGATGGCCTTAGGTTTTATTGAAGAAAACCAAGGAAAGTTTAGACCAGAAGACGCTATTACAAGAGGAGAATTTATAGCTTTAATGGCTAGAGTATTAGGTTTAGAAACGAATACTAAGAAAACAGAATTTAGAGATGTTTCATCAGCGGATTGGTTTGCTCCTTATATAGCTACAGCAGTTCAAGAAGGATATATCAAAGGCTATGGTGATGGTACTTTTAAACCGGAAAAAGCAATTACGAGAGAAGAGATTGCCTTTGTTCTCTCAAATATTATTGATCTTAAGTTATCGGAAGTTCAAGCCCTAGATATACTGAAAAGCTTTGAAGACAATATCTCAACTTGGGCAAAAGCATCTGTAGCTAAAGTCGTACAGTCCGGACTTTTAAAAGGGTTCCCTGATGGTAGTTTTAAAGGCGATAAAAAGATCACAAGAGCTGAATCAGCCGTTATACTTTTAAGACTATTAAGCAATGGACTATAGGAGGCGATATGAACTTTTTAAAAAAAATTAGTATTTTATTAGCTTTAGTACTTCTTTTTTCAGTATCTTTTATTGCCTGTTCTACAGATGAAGCAACAGCACCTGTTGAAAATCAGGAAGAAGCACCCATATCTGAAGAAGCCAAGGATGATTCAATTAAAGAATCAGTAGCGAAAGAAAATGAGGAAATAGTAGAAACATCTGAAAGTATTGAAAAAATTGAAACAGAAGTATCTCATGAGAATGATACAGTTGAAAAGGAAGTCACTTTAGATGAAGATAATGAAGTTTCTGAAAAAGATGAAGGCTCTAATGATGAAGAGCCTTCATCAGATATAATATCTAATGAAGAAGAATCACAGGTAACTGATGAAGTGACTGATAAGAGTCTACCGAAATCAAATGATTCTAACGAAAAAGCACCCGAAGAAGTCAATGGACTTAAAGTAGAAGGGCATGTAGAGAAACCTTTAGCTTTAAGTTTAGACGAGTTGAAAGCCATGAAAAACTTGATTTATTCAGAAACTTTCTATTCTTTGAATAGTTTTGGTACAACTGAGTATACAGATTTTAAAGGAATAAAGTTGTGGCAACTTTTAGAAGAAAAAGCACATATTTTGGAAGGTGCTAAAACTGTAAAGATCGTTGCTATAGATGGTTATAATGTGTCTTTTACTATTCATGAAGTGAAAAGAATGGATTATATTGATGAAACAAATCAAAATTTAAAGCTTCCAATCATTATAGCATGGGAAGAAAATGGTGAAGAATATAATCCTGAAGAGGGGCCACCCTATAAATTAATTATTGGTCAAAAAGAACCAGGAGATGTAAATAAACCTCAATGGGTTAGGGATATTGATGTAATAATTGTGGAGTAGATAGATTATGAAAAATAAAAAATTTTATTTAGGTTTTATTGTGTTAACCCTCATGGTTATAACAGTATTATTTAATCTTAATAATTCTTATTCTGAAGAAGAAAAAATGGTAAAAGAGCATTATATAAATGCTAAAGAAGTCAGAAGAGTTGAAAAAATCAATGATGACTTATTTATTTCACTAAACTTCCCTGGACTTCTAAGAGCTTATTCAATTGATGGGAAAGTAAAAGCATTTATAGCTACATGTGTTGGGTACAATGGTCCTGTAGATGTGTTTACAGCATTTGATAACCATGGGGAAATTATGAAGGTGAAAGTTATTAAGCATGAAGAAACCTTAGATTATGCTGAACATATTGAATCTGAGTGGTTTTTAGAAAGATTCTCAAGGATCAAAGGTAATAAGTTTTTAAATCTAGTTGTTTTAGAAAAAGAAAATCCAGAAGATATTATTCAAGTCACTGGGGCTACGATTAGTTCTAAAGCCGTTGTAAATGCTGTGAATGCATCTTTGGGGGCCTATAATTATTATAATAATGAGATAAAAATGAGTAGTGTCCCAGATGTCGTACCTCAGGAAATTTGGCAGAAGGATGATAATAACTTTATTATTAACTATGATCATAATCCTTTGGTAATTGATATTGAAGAGATTAAAGAGTATCCCCAAGTAGAAAGGGATGTTACTTTAATAAATACAAGAGGAACGGAAACGGAACTGAAAGTAAAAGGACCAACATTAAGAAGCTTATTAAAAGTAGAAGGTATAGCCTTAGAAGATTATGCTGGTATAGGTATTACTGGAAGAGATAGTTATTATACCATGGTAGATAAAGAAATCCTTGAACTAGAAGAAGTCATTTTAGTTTGGGAAGTTAATGGGGAGATAATTGATGATAGTGAAAAGCCTGTAAGAGTTGTCATACCCAACCAATTAGGGCCTTACTGGGTAAAGATGGTTTCAGTTATAGATCTATATGATGAAATAACACCTAAAGCCATTAATAAGGTTCATATGTTTGATGCCTTAACAGAAGCGATTGAACCATATTATTATGAATACTATGGTAGTAAAGACAAAGCAATAGAAGTTGGAAAAATTTTAAGAAAATTTGATGTCATTGACCAAAAAGGATTTTTTACTATGGTTGCTAAAGATGGATTAGTCAAAAATGAAACCATTTCATTGGTAAGACAAGGTTATTTTATTAAGTCTGAAGGAGAAAATGCCCCAATGAATATTGCACCAGATTTTAAACTGGGTATGAATGTAAAGCATATGACGCACTTTTCTACAACAAAAGATGCAGTTATTTTTCCTGATCAAATTAAGTCAGTTGTCAGAACAAAAACTATTGATAAATTAGAAGGTTTACTCCTAGAAGATGTTCTACTTACGGCAGGGATGCGATGGGAAGACAATTCAAAGTTTACTGCAATATCTACTGAAGGAAAGACTTATGACTTAGACCTAGAGGCTATAAAAAAATCTTATTTAGTTAAAAATAATGGAGAAGTCTTATTATATATAGAAAGTAATCAAGTAATGACAGGTATATTAAGGATAGAAAAACATGATGCTTAAGAAAAGGAATATTGTTCAGTTCATATTATTTTTTATCGTTGTGTTCTTAGCTGTGACATATGCTTTATATATAAACGATTGGATTCCCTTTAAACTCCTATCTTTTGGAGATTTAAATCCTTATGGTGGTTGGAGTGCATTGAAATCCGCTTTTACAGCTGTTGACTATCAGTTGACGGGTTTATCAAGATCTATTGCATTAACGGTTTCAATTCTTGTAACCACTTTATTTTTTGGACGATTTTTCTGTGGTTTTATTTGTCCCCTGGGTGCTCTTCAAGATTTTTTTGCTTTCATTGGTAATAAGCTCAATATTAAGAAGATTAAACTCAATAACGAGAGACATGAAAAATTACTTTTTATAAAGTATTTTATTTTTTTATTTGCAGTAGTCGTAAGCATTATGGGCTTAGGCCCTATCATTTCATCCTATTCGCCTTGGCTAGCTTTTTTAGATATAAGTATGGGATTTATTCTGACACCAGGGCTGTATATTTTAATTGGTTTAATGATTTCATCTTTAATGATACCAAGACTGTTTTGCAGATATTTATGTCCATTAGGGGCCTTTCAAAGCTTAATAAATGCTTTTGGTTTTTTTAAAGTAAAAAGCAGTGATCATTGCAATGGGTGTACTAATTGTCTCAAAGAATGCCCTATGGCCATAAAAAAACCTTATGCTTCAGGTGAAGTATCTCCTGAATGTATCAGTTGCTTAAACTGTGTTGAAAGGAAATGTATCAGAGGAGATTACTCATATACTTTAAATATATTGAATAAAAAAATAAAACCCAATCAATACATTGCATTGGCTTTGATTGTTTTTATTAGTATTTATTTTTTGATACCGTTCATTCATATAACTAGTAACACGCAAGGATTCTTGAGTTTTACACAGCTTCAAGAAGGCCGTTATATAGGAACGGGTATTGGTTTTGGTGGTCCGATAAGAGTTGAAATAGTAGTTGACAATGAGAGAATCAAAACTATAAATGTGTTAAGTCATCAAGAAAGCACTGGATACTATGAAGAGGTTTTTAAAATGAAATCAAGAGAAATAATAGCAACTCAAAGCTTGAATGTTGATACCCTTAGTGGTGCAACGGCAAGTAGTAGAGGTTATTTATCTGCTATTAAAAGTGCTATCAATCAATCTTTAGAACAAGAATGATAGGAGTAATCTATGAAGAAAATGCTAATAATAGGCATAATAATTTTAGTATTATCACTGACCATTAGCTTTAAAACAGATCCTCCGAAACTTAAAATAACTGTAGGTGAGGATTATCAAGAGATAGAAGCTGAAGTAATTTATTCATATGAAAGTCCAGAACTGTTTTCATCAGTTATTAGAAGTAGTGGGGAGAAACCTGTTTCAGTTGAGTTTAAAGGGATAGAATTAGCCGAATTTCTAAAGGACCAAAAAGTTGACTTGTTGAGTTTTGATAAAGTTACTTTTAATGCCTCTGATGGTTATCGTATAGCAATAAAATCTGAAGAAGTATTAGAACCTAGAAATGTTTATATTGTCTATGAAATGAATGGTGAAAAATTAAAATCTAAAAAGAAGAAGGGTACAGGACCTTTTAGAATTGTTATAAGAAAAGATCCTTTTAGCCAGAGATGGATTAAACATTTAGAGGCAGTCATTATTCAATAGAAAATATGTCTCCTAGTTTTAATACACGCTTCTTCCTTTTTGATGATGAAATCTAATTCTTGGGATACTATTTCACCTTCTTCTATAATATACTCTTTAAAGGACTTGAATACTCTTAGTTTAAATTCCGACTTTATTTCATCATAGTATAAGTACATTGCTAGCATCTTCCCAAGATCCAAGGTTAAATCTCCTTGATTAATGGATTCTAAATCTATCCCGTAAAGCTGATTTTTATAAAATAAAAAATTTCTAAAATTTAAGTCATAGAAGCAAAGGTTATGGTCTTTAATATAAGGAACTGAGTGAAAAGATTTAAGCCATTCATATATTTTAATAAGAAAGGCTACACAAGCTTCTTTATTGTTTGATCTTTCCAAGTCTTCAATGATATTTACCCCATTAGTAGAGTCTAAATATTCATAGAGTATTGTTTTTTCATGGGAATTTACATTTATCATTAAAGGCAGTGGTATATTTTCTCTTTGTAGTATTTCATAAAACTTTTTTTCTTTATTATACTGTTCAATAGTTCTAAATTCTTTCAACACCATAAAATCTCCATGGTTTTTAACTAAGAAGACTTTATTTTTTTTAGATTTAAATTGTTTTATTTTTTTCATTGTTTTCACCATCTATTAGGTAATGTATAGTGTTAATAAAGTTCCGGTTAAAGCCATAAAAAGTAAGAGGTAATCCATATGAGTGAATTTTAAATCAATGATACTGGTACGTTGGTCGTAAACTCTAAAGGCTCTATTTTCAACTGAAATAGATAATTGTTTACTTTTATTGATAGCGCTAGCTATTACTGGTGTTAGGATATATGATGAAATCTTAAATCTTTGGCTTAAGGATAAGGTTTTGAACTCTATACCTTTAAGCTGTATAGCGATATATGTATCTTTAAATTCTTCTATTAAAAGTGGCATAAATTTAATGCCAATGGCTGTCATAAAAGCGAACTCATAAGGCAGGCCTAATTTCACAATACCTTGGATCATATCCCGATCACTACTAGTGGCAATTATTAGGCCAGAAGTTATTATAATCAGCACTCTAAGAAGATATCCTAGACCTCTATTTAATCCAATATTAGTAATTATATCAAAAGATCCTATTGTAAAAATACTATGGCCACCTTTAGTAAAAAGGCTTTGAAGAATAATTATAAAAATCAAAAGGGAAAGCATTTTTTTGAGTCTACCTAATAATTTAAAGAAGTTACCACCAAAAAAATTAGAAATTCCAATACCAACCATTAGTACTATCGTTAATTGATAGATATCTGTTAAGATTAATCCTAAAGTTGATAAACAGAGTACAATGATCAATTTGGTTCTAGGATCAAAATTATATTTCACCGATAATACACCCACTTTCCATTAATAGAGTTCTATGTGCGTGTTTTTTAACAAAGTTCATATCATGGCTTATTAATAATATACCTAATTGATTTTCATACCTTTTTAACAATTTACTTAGGGTTTCTTTTCTCTTATAATCTAAACCTGTAGTGGGTTCATCTAGAATTAGAAATTCTGGTTTATTAATGAGTATAGATGCTAAAGCGAGTCTTTGTTTTTCCCCTGGACTTAAAAAATAAGTACTGTTATTTTTTAAGTGCTTTAGATCAAAGATTTCTAGTATTTCATCAATAGACTCTTCTTTGTTATTAATGTTTAAGTTATTATTGTATCCATAAGCAAAAGAAAGTTCCTCATAAACTGTTGGTGTAAATATTTGTTTGTCTGGATTTTGAAAAAGGTATCCAATCTTTTTCCCTATTTCCCCTAAAGTCATCTCTTTTACTTCTCTTCCATTAAGAGCAACGGTGCCATGAGAATATTTTACTATTCCGATGATTATTTTACTTAAAGTAGTTTTTCCACTACCATTGGGTCCGATAATAGAGACAATTTCTTTTTTACCAATGCTTAGATTGATATCATCTAAAACTTTTCTATTATCTAAAAAACATTGAACACCTTTTACTTCGATATAATTATTCATTATAAATACCCTTCAAATTTTTTGAGTTTACCTTCTTTTAATAGAAAGATTTCATCAGAAATACTTAAGTTTTCAATGGCATGTTCTACCATTATTATCCCTTTGCCTGCTGACTTCATTCGCTGAATAGCTTTTATTATATTTTTTTTACCTTGGGCATCAATTTGAGACATGGGCTCATCTAATATTATAATGTCAACATCAAGGGTTAAAATAGAGGCTAGAACAACTAACTGTTTCTCACCACCCGATAATTTATTTGGATTTCTATATCTTAACTCTTGAATATTTAATAGTTCTAGTACATAATCTATTTTCTTTAAGATGTCTTTTCGACTCATACATAAATTCTCTGGTCCAAAGGCCATTTCATCTTCGACACAAGAAAAAATTATTTGAGTATCTGGGTTTTGATACACTGTACCAATGCTTTGAGAGATTTCTTGTAGTGTCATATTTTTAAAATCTTTACCTCTTAAGGATACAGTGCCGTTATAGATGCCTTGGATTCTTTTTGGAATGAGACCGTTTAAAATTTTTATTAAAGTTGTTTTTCCTGAGCCGCTTAACCCTACTATACCTATGATTTTACCTTTTTCTAAGGATAGATTTATCCCATTGATGATAGGCTCTTCTTTTTCATGATAACTAAAGTTTAGATTTTTGCCTTCTAAATATATATTTTCCATTTTATCGAACATCAGCTTTCACTACATATTTACACCAGTTTTGGCTAAACTGGTCTTTTCTTATAATTAATTGATAAGGACCATTGCCGCCATCTTCTCTTGTGCCTAAGGAAATGCCTTCTCTTTTATAAGCTAGATAGACATTATCATTTTCTATAACTTTATTAATGCTTAAGGCAACTGTGTATCCGTCAGCACCTGTAACAGCAACCAGTTCTCTGTTATGTATTTCTAAATCTGCTGCTTTAAAAATTTTCTTTAGTAGTACACCAGTATATTCATAAGCTTTTGCTTGGGTACTGCTAGTATCTAAAGTAGCCTCAAATTTCTCCTCACCCATTTCTCGTATTTCTTTCATAGTATAAGCAGTTAAAAACTCCCCGGAATCATATATTTCAAAGATGGCTTTTTCATTGAGTTCTTTATTCCTTTTTATATTGTCTTTATTTAAATAAAGACCAGTGGATGAAATGCCCACTAATATTAGTATTATGATTATAAGTGTTTTAGTGTTTTTATTCATAGGCTATTCCCTTCCATAGTATGCTATTTTAACATTGTTATAAATAAAAAAGGCTAATAATCCTCCAAGGCCACCAGAAAGTGCACCAATTGATAAGCTAATAATCAAAGGCAGTAATGGTAATCTAAAAAAAACTAAGTTTGAAAGATATGTTCCACTGATATTCGCAATGATACCTGCTGCAAAAAAATCTAATGAACTGTTTAGCTTCCTATTTAGGATAGTAAAAATAATATCTATTGCAAAGCCTGGTAAACCATATGTGATTAAACTAATGACACCATGGCTTCCAAAGGCACCGGTAATCATGATAATTATTCCTTGGGTAAGAGCAATAAGGGTTGCACTGCCTCTTTTTTTGATTAAAGCTGCGCCGAGTACAATCCACATCATATAGAAACCACCGGCTACAGCTCCCCCTGGTATAAAAAGTGGTCCTGTAATTAAATGTGTCAAAGGTGTAATAATAGGTTTAGAAGCTATGCCCAGTGAAGCTGTAAGTGCTATGGTTATTAGTTCAAAGACAGTGAAATTTTTAAGTAGGTTACTTTTTTTCATAGCTACCTCTATGATCGATTTTAACTATAATTTCACTGTTTTTCTTGTACCCTTTCAGTTCAGAAACTGCTCCAAGTGTTATATTATGAATCATTTTTTCTACAAATGGTACCATAGGAATTTCATTTCCATCAATAAAAAGTTTAACGACATTTGATTTTTGAATACAGTCATCCCTTTGGGCCTTACCTTTAACAATCATGTCTGTTAAACCTCTGCAACCATAGCCACAGGCATTGCAGCAGTTTTCATCGACATCTGGAAGTAAATCAAATACTTTCTCAATCACTAAATTGGCCAATTCTTTAGGATTTTCTAAAACATTGATGACAGGTACTCCCTTGTATTCTTGGCCTAATACCTTAGCAACTCTTCCGGAAACTGCAAATATACCAGTATCCCATCGTTCTTCTAGTTCTTCTATTGATTTTGCTGCTAAAATCCTTGGAAGATTATAATCCGTTAAACCTTCACACACAACATAATCTTGATTGTAGTGATATAAAATTTCTGGTAAAGATAGTTTTCTACTATACATTATATCGGTTTCCATGTTTCCTCTTGCTGTTACAGGTTCTGCTCCTTGTCTTCTATGTCTATCAGTATTAGTGCCTTCTGCATCCATTTTGAATGCTTCATAATGAATTTCTTTTATGCTACCGATAGAATAATTTCTTTCCTTTAATTCTTTCACTAAGCTTTCAACAATGGTTGTTTTTCCTGAGCCTGAATAACCAAAAACTGAAAAAACCTTCATTAGTTCTGACCTCCTTCTAATATGCCAAAGGGCACAATTAAGTCTTCATATCTAAAGTCACCATGGCTTCCGCCATTTTCTGTAGCGTGCATACCATGGTCAGTCGTCACTATTATTTTCCCTTCCCATTGAGAAGATAATTCCTCAATATAATGATCTATTTCAAAAAATTTATCCATTGTTTTAGAACCATAAGGTCCATAACTATGTCCTGCATCATCAAAGCCATGAAAATGAAGGAATAAATAATCAGAGCTATCTATATGTTTCATAGCTGATTTAAATACCTCATCATCATTGCTACCGTTTTCATTTATATCTAGGTTTAAAATGGGATCAATTCCTGTATTAATGACATTTGAGTTACCTTCGATTAAAACAATTTCTTTGTTTTTTTTCTCAATGACCTGAAATATTGTTTCTACTTTAGGTTCTCTGTAATTTCTATTAATGATACCATTTTTATAGGGTGGTTGACCTGTAACCATTGCTGCGTATCCGCTATTTGTAACAGGCTTATAAACTGCTAAAGCTTTTTCAAAGTTATCAAATTTACTTAGGTATAGTTCTTGATAGTTTGCCTTTAAATATTCATATTGATGCCATGCCCACCCGTCAATATAAATGACCATAACTTTTTCATTACGATTAATGAATGTTTTGGATTCATGATAGACATCCATAATAGATCTTTTAGGTGGATCATTTATGATACCTACTACATTTTCATAAATTTCTTTACCAGTTTCATTTTTAAAATCTATCCCAGAACTAGAGGGGACTAGAAAACCATCCATTTCAAGATCATAGTATCCACCGTCATAAGTCATCAGGATATTTTTATTAGAAAGATCTATTACATTAGATATCAACAATTCATCATCTGAAGCATTGATTGTTGATAAATTTTCATTGCTGGTAATTAAAGCAGCAGATTTAAAGGTCAGATCTTTTTCATTGACACATCCTATAATAAAAAAAAGCATGATAAAAACAGTCAGTAAAATTAAGTTTTTTCTGCTGCACATACCATACCACCTCAATTATTAATAGAGTCTTCGATCAAATTTTATTTGCTTTTTTGTAAGAACTCAATTTCATTTTTGAAATTATTTAAGTTCAAAATATTTAAATTTAAGTTAATTAATCATTATTATATCAAAAAAAAATGTATAATACAATGGAATAGAAAAATCAAAAGCATAGTAATATACTCTTTTTAGCGATGAAAGATGTTATTATATTGAAGGGTGGATAGCTATTAATTTAAACTTTGATAAAATAAAATTGGCTATTGAAATATATGAGAAAAGAGATATAATAAGTTTATAACATATGACAAAAATTAAGGAGTGAAAAATGGAAGTCATTTCAAATGGTAATGGAATAAAGAAGGAAACAACAAATAAGTATTCAAATGTTAAGAAAGTGATTGCTGTGATGAGTGGAAAGGGTGGTGTAGGTAAGTCAACGGTCACATCACTTATGGCCGTTTCATTGATGGAGCAAGGTTATAAAGTTGGCGTTTTAGACGCCGATGTCACTGGCCCATCTATACCCAAAATGTTTGGTAAAAACGATGCTTTAGCAGTAGGCAACGAAGAAGGGATCAATCCAGTAAAAACAGATATGGGTATTGGTTTGATGTCTATTAATTTCTTATTAGAAGATAAAGAAGCACCTGTAATATGGAGAGGACCAGTGGTGACTTCAACTGTAAAACAATTCTTCACTGAAGTACATTGGGGGGACTTAGATTATTTACTAATTGATTTACCACCTGGCACAGGGGATGTACCATTAACTTTAATGCAATCTATGCCTTTAGATGGTATTGTCATCGTCACGTCTCCACAAGATTTAGTTAATCACATCGTTATAAAATCATTAAATATGGCTAAGAAATTACATGTGCCAGTTTATGGGTTAGTTGAAAATATGAGTTACTATGTTTGTAAAGATTGTAACACTAAAACATATATTTTTGGTGACAGCCAGTCACGGGCTGTAGCTGAACGGTCAAATGTTCCTTATATTACAGAAATACCCATTGATCCTAAAATGGTTGAATTAGTTAATAAAGGAAAAATTGAATATTATTTAAGAAATAATCAACAGTTTAGTGATGGCTTTCAAAAAGATGTTTTAGAACATCTTTAAATTTAATGAGAGAAAATAAAAAGAGCAGAAGGATTGATGATCAATACAATTCTTCTGCTCTTTTTGGATTTAACAATTACATTCTTTTGACTTAACTGTTTCGACAACTTCTTCAACAGACATATTAGAAACATCTAGTACTAACATACAAGAGTCCCCATTTGGATGGCATTCCGAGGGCTCAATTTCTTCCCAAGCCTCATCAATACCTGAAATAAGTGTTACATTAGCCTTTGAGTCTTCATAACCGCTGTAATGTACTTCAAACCCTTCTGCTTCTAATGCCTCTTTGTACTCGTCTAATCCCTTTTGAATAGAAATAATTGGATCTTTCATAATAACACCTCCATTTAAATAATACCCATAAATAATTGTTATTAACATATATTATAAAATTTGATATAATTATAACACAAAGTTGAAGGAAAAGGAGAGAATTAAATGAATATTGCATTAATTGCCCATGATAAGAAAAAAGACCAAATTGTAAAATTTGCAGTGAAACACCAAGAAAGTTTAAAAAAATCAAATTTGTTTTCAACAGGCACGACAGGTAAACGTATACAAGATGTAACCGGCTTAGAGATTCATAGATTTAAATCCGGTCCTATTGGTGGCGACCAACAAATTGGTGCAAAAATTGCAAAGGATGAGTTAGATTTAATTATTTTTTTAAGAGATCCATTGACATCTCAACCCCATGAACCAGATGTTCAGGCCCTCTTAAGATTATGTGATGTCCATCATATTCCATTGGCTACTAATATTGTATCAGCAGAAATACTTTTAGAAGGCATGTTATCAGATGATTCATGGCGACAATTAAAAGGAAATTATAATTATTAAGAGTACAGATACTATCGAAAAAATTTCGATAGTATTTTTTTGTGGATAACCTGTGGGTAGTGTTGATAAGAGAACAAATTTTCCCACTATATATAGAAATCAGAGTTATTAATCCACAATCTATGTGGATAACTTATGAAAATATGTGTAAAAATTGTTGAAAGCTTGGGTAAAAGCAAAATAAATAATCCACAAGTTGACACTAATGAAAATTATTTTAGATGATTAGAAAAATGCTTTCAATTGAAGGAAAATTTTAGAAAATTTAAGTCCAATAAAAACTATAAGGACTAAAAAAGACTGAATGAAAAAATAAAGAAAGGATTAAATTGGTTTTTTTATATTGTGGATAACCTGTGGGCAGTGTTGATAAGAGAACAAATTTTCCTACTATATATAGGATAATAAAAGGTTAATCCACAATTTGTGGGCATAACTTGTGGATTAATGTGGAAAACCTGTTAAAATTATGGGTAAAAAGGTCTAAACACAGGAAAAGTTATCCACAAGTACTAAAAGAATATGTTTTACACTTTGGTTAATCTGTGTTATAATTGAGCTGCAATTGAATAGATATTATGCGTAGGGAAGTTAGTGAGAATCTAACACGGTCCCGCCACTGTATGATGGAGCGATTTTAAGATGCCACTGGAAACGGGAAGGCTAAAATCAGCTATGAAGTCAAGTCAGAATACCTAACATAATATGAAAAGATATTAGTTACTCACGAGGATGAGTTAATCGAATTTTTTGGTTAATCCCTACCCGTCGTGAAAGTTTTTGAGAGGGGTTTTTTTTATGTGGAAAAAGTTTTTTATGATTGTTTTAGTGATTGCCTTAGGGGTCAGTTTAATCGGATGTGCTGATGAAGTATCAGATACTGCAGAAGAAACGGCTGAGGCAACAGAAGAGGTTATAGAATCAGAAGAAAGTGAAGTAGAAGAAAATGAACCATATTTAGTATTTACTGATGGCATGGACCGTGAAATTGTATTAGCGGAAGAACCATTGCGTGTTGTTTCGGTGGCACCTAGTATTACTGAAACCATTTTTGCGATCGGTGCAGGTGATCGATTAATTGGTCGGACTGATTATTGTAATTATCCTGATGCATCTCAGAATGTAGAATCTATAGGTTCTTTACAAGAAGTAAATATAGAAAAAATTTCTGAATTAGAACCGGATATAGTTTTAGCATCAACACATTTTAAAGAAGAAACATTGAATAAGATCGAATCTTTAGGGATTCCTGTTGCAATGATTATCAGCCAAGAATCTTTTGATGGGGTTTATAAAAACATTGAGGACATTGCAACGATACTTAATAAAAAAGATAAAGCAAATATAATTATAAATGATATGAAAGCATCTGTAGAATATGTAAAAAGTAATGTAGAAGGTATTGAAAAGAAAAGTGTTTATTATGTTATAGGATATGGTGAATATGGCGATTTTACAGCTACTGGGGATACGTTTATACATCAGATGTTAGAAATTGCTGGTGGTGAAAATGTAGCAAAGGATGCAACGGGATGGAAATTCTCTTTGGAAAAACTAGTTGAAAGTGATCCAGAGGTTATTATTGCAGAAGATAATCCTTCAATAATAGCTGGAATAAAAGAAGCCAATGGTTATAAAGATCTATCAGCCATAAAAAATGGAAATTTATATGGTATAAATAAAGGAAAGATAGAATTAATGGGACCAAGATTAGCCGACGGACTTGAAGAATTAGCAAAAATACTTCATCCTGAAGTTTTTGAAAAATAAAGAAAGTTTGGTGGCTTAGATGATTACTAAAAACAATAGAAAAATAATAGGACTTTATACTGTAGTATTATTTGTAATTATAATTCTTGCATCAACGATTGGGGTAGCAGACATAACATTTAGTGATGCCTTAAGAATCATTTCATCTAAAATACCATTTATAAAAACATTTGTGAATATAGAAAATATAAAAGCTTCATCATTACTGATTGTTTTAAATATTCGTTTACCAAGAATTATTTTAGCAGGAATTGTTGGTGTTGCCTTGGCTTCATCAGGTGTGGTTTTTCAAGCAATATTTAAAAACCCAATGGCAGATCCCTACATTTTAGGGATTTCCTCTGGAGCCGCTTTTGGGGCAACCCTGGTGATTATTTTTGGTATAAGTTTTTCATTTTTAGGTTTATCCATGATTTCAATTGGCGCTTTTTTAGGAGCTATGATCACAACTTTCTTAGTGTATAACATTGCTAAGTTAAATAATAGAACACCGGTTATTACATTATTATTATCTGGTATTGCTATTAGTTTTTTTCTCTCAGCATTCATTAATTTGCTCATGACAATGAACAATGATCAAGTTGAGAAGATTGTTTTTTGGACCATGGGTAGTGTGAGTGCTGCTAGTTGGAAAAGCGTTGCCATTAGTATATTACCAGTAACAATAGGTGTTTCAATATTCGTCTTTTTTTCAAAGGAACTGAATGTAATACTAATGGGCGAAGAAACAGCACAAAATTTAGGCATTAATGTAGAGACAATACGGAAACTATTATTAGGTGTGGCGTCAATTGTATCAGCGGCAGTTGTTGCTGTCAGTGGGATTATTGGGTTTGTCGGGTTAATTGTACCCCATGCCATGCGCATGATTGTTGGGCCAGATCATAAAAGATTGTTTCCCTATACAATTATTTCTGGAGCAGTTTTTATGATTGTTGCGGATACAATCTCAAGAATAGCACTAAACCCAACAGAAATACCAATTGGTGTGATTACATCACTCATTGGGGCACCTTATTTTATATTTTTATTAGTTAAAAATAAGAAGATTCTGAGTTAGGAGAGTTGAAAATGGGACAAATTAGTATCAATAACTTAAACCATTCCTATGGACAAACACAAGTCTTAAAGGATATCTCCATTGATTTTAATGATGATCGATTCATAACAGTTGTTGGGCCAAATGGTTCAGGAAAGACGACTTTTATTAAAAAGTTACTTAGAAATTACAGTTTAAATAAAAAAACAATTTATCTTGACCAAAAGGATATTGTAACCTATTCATCTAAAAACTATGCAACAAAAGTTGCTGCTGTGCCACAAAATACAGATATTAGATACGATTTTACAGTTGAAGAAATTGTCTTAATGGGAAGAACACCATATGTTGAACGATTTAAAGGTGAAACAACTAATGACTACGCAATTGTCAATAGGGTTTTAGAAGAAACAGATTTAATTTCTTTAAAAGATCGAAGTTTTTTAACATTAAGCGGCGGCGAAAAGCAGCGGGTTATTATTGCAAGAGCTTTAGCTCAAGAACCGGAAGTTTTAATCTTAGATGAACCCATTAATCATTTAGATATTAGTCATAAAGTTAAAATCATGAAGCTGATTAAAAAATTAAGTGTGGAAAAAGAAATTGTTGTTATTACAATCCTTCACGATTTGAATTTTTCTTTAAAATATAGTAATCAATGTATTTTATTAAAAGATGGAAAGATTTATAATAATGGACACCCAAATGATGTATTAACGAAAAAAAATATCAGTGATGTCTATGATGTAAATGTGGAGATCCTTGAATACAAT
>Ga0102926_1000887_pt1 | contig 17804 bp, 13 predicted proteins | sample SalPonR1_A_D2_MG_FD_78173 | JGI IMG/M metagenome (GOLD analysis project Ga0102926, IMG submission 78173) | Salt pond soil microbial communities from South San Francisco under conditions of wetland restoration - Salt Pond MetaG R1_A_D2_MG | ecosystem: Environmental > Aquatic > Marine > Intertidal...
AACATTATCTGCGTCGACTGCTATCTCTTGCTGGTCCATAGTGAATCGACTATCGGTTGAGTTAGGATACTGTCCTGAAAGGTAACCTTGTCCACTACCGCCCTTGGTGTAAGACGTTGCGTGGTCACCTACTTGGCCTTGAGCAGGATAAGGAGTAGTTGCAACTAAGTCACCGAAGTTAAGGTTGAAGTCCTTGATAATGTATTGCTCAGGAGTCTTGCCTTCACTTTCGTTGACAATAATCTTTGTAAGGTTACTCGGGTCAACGTGGAATAGCTTTTTAGTTTCTGGATCACGCACAAAGAACTGATCACCGTATTTGAAAGTGTTTCTAATAATACGGAACATGCGAGTGTCAAACTTGTTCAGCTTGTACCACTGCTGTAGATACTTTTGTAAGACAGTTGTCTCAGTAGTACTTGCGTTTTGTTTAAAGTCAATTATAAAACTTGTACCATTTTGGCCATTGTCCTGCGTACAAAACTCTGCTAAAATATCAAGTGCAGCGTTAACTTCCGAGTCTTGATCCATTGTGTTGTACTGATTGTATCTTTCAATACGGTTTGGGCTGCCGGTATAAACATCAGGAAGGTGTGATGAATAATTCTTTGTAGCAGGGCCTGGCATTGTTCCACCATTGTAACCTGAAAAAGGTGAAAAGCTCCCTGTGCTGTTGTTACCTGTCGGAACAGGAGTGAAATGCTTTTTCCAGCTCATGTTAGTATACGTTTCCTGATTCGTTAATTGCTCTGAGTGTACGCTTGTTTAGTTCTCTAATTTCTTCAAGGACTCTTAATAAAGCACTTGTATTTACTTGATCTTGAGATTTTGTCTTTGAGGATTGGCCCAACAAGTCTCCTGCGGTGTATTCTGGCTTGTCGCTTCCGAGGAAGCCGCTGTCGCCGCCAGCAAGCTGCTCGTTAAGTTTTTCTAACGTCTCTACTAGGTCTTCAAGAGACTCTCTATAGTTTTCTACATTGTCTGCGTCAAGGTCTTTAAGGCCCGAGAGTGTATCTTCGAATCCTCTAACACTTGCTAACGTTTTCATACCGCGAGCTGTTCTTTCAAGTGCTCGCCCGTCAACATCTGCTAGGTCTTCGATTAGCTCCACAGCATCGTCGTTGACATCGAAATCCATCATGCCACTCTGGTTCATTGACGCAAACGCATCAGTGAACATTCGCATTGCTTTTGCGTTGCGCTCGATACCTCTGACATCTAAGTCAAGATCACCAAAGCGCTGAAGTTTCTCTAAAGGATCGTCACCGCCAAAGAGGCCAGCAATACCTTCTGTTACACTACTTGCTAAACTTCCTACACCGCCTACTATTGATGCGCCGCCAAATGCAGCTAAGCCGCCTGCTATCGAAAGCATTCCTTCGCCAGCTAGTTTGAGTTTGTCGCCGTCGAGCGTTTCAAAGGATGCCATGCCTTCAGCAAACACTGGCAACGCACTGCCTGTCATCCAAGTGGCTGCGGCTATTGCTGCACCTACACCTGTGATTACTGCGGCTAACACACCTGCACCAGCAGCAACTTTTGGATTAGCAAACGCCGAGAGTCCTTTAGCAATTCCAGACAGTGCGCCTGCTCCTGCCGCACCTGCTCCGCGGCCTATGCCTCTGCCTATTCCGCCGCCGGCGCCGCCACGCACTCCGCCTTTTCCTGACATTACTCCGCCTTTACTGCCAAATAGCCCGCCGATAGAACTTGCTAAAGCACTTTTAATTGCAGCACTTGCAAACAACACACCGATGCCTGCAACACCTGCTCCTATAACCTTTGGATCGGTAAAGAAAGACTCAGCAGAGTCCATTAAGTTTTGTTTATCTTCTTCGGAGAACTCTCTAATGTAAGCAGATGCTTCTCTAAGTCCGCCGGCAGCGTCATGCAACGCTGTGTTTACGTAGCCTAGCCCGTTGCCAACACCTTGAAATACTCCGGTGTTCAAAAGTTCAGTTTGTATTTGTGCACGTAGGTCACGTATAGAGTCTTCAAACGTTGTTAGCGCGGCTGTAGTACCGTCTGTAGCTTTGGCTTCTTTCTCTGCCGCGTTGAGATCCATCTCACCGACCTTGGCAACAATGTTAGAGTAGTTTGCAATTGTTGAAATGCCTGGCACAAGGCCTTCTAATGCTTGCGCTGTTGCTGCGGCAGTTGGTCCTACGCCGCCTAATATCTTTTCGTCAACGCCTCGTAACCCTTTAAGCGCATCAAGAAGTATCTGAGGATCAGCGCCTGCACCAATTTGACGAGCTGCTTCTGCAATTTCCGGAGACACTGCTGCTAATTTCTGACCGATATCAGTTTGAGCAACACCGTCTGCCAAATCTTTCATTGCAGTTTGGAATTCAGGCGGCAGGGCTTGAATTGCCATCATACTTCGTTGGAAGTTCTCTGCGCCTTCGGAGCCTTGTTCAAATTGATTTTGCATTGCTCGGAAACTTGCGTCTACAGAGTTTTCAAGCATGCCTTGTTCTAATTCTTCTCGACGTTTACCTGTTGCCTTTGACATCAGGTTCAATTCTTTCATGTAGGCGCTTGCACTTTCGGCCATTTGCGCCTGAGTCATGCGCTCGCTTCTACCTAAACGCATCTGTAATTGCGAATAGTTGAGCAAACCTTCGTTTATTTCTTCAACAGTGAAGCCAAGAGTCTTTAATTCTCTGAAGCCACCAGTGTCTTTGAGCTCTTTGTTTAGATTTGTGAACTGTCGAACACCTTGTTGCACTGTTCCGCCCATCATACGCAGTGTTTCGGTGTTTGCAGTTACTAATCCAGCGAATTCATCAAGGTTTAACTGGGCAGCGGCTGATGCATAGCGCATTTCAACTAAACTGTTGTTAAATGAAGCACCAGATGCTGACAGACTTCTAAACGTGTCAATAGAATTGTCAACAAACTCAGAGAAAGGTCCTAATATCTTACCAACGTACGGTAAATGTTGGCTGAAAGCACCTATAGAGTTGCTGCCTTGCAGTAACTCGTTGCCTAAGTTTAGAACACTACCAGATAACTTACCCAGTGCAGACATCACAGGCCCGCTCAACATGCTAGCATGGTCTCTATGTGCTTCTGTTGAGTCTTTTACAGCTTCTGTGTTGTCTTCTCTTGCGCCTGTACCCTTTTTAGTTGCTTTGTTCAAGTCTGAAATAGACTTCTTGTACTGTTCATTGGCTTTCTTGATAGCCATTTTGTTGTCAGCACCGGTTTTATTGGCCATCAACTCCATTGCTGCGAGCAATTTTTGAAGAGTAATCTCACTTGCAATGCCGTTATCGCCACCAACGTTTTCTATATTGACTTGATCTGCCACTTTAATATTTCCCAGTTATATACGTATATAAATAGATATGATACATAGTTATAATGTATTTATCAGGAGAAACTAATGGCAGAATTTAGTGTGCCGCAGCCACAAGGCGCAAACCCTTTACAAAAATACTTTAGACAACCTAAAGTGTACGTTACATTGCCTAGTCAAGGCAATTTTTACCCACCCGGGTCTTTGACCCCAACAGAAAATGGCGAATACCCTGTTTTTCCTATGACAGCCCGGGACGAACTTACAATGAAAACGCCAGATGCACTGCTAAACGGTGAAGCAACCGTAAGTGTTATCCAAAGTTGCGTACCTAACATCAAGGATGCTTGGCGAATGCCAACTCTAGACCTAGACGCAGTGCTGATCGCTATCAGAATTGCCACATACGGCGAAATGATGGACGTAGATCTTAAAGTTCCCAAGACCGGAGAAGAGAAATCGTTCGAAGTTGACCTTCGTACAATGCTTGACAGCCTGATCGCTGGCCAGTACAACAATGTTGTACACTACGATGACCTAAAAATCATCCTAAGACCGCTGACGTACCGTGAATTTACTGAAACCAGTATTAGGACGTTCGAAGAACAGCGTATCTTCAGCATTGTTAACGATGAGAAGATGCCCGAAGAGGACAAACTAGCTGCATTCAACAAGAGTTTCAAAAAGTTAACCGAAATGACAGTTGGTACAATGGAAAAGAGCATTGCTGCTGTTGAAATCGGAGAAGATACTGTTACAGATCGTAATCATATCCAAGAATTTGTTGCAAACGCAGACAAGAACTTGTTTAAGACTATTTCAGATCATCTTGACAAGCAGAGAGAGCAGTTTGAAATCAAACCTTTGACAGTAGATGCTACCGAAGAAGAAATCGCAGCTGGTGTTCCTGAAACATATCAGGTACCTATAACATTCGATCAAACAAATTTTTTCGGATGAGGGTCTTGACTTGGACTGTTGAGGAAATACTCGAAGAGGTTAAGGCCCTAGAAGGACAATCAAAGCAGTTTAAGTCGGAACTCACTAAGATGTGCTGGTATATGAGAGGTGGGTTAACACTTGAAGAAGCATATTACTTAGGTCCAGAGGACCGACAGCTAATTGCAGACATAATTGACAATAACTTAGAAGTCACCAAGAAGAGTGGCATGCCATTTTTCTAACAAGGAAGTTATTACGAGCACTTACAGAGAAATTTGTAAGTGCTTTTTTTTGACTATGTTTTCTCACACATACTTAATCCAGAACTATCCATTTATGCATTACTGAACTACTGTTATGTGTGTTTGCTTCGCCAACACAAGTTTTCGCTTGCGCTCAAACTACAATTGTTTTGATTTTAATGTTCTTATGTATGAGAGATGAGCTGAACAACGAAGTGTTCAGTTTTCTTATGATTATCTAGATAGAGGAGCCATAATTCACCCGTACTAGGGGTGAATTTAATGGAGAAACAGAATATTATCTGAGTGAGCATCACCATCTTAACAAAAGAGATTTGCATTTCTGCAACAGAGGCGGTTGACCGGTACCCCTTACTCTAGCTTCACATAATCAACGGAAGGCAGTTAATTCCTGTTAAGCGAAATCACTTGCCTTTGGGTTGTATCTTTTTCACAGAGCCCAAATCGTTTAAGCCTTAGTTAGCTTTTGCCTTCCAACTCGTTAGCTCCGTCGACGTTTCTTCAACGCAAACTCCTAACGGGTCGAGCTTCCTCGACCAAACAGTGTTGGTTTTAGTGCCTATGGTGCCTAGTTTGTGCCTAAAGAATGCCTATTATTGTGATTTACAACGATTTTCGAGTTCAACTGCGTTGTGATCGAAGAAATCGTCAAAGCCTGTTATGCGCCAAGTGTTGCCTTTCTTGTCTGTGTAGTCTAAGTGCCTAATAGTTGAGAATGATTCTGGTAGCTGAAACGCTACGTATTTGCCTTTTCGGTTGAATTTCATGAAGAGTATATTACAATCGCCTGGGTCTGCTGCCTCAAGTGTTTGTTCGAGCCATTGTTCCAAAATAGGAACTGGGCTTTTAGTGAAAAGTTGGTGGAAACTAAAATCTGCGTAATTTTTACACTCGCAGTTAAAGTACCTCCAATCATCAGGTGGGATAATGTCCCCTTTGTGTGCCCTAACCTGTCCTTCGGTTAAAGTATCACGCCTGTGCGAATTTTTGCCACCAGTAAATGCTCCACTGTCTGGAACTCGAGTAAAACTGTCGTTGTACGTCTGTGAGAGATAAGTTGCAATCTCTCTTTCAAATGTTTTTCCTTTGGTTTTGCTTTTACTGGGCATTATTTTTTGTTTTTCCTTTTTCGCACCTTTGAACCGGGGCGTTCTCTTTTTCTGTAGAAGTGATCTTGACTGTCCTTCTGTATTAATTTAGTCAGATCGAGCAACCGCCGGATGCTTTTCTGGTGCGCGTAGTAGGTCCTGTAAGAATCTTGCTCGAGATACCGAAAGTAAGTCTTAAAATACTCAAGATACGCTTTGACAAGCTGGTCGTGAGTGTCTTCAAACTCTTCGTCTGTAACTTTTCGGTGCTCGTGGTCTTCCTTTGGCTTCTGCGGACTGCGTACAGCCCGCATTCTTGCCATTTTTTCTTCTACGGATTCTTTCTTTGCCATTTTATTCAACAACGTCTACATCATTTGCATACGATGTAAAGCCGCTTTCTTTAACTACCTTGAGTATGTGATTAACACGACCTACTAATTCATCTTTGTGCGAGATCAAGAAGATGTTTTTCTCGCGTTCTCTGCCGATTTTCTTGAGTACAGTAAGTGCATTCTCTACACCTGCTGAGTCTAGGCCCGAATCAATAAGCTCGTCTATGAACAGCAAGTTCACGTTCTGATACAAACTCTCCCAAACGTCGCGGAAAGCAAAGCTAAGACCTAGTATAAGCCTGTTTCGCTCGCCACGCGATAAGTTGTCAAAGTCTAAGTCTTGGCCTAATTGGGTAATCTCTACTGCAAGGTCGTTTTGGAACTCTACCTGATGCGGCAACCCAAGTCTGTCAAGATAGTAAGTAAGCCTGTGATTCAGATACGCTAGGTTCTGATCAATAATTTTCTTACGGATAAACGAATCTTTGTTAGTAAGCAATTTGAGCAAGAACTCTTGGTGCTCCTTGACGTTCGTGAGATCGTTTACTGGAGACCAATCTATTTCTTGGATGGCTTCTTGTTGCAGCTCGTCAATTTGACTCTGGTATGGATCTTCTTCGTTTTGTTTTGAGTCGAGTGCTTGTTGTATACTTGCAACGTTATTTTGGTGCTCGTATGCTTCTTTGATTGTTTCGTAAAAGGTAGATGGCTTTCCATTAATGTCCCCGATAGCGTTAAGATCTTCCATAACTTTGTTAAATTTTTCTGTTACTTCTGTCTGATAAGCAATAGCATCTTCAAGCTCTTTGTTTTTCTTATCAGTGATCTCTTTCTTTTTGTCTGCATGAAGCTCTTGACCGCAAGCATAGCACGTTGCGTCTTCGAGGTCTTCCATGTCTTTTTCTACCTTTCTTCGACTCTTTTCAGCACGAGATACTGCATTTTCAAGCGTACTCTTTTCTTTTCGAAGAGCAGTGATCTGATTATTCAGCTCTGTCCAGTTAGCTAACAGCTCGTGTGACTCAAGTTCTTGCGCAATATCAAGGTGTTCAAGCTCCTGCAAGCCGCGTTTTAGCTTGTCAATATCTTGCTTTTTCTTGCTGTTCCAAGCCTTTTGCTTAGTGGATAGACTGTTAATTGTTTGCTCAATCTTAGAGTTTGCAGCCTGAATTGCTTCGATTTTAACTGTCTCTTCGGTGATTTGAGCTTTGATCGCACGTATCTTTTCTTTGAGTGCATCTGCTTTTTCTGACAGAATCGTGATGCCCAGAAGCTGCTCAATGATGTCACGCTGGTCGTTAGTCCTCATGCTGAGAAACGGTTCAGAATACGTGTTGAGAGCAACAATGTGCTTGAACATGTTATGTGTCATGCCCAGCAACTCGCTGATTTCTTCTTGTGTTTTGCGACTATCGCCTTGCGACTCGTCGTCGGGCTTGTCTTCTCTACCGTTTATGAGGAACTTCAACACGTTCGGTGAACGCCCACGTTCTATACGATAGTCAATTCCGTCTTTTTCGAAGTGCAAAGTGACCAACATGTTTTTGCTGTTTGTTTTGTTGATCAAATTGTTTTTCTTGATGTTCGTAAGTGCTTGACCGTAAAGTGCATAGCTGAGCGCGTTAATGATAGTAGTCTTACCTGTACCATTTCGTGAGCCGCTGTCGTCACCGCCTTGGTCTAAGTTCTCACCTAATACCAGAGTTAATTTTTCTCTGTTAAAGTCAATAGCTTGTGTTTGATTGCCCACACTCATAAAATTGCGGACGGTTAAGTCTTTGATTTTTATCATATTTGTTAAAGCTCGTTGTAGATATCTAGCAGCAATTTCTTGTCAAAGTTGTCAGAGTCAATTGCTGTAATCTCGTTCGAAACAATCTGATCTACACTCTCAAAGTGCTCGATGTCGATGTCAGTTGAGATCTCCTCAATTTGCTTTTGCGGAATTAGCGTAATCTCGCGACAGTTGTATTGATTGATAAACGTTTCTTTGATGAAGCTAGCTTCTTCGTAAGAAATAGGAATGTCAATCGTAACACGCAGATACATTTTTGTGTCCATGATCTTGTCAGTGTCGTCGAGTAGCTCCGATAACTTAATAGTACGGTACTTAGGAGCGTTAGGCCAGTCTAAAAACTCAGGTTCTTTGTCGTTTTCTTTGTCGATGATCATCATGCCTCTAGCATCATCCCAAGCGTCTGCGTAGTTATGCGGGAAAGCATTACCGATGTAATGGATTTTGCCACGCTTCTGACGTTTATGGAAATGGCCTGAGAACACATAGTCTTGATGCTTAAAGTGTTGTGCTTTTAAGTCACCGTGGTCTGGCATCTGTACCATAGCGTTCATATAGAAGCTAGGTAGCTCGAAGTGCCCGAACAAGTACTTTGCTTTGATTTTTTCAATTTGTTTCCACTCGTTTCCTACAAGCCACGGTACAAGAGCTACATCGTCGTCTACAGTAATTTCGTTGACGACAGTAATACCAGGAACGTGCCTACCGAACTCCACAGAATGGACGTCACGTTTGTCTTTGTAGTACAGGTCGTGGTTGCCTGGAAAAAAGAAAAACTGGTCAAATGCTTGACCGAGTTTCTCTAAGATCCTAAGCGAGCTGTTCATTGTAGAAACGTTTAGAGTATTGCGATTGTGGTGGTAATCGCCGCAAAAGATGCCTGTTTCGCACCCTGCTTTCTTTGCTTCGTCAATGTACCAATCTATAAATTCTTCACAGTCTTGATTGTGCACCTTGGAGTTGCCTTTCAACCCCAGGTGCAAGTCCGTAAAAACGGCTGCTTTCTTGAACATTCGTATCCTCCAGTTTCTAAAGTGTACAGCAATAAGTCGTTGATGTCAAACGATTTTTTAGTCCGTGCTCTCGTCGTTGCGTTTGACTTCTGCTTCCCATTGACCAGCTTGCTGTCGCGTGTAACTAGGTGTTAAGTCGTTCATCTCTAAGATGTCGTCACGAATGTTCTGGTTACGCTTCTCGATGTTGATCACACGCACAAAGCTGTTAGTAACAGCGGCAGTGTAGTATGCGAACGGGTTCTGTGATTTGCTTTCGTCGAACTGTAATCCGATCTGCGATAGCTGCAAGATAGCCTGTCCGCGCATCTCGTCATTGTACGTATAACCACGAACGTTGCCGCGAGTAGCATAGCGATCACAAAGTTTCATCCACATCTTTGCAAGCTCGTTAGTTGCCTGCCCGTGGTCCTTGTCGAAGTGTCCGGTGTCTAGATCACCGTTCCAGTGACTCTTGCCAACAAGGTGTAAGTAACCTTCGTCGTCGAATTTGTAATGCATAAACGGTGGGAAGTTGAGCTTGACTTTTGTATCTGCTACAGTTTTCGGTGTGCGCTTGCGGCCAGGAGCATCTGGAATATGATCAAACGTCATAACTCGGAAAATGAGTTCTTCTTTAGTAATGCTGCTTGGCAGGACTTCGCATTCTGCTTGTTTTACTTTTTCTCCAGCCATTTTCCTGCGCTCGTATTCTTGAGAGCTGAGGCGCTTGGCTTTGTTTACTTTAGCTTGATCAATAGTTTCGTCGTCGATCTCGCTAGTTGAGTTTAAGATAATATCGTATACATTATACTCGGGCTTAGTAAAACTGCAAAAGGTGTTCTTTGATTTATGGATCTGTGCTAGTATGTCTTTGTTGTTTAAATAGTTTCGTTTTTTCAATGACCTCTCCTGAAATTGTATTTACATTATAATACACGCGGATAATAATGTCAACTAAATACTTGATATAATTGGAGAATTTTAATGGCAGAGCCAAGCAATCCGCTAAGAGACACTCCGGGTCCTCCTGGAAACAAACGCAGGCAACAAGTCGATCAAGATGTGATCGATTCTCGTAATCCGCCTGAGCAAAGCCAGACAAGTTTTCTAGGCGATACGTTTAACAACGGTATAGGCCGAAAATTCGTCGAAGAAGTCTCGTCTGCTGCTGGGTTTGCTTCTAGCTTGCGCGGAATGAATCTGCCAATTCCTGGTACACAGAAGGCCAAAGGTACTGCTACGGCACAGTGGAAGAACTCAATTGAGAACCCAGACTGGCGAGTGAAACTTAGTCTTCCTAGACAGTTTGCAAAAGACGGCTTACTAGCGCCGTTGAAAGAAACAAATGCGTTAGTGTTCCCGTATACTCCAACTATTATTTTAGGACACATTGCAAACTATAACAGTTTGCAACCAGTACACTCTAATTATCCTTTTCAAATTTATGAAAACAGCGGTGTACAAGAAATAGTTATCACCGGTGACTTCACTGCTGAGAATGAAGAAGACGGTCGTTATTGGATCGCAGCTATTCATTATCTAAGAAGCGTTACGAAGATGTTTTATGGTAATGGAGAGAACTCAGGACAACCGCCACCTCGTGTAAATTTGAACGGGTACGGTGATTACGTCTTCAATGACGTGCCTTGTGTAGTAACAAACTTCACTGTTGATTTACCTGCAGATGTAGATTACATTGCTGTACCTATGGCTATACCGTTTGAAGGAGCCGAAGGCTCTCGAAATAACGAAGGACAAGGTATTACTTGGGTTCCGAGTACTAGTTTGATTACTGTTACATTACAACCTGCATACAGCCGAAAGTCTGTTTCGCAGTTCAACTTAAACGACTTTGTAAACGGCGATTACTTAACTAACGGTAAAGGATTTATCTAATGGCAAAGTATCCTACAACAAGTCCGTGGAACGAAACAGGTATTACTAGATTTGGTACCCTAGATGTGCTTAGAATCCGTCCTGTTCCGGCAGCCAGCGATGACGCTGCTTATACGATAGAAACCCAGTACACATATCGTCCGGATCTATTAGCATACGATTACTACGGTACTCCCAAGCTGTGGTGGGTATTTGCACAGCGTAATATGAATGTAATAAAAGATCCTGTGTATGATATGGTAGCAGGGACAACAATTTACCTACCAAAGCCAGAGTCACTTAAAAAGTTACTAGGAGTCTAAATGACAATATCTTCTCGGAACGAGATTGCTAGAAATAATATAGAGAAACTACGGGCGTTAGCAAAGGCTAATGGTGTCTACGGTTACGATAGTGATTCTTCAGAAAAGACAGAAGGCGCAATATCGCCAACTGTGCTGTCGCCTGACAACAGTACAGGTTCAAGTGACATTAGGGTCATAGGCGCTGATGATACAGTACAAGACGTTATTACTAACTCGCAAAACATTATTCCGCAAGGAAACCTACTAAGCCAAAATACGGGTATCGGTTCACTAAACTCGTCTGTAACAACTCAAGAACAGCAAACACAGGCAGTTGTAAGATCTGGTAATAATGCTACTACCACTGCTGAAAATTCAGGTTCTTACGGAAATACCGCAAGACTATCTCAAAAAGAATCAATGGATAAAGCACTCTCTGCGTCTTCGGGAACAGAAGATACTGAAGGACAAAAAGCCCCAGGAACAAACTCTGCTATTGAAAATCAACTATCGGGATTTGCGTCACATAATTGTATCTTTACATTCGGTGTGTTATCAAAAAACAGTATTAATGATGCAAGGAACAACTACAGAAAGAAAGGGTCAACGTACACAATTATCCGCTCCGGCGGAGGTGGAATAGACAACAATCGAGTTACGACAGCTTTTGACGAAGACGGTCAAAACGGTAACTTAGAGTATTTTATTGACGACTTTAATATGCAGGCAATCCTAAGTCCTAATCAAAGAACAGGGATGAGTTCTGCAACAAAGTTTTCCTTCAAAGTCTTTGAACCGTACAGCTTAGGATTGTTTTTACAAAGCCTTAGAATCGCAGCTGAACGAGCAGGTTACACGAATTACTTAGAAGCTCCGTACATGTTAGAGCTTGATTTTCTAGGTTACGACGACGACAATAAGTCGTACTCTGTAGAATATGCGAATAGAAAGTTTCCGATGAAACTTGTCAGCGTCCAATTTAATGTTGACCAAGGTGGCTCGGTATATGACGTCGAAGCTATACCTTGGAACGACCAGACACTTTCTGATTCGAATCAGAAAATTAAAGACCCTGTAAGTTTGTCTGGATCGACTGTATCAGAGGTACTTTCGTTTGGTGGACAAAGTCTCACAGCAATCATAAATGAAAGAAACAGGAAAGTAGCAGAAGAAGACGAGTTGCCAGCACACGACTTATACGTTATTCGGTTCCCTAAGTCAAGGACTCGTCCCGGCACTGAATCTGTTACTTCTGATAATCCAGACGGAGCTACAGTAAGCACTGAGGCACAAAATAATTCTACTGTGATTTCTACTGATCAGTTTGAAAGTAGAATAAGCACTTTCTTTGGCAACCTTAGCAGTAGCACAAACGATAACATTTATCAGTCTCTTGTAGGTAGCGCGACTACTGACGTGAATAAGATAGGTGCAAGTTTACTAGCGGATAACTTTAATAAAGATACAACGTCTCAGCCTTTCCCTAGAGGACTATATACCTACGACGAAGAGGCACAGATATATCGCAGAGATGGTATAGAATTAAGTCTTAAAGACAATGAGCGTATCTTTACATTCCCACAAGGAATGACTATACAGAAGATCATCGAAGAAATGGTACTGATCAGTAACTACGGTCAGTTAGCTGTTAATAATGTTGATAACGAAGGGATGATCACTTGGTTCAAGGTTGAAGTAGAGTGTTATGTACTCAATAGCCCACAAGTTGAGCAAGCTACTGGCGCAACACCAAAAGTATTTGTTTACAATGTTGTTCCGTATCGAGTCCATACAAGTATCAACTCGTCACCTAACAAGGGCATTAAAGGCGCTGATCCTCTATCTAAACAAGTAACAAAACAGTACGAGTACATCTATTCAGGCAACAATGATGACGTACTAAGATTTGATATTCAGTTTAATACAGCATTCTTTGAAGCACTTAGAGCAGATAACACTACACGGTCAAACGGTGAAAGAGCAGGGTCACAAAACACTCAGATACAAGCTGACGAAACACCTTCCGTGGGTGTTGATTCTAGTCCTGGCGACCAGCCAGCTAACCATCAGTTGAAAAGAGAAAGTGTAACTGGTGAATACACAGGCGGCTCTGTGTCATCATCGTCTAAGCAGAACATTGCAAAGCAGTTTCATAATATTCTCCTTAACAGCAACGTTGACTTAATTACTGCTAACGTAGAAATTTGGGGAGATCCGTATTATTTGCCTGATACAGGAATGGGCAACTATACTGCTAAAAATAGTGGTGTTAAAGCAACCTTAACCGAGGACGGTACTATAGACTATCAGCGTAACGAAGTCGATATTCTTGTAAACTTCCGCACACCGATAGACTACGGTAGTAACGGACTTATGGACTTTGGTGGCCCGACTAAAGACGTCAGCGGATTTAGCGGCTTTTACAAAGTGATTACAATTGATTCCACTATTAGTGGTAATAGGTTTACACAAACACTAGAACTTGTTCGTCGTAAAAATCAGACACTTGACGGCGTTAGTGAAGCAAACGCACAAATTGAGAAGGCAAACATTCCTAACGAAAACAGCGAAACAAAAGCTGGCCAAACAGGCCGAGGTACTAATACTCCAGGTGCAAATCCTAGAGCTAACAATAATTCTGCTTCCGCTGCCACTTCTACACCAGGCGCAAATCCACGCGAAGGACAAGATCCTTCGGGATTAGCTAGCATCGGCGAAGCAGTAATCGACGGTGCTTCTGGCTTCTTTGAAGGTGTAGGTGAATTCCTTGGTTTCGGAGATGACGAAGATCAACCTAGCGGCACGCAACAAGTATCAGAGTCTAATTTTGATATTTCTGAAAGAAACAGACAACGACGAGCAAATCGATAAATGGCAAAAGAAAGCAGAAGTAATGCAGTAAGATCACTAAAAGAGCTTGGCTTCACGGGTTCAGGACCGTTTGAAGCAATAGTAGTAAGCCACCTTGATCCTAATTATTCAGGTGGACTTAAAGTAGATCTGTTGCGTAAAAACAAGTCTGGTTCGTTAAAAGAAAGAGTAGGAACTACAATAGAAGTAGGTTACCTAAGTCCTTTCTACGGTGTTACAAACTTCGATCACACAACCGCTAACGACGGATATGCTAACTCGCAGAAGTCTTACGGTATGTGGTTTGTACCACCTGATACAGGTACAAAGGTCCTTGTAGTTTTTGCAGAAGGTGATATTGCTCGCGGTTACTGGATCGGGTGCATCCAAGACCAGTACATGAACTTTATGGTACCGGATGGCCGAGCAAGTACTGAACTCACAACAGACGCAACACCCGGTGAGTTAAAAGGTAAAAAACTGCCTACCGCAGAGTACAACAAGCGTACTAAAAAAGAAAACAAAGACCCTACATTGTACACAAAGCCATTTAACGAGGACTTTGTTAATTCGCTACAAACACAAGGCCTAACAAGTGACGAGACTCGCGGCACGACTACAAGTTCTGCTCGTCGAGAAGTGCCAAGCTCTGTGTTTGGTGTAAGTACTCCTGGCCCGATAGATAAAAGACAAGGCGCTCTCAAAGGCGAAATAGGCGAAGTAGATTTTAAAGCTAAAGCGTTTGTGAACCGATTAGGTGGCTCGAGTTTTGTAATGGATGACGGTGATGATAAGTTTATCCGTAAAACTCCAGCATCAGAAGGACCCCCAGAGTATGCAAACGTCGAAGCAGGCGAGACCAACGGCGATCGTACTATTCCTCAGAACGAGTTACTTCGTTTGCGCACACGCACTGGCCACCAAATTTTAATGCATAACTCAGAGGACCTGATCTACATCGGCAACGCCCGTGGTACTTCGTGGATAGAACTAAGCTCTAACGGTAAAATCGACATTTATGCAAATGATAGCATAAGTGTGCACTCGGATCAAGATATAAATTTCACTGCTGACAGAGATGTTAACATCGAAGGTGGCCGCAATATTAATATGCGAGCTAGAGGACGTGAGTCAGGCGGTAACATTCAAATGGAAAGTAAGAAGGACACAAAGATTCTTGCTGAAGAAAACATGAAGGTTGATGTTAAAAAGAAACAAGAGACTCTTGTAGGCGAGGATCGTTTTGTAACTGTCGAAGGCGACAGTCATCACGACGTTACTGGTACACTTTTTGCTCTAGCAGATACTGACGTTAACATTAAGTCAGGTTCAGCTCTTAACTTACAATCAGGCACTGAGCTAAACGTAAACTCTGGTGCTGCGTTAAACCTACAGAGTGCAAGCGCGTTGAACACGTTAGCCGGAGCCAATTTGAACCTTGACGGAGTTGCTGTCAACATACTAGGAAGTGGCGTTGTCGCAATAGACGGTGCGAGCGTAGCGTTAAATGGTGGTGCTGCTGGCCCTGCTAGCCCTGCCGGACCAGCACAAGATGCCCAAGCAGCTACAGAGATAGAACCACTGTTAGTCCACCAGAATACACAAGTCTTACCGGAGGATATGTCTACAGTTACAGTTGAGTCTATCGTAAAAAGAATGCCGAGTCACGAACCTTGGTTACAACACGAGAACCTAAAACCGTCAGACTTTGTCCCTGCTAAAACAGACGTTACAGTTGAAGAAAAAATTGAAGACGCCGGATACGTAAAAACTGCCGATACGTTTAGGAAAAACAGATCACCTTCTTCTGGTACACAAAGTACTCAGACTAGTGCAGTGAGCACACAGCCTAACGACGACGGCCTAAATCTACCTACACAATAAGGGCTAAATAATACTATGAGCTCACTAGAGAAAAACCTATACAAACGAGTACAAGCTGATCGCAATAATAGAGCAGATGTTGCAAGAAACGCAACCCCTAACACTATCTACCGCGGTCTTAGTTCTGTAAACCCAGCGAACGATGGTTTCCGTCTCTACGATGTAGCTATCATCAAACAAGACATAATCAATCACTTTAATATTCGTCAGGGCGAAAAACTAGAAAACCCAGAGTTTGGTACGATTATCTGGGATGTCTTATACGAGCCGTTGACTGCTAGTTTAAAGCAAGCAATAGTAGAGAACATTGAAAATATTATTAACAGCGACCCAAGAGTTGTTGTTGATCGTGTTATTGTTGACAGCTATTTCAATGGTATTCAGATTGAGTGTGTTCTTACCTTCCTTGATTATAACATCTCAGAACAAATGCGATTGCAGTTCGATCAAGCCAATGGCCTAATTGCGTAAATTATATACGCACTTATCTCAAACAAATAAATACTAACACAATAGAGGAAAGCACATGTCAGCCACTGATAGACAGAACCGTTTACTGGTCGCAGAGGACTGGAAAAGAGTTTACCAGACCTTCCGTAACGCAGATTTTCAAAGCTATGACTTTGACAATCTAAGACGCACAATGATCACGTACTTGCGTGAGAACTACCCTGAGGACTTTAATGATTACATTGAGTCGTCAGAATACCTTGCATTGATTGACTTGATCGCGTTCTTAGGACAAAATCTCGCATTCCGTATTGACTTAAACGCTCGTGAAAACTTTCTTGAACTTGCAGAACGCAGAGAAAGTGTTTTACGTCTTGCACGTCTAATCAGCTACAACGCTAGCAGAAACCAAGCAGCAAACGGCTTCCTCAAATTTACCGCTGTGCGAACTTCTGAAGACTTAGTTGATAGCAACGGCATTAATTTAAAAGGTCAGTCGATCCAATGGAACGACAGCACAAATTCAAACTGGTTTGAGCAGTTTATCAAAGTAGTAAACACAGCTCTTCCAGTAAACGGCGTCTTTGGACGTCCTGCAAAAAGAGAAGACGTTGCAGGTATTCCTACAGAACAGTACAGATTTAACGGGTTGAACACAAACGTTCCTGTTTACAGTTTTGAAAAAACTGTTGAAGGTAAGTCAACTGCGTTTCAGATTGTATCAACTGATATTAACGACGGAAATGTTCTCGAAGAGCCTCCACTAGCAGGTAACAACTTTGCTTTCATTTATAAGAATGACGGACGCGGTCCAGGCAGTTCAAACACAGGGTTCTTTGCACACTTCCGTCAAGGCAACCTTGATAGTGGACAGTTTTCTGTAACACAGCCTGTTCCTAATCAGACTGTAGCTGTTGATACAACTAATATCAACGACACAGACGTTTGGCTTTATAAGTTAGATTCGAACGGTAACGAACAAGAGTTGTGGACAAAAGTTGATTCAGTTGAAGGTAATAACATTATCTACAATAGCATCAACAGAAACATAAGAAATGTCTATAGTGTATTAACACGAGTTGATGATAGAATTAACTTGATTTTCTCTGACGGTGTGTTTGGAGAGCTGCCAAAAGGTAACTTTAGAACCTATTACCGTGTAAGCGAAAACCGCAGCATGATTATTACACCAGCAGCACTTTCTGGTATAAACTTTACTGTGCCTTACTTGAGCAAAAGCGGTAAACAAGAAGAGCTTACTGTTACTGTAGACTTGCAAGTTACAGTATCTAACTCTACGCCAAGTGAATCAAATGCGAGTATTAAGTCTAATGCTCCTGCAACGTACTATACGCAAAATAGAATGATTACCGGCGAGGACTACAACGTAGCTCCTTTAGCAGTTAGTCAAGAAATTGTAAAAGTTAAGTCAGTTAACCGTACTTCGAGTGGTATCTCTCGTTACTTTGATTTAATTGATGCAACAGGAAAATACAGTAGTACTAACCTATATGGCAACGACGGTGTTGTGTACAAAGAGTTTATAGACAAGAGTACTTCGTTTTCGTTTCAAACTCAAACAGACATTGAAGGTGTTATTATTAACGAAATTGAACCTATATTCAAAGACAAAAGAGTAAATCATTTTTACTTTGACAGGTTCCCTATTATTAGTGCAACAGATTTAGGAGTATTCTGGACCTCAGAGTCTAAAGATA
>Ga0102926_1000895_pt1 | contig 17764 bp, 16 predicted proteins | sample SalPonR1_A_D2_MG_FD_78173 | JGI IMG/M metagenome (GOLD analysis project Ga0102926, IMG submission 78173) | Salt pond soil microbial communities from South San Francisco under conditions of wetland restoration - Salt Pond MetaG R1_A_D2_MG | ecosystem: Environmental > Aquatic > Marine > Intertidal...
AGCCAAGCATCATCCCTCTACCTCTAATTTCGTTAATGATTTCAGGATATTTTTTCATTAACTTTTCTAATTCAGTTAATAAAAACTTGCTTTTTTCTTCCATGATTTTTTGAAAATCAGGATCAGTTATGGTTTTAACAACTTCGCTTCCGACAGCACAGGCGAGAGGATTACCCCCAAAAGTACTGCCATGATCACCATAAGAAAAAACCTCCTTCAATCTTTTATTTACAAGTAAAGCACCAAGGGGTAGACCTCCACCTAAAGATTTAGCCATAGTTACTAAATCAGGCTCAAAATCATATTTTTCCAGAGCTAAAAAATCTCCAGAACGGCCCATTCCACTCTGAATTTCATCAACTATAATCAAAAAATTATATTTATCTGAAAGTTCAAGAAGAGTATCCACAAAATCCTGACTTATTTCATGGATTCCCCCTTCTCCCTGAATTATTTCTATAAACACTCCAGCAGTTTTTTTACTAACTTTTTCTTTTAAATCTTTGCCATCATTAAAATTAAAATGATTGATCTCAGGTACTAAAGGAGAAAATTTATTTCTATATTTTATTCTACCTGTGAGTGATAAACTACCCATTGTTCTTCCATGAAAAGCATCAGTTGCTGCTAAAAACTCTGTTTTATCTTCAGCTATATTTTTTGCATAAAGCCTGGCCAGTTTCAAGGCAGCTTCATTTGCCTCACTTCCAGAATTACTAAAAAATATCTTATCTGCAAAAGTATTATCCACTAATTGATGGGCAAGTTCGACAACCGGTCTGGAAGCAAAATAATTAGATAGATGAATGTAATCATCAAGTTGTTCTTTTATTTTATCCTTTATATTTTCCTGGTTCTGACCAAGACCATTTACAGCTATACCACTAAACATATCAAGATATTTATTTCCATCATTATCAATTAGGTAGGAACCTTCGCCTTTTTTTATCTCTATTTCCATTCTATTATAAACATTTAATAGATATTTTTTATCTTGAGCAAGCAATTCAGACATTCTTGACCTCCTCTTATTTGATATTAACTATTTCCATCACGTAATTCATTAAGTATTTGAGATTTTTCCATAGTCTGAGCATCTTTTTCTTTAATTATTTTGGCTGGAGTTCCAGCTGCAACACTATTTGCCGGTACATCTTCAGTAACTACTGAGCCAGCAGCAACTACAGCACCTTTACCAATTTTCACTCCTTCTAAAACTACAACATTGGCACCAATCATCACCCCATCTTCTACAATCACAGGAGTTTTACTTGGGGGCTCAAGTACTCCAGCAATAACTGAACCTGCACCAATATGAACATTATCACCAATGATACCTCTAGCTCCAACAACTGCATTCATGTCAATCATAGAATTTTTACCAATTTCAGCTCCAATATTGATGACAGCTCCCATCATAATTACAGCATTTTTCCCTATTTTTACCTTATCTCTAATAATAGACCCTGGTTCAATTCTTGCTTCTACATCTTTTAAATCCAGCAGAGGTATTGCAGAATTTCTTCGATTGTATTCTAACTCATAATCATCTATTTTTTCTTCATATTTATCTAAAAACGCCTTTGCCTCATCTAATTCAGCAAAAATAATTCCACTCTTCTCATCACCATAAAATCTTACTTTAGAACAATCAATTCCTATCAATTTACCTTTAACATATAGTTTTACTGGAGTCGATTTCTCTGCCTCTTTAATAAAATTGGCAATTTCTTTTGCACTCTCTAAATTATTCTCCTCTTTTTTACTCATAATTATCATCCTTTCTTTTACATTTTTGAAATCATTATTATTAAATAAAAGGATTTTATCCTTAAAACTTGAATTAGTAATTAAGTATTAATATCATCTCATAGGAGGTTTGCAAATGTCAATACTCCAGAGGCAAAATCCTTTATTTAATAATAAAGAACAGAAAAAACTTAAAAACATGGTAGTTCTCATTGCTGGAGCAGGAGGACTGGGTACAAATCAGGCCCAACAACTACAAAGAATTGGAATAAAAAAAATCTACTTATATGATTATGATAAAATTGTTGAAAGTAACCTTAATCGCCAGCTTTTTTATGGTAAAAATGATATTGGAAAAAGTAAAGTAAAAAAAACCAAAGAACATCTTGATAGTTTTGAACTAAATACAAAAATAAAGATTTTCGAAAAAAAAATAGATAAAAACTTAGAAATACCAGATGATGTCGATATAATCTTTGATGCTTTAGACAACTTTTCATCCAGATTTGCTTTAGAAAAAATTGCAAGAAAAAATAATCTTCCTTTAATTCATGGAGGAGTTCAATCCTGGTATGGCCAAATTACTGCTATTATTCCAGGAAAAACTGTCTCATTAAAGGAAATTTTTGGAGTAACTGATAAAAATGAAAATGAATCTCCACCAGTTTTTTCTCCAGTTGTTTCTGTCATAGCATCTATTCAGGTTATTGAAGGAATAAAGGTCTATCTTAATAAAGATGATATTTTATTAAACAAATTACTTATTATTGATCTTAATCAAAATACAATTGATACTGTGGAATTAAATTAAAAGGAGAGATCAAAATGGCTAATATTTTAGTTTGTGATGATTCAGCTTTAATCAGATTACAAATAAAAGATATTTTAAATAGTGAAGACCATAAAGTTTTGGAAGCAACTAACTTCAAACAAATAAAATTAAATAGCTTTTCTGATAACATAACTTTAGATGAAATTGATGTTATATTTTTAGATGTCTATTTAGGAGATATAAGTGGTCTTAAAATACTTAAATATTTATCCGAAAATTATCCTAATCTCCCGGTCCTCATGATAAGTATTGATAATAAAAGAGAAACTATTATGAGAGCTTTAAAATTGGGCGCGACGGATTATATTTTAAAACCATTTGATAAAATATTTATCATAGATAAATTAAATACCATATTATCCACTAATGAATTTTCTAATAATAAAAAACCTGAAAATATTACAAAACAATTATCATCATTAGAAAATAGTCTTTCAATGGAAATAAATCGCACCCTGCGTAATGAATTATCCTTTTCTCTGGCTAAATTTACTTCTCAGGATAATGAAAAAATCAATGATTTAAAAGAAACAACTACCTCTATGATTAGAGATATTGATAGAGCTTATTCCATTTCAGAAGATATCTTTGTCTTATTGCTCCCTCTCACTAATAAAGCAGGCTTTGAAAAACTAAAAGATAGACTGGAAAAAGGTCTAAATACTTCAGATTCAATAGATGATATTACTGAAATAACTACTAGCACTTTCCCTGATGATATTACTGAAAAACTTGATTATGAAAAAACTAATAAATACAAAAAGGAAATACTCCATCAATTAAATTTATACTAATAAATTTTAAATAATTATTTATTAATTACTAATTTGGATATCAGTTGCCAGTACTGCTTTTAGTTCTCCATCTTTTTTAATCGGTAAACTTAGAGTTATACATGGCTTTTCTGTCACAGAAGAATAATAGGGATCAGAAATATAATAATCTTTACCTTCAATAATTTTATTAAACCAGGTTCTATGCTTTTTTTCTAAACCAGTAGTATTTTCTGTTTCCACTTTATTACTAACAAGGTCTATAATAGTTTTCCCTTTTTTATCAAAAAATGCAAATAGCTCTATAACATTATTATTATTTAGTAATTCATATAATCTATCTTTTATAAAATCATAATTTAGATTTTTAAACTTATTTTTACTAAGTTGATCCTCTATTTTATCTTTGATTTTGATAATTTCAGTTCTTTTTTCTTCATTTAATTTAATATCTTTTTGTTCTTCACTAACCTGTTTATAAAGTTCATTAGAACTGCTATTTATAATGTCTGCCGGTTCTTTTAGATCATTAATACCACTGGCAATATCATTCATAATCTCGGCAATATTTTCAATACTATTAGATATCTCCTCAGCAGTTTTATTTATTTCCTGGACACTATCACCTATACTTTTAGTGTTATCAACCTGACTGCTTAACTCCTTAACATTATTCCTAAAAGTTACTACTATATTTTCAGTTAATTCATTTATATTATTTAATTCTTCACTTATTTGTTCACTATCATTATTGATTTTTTCCATTTCTGTAGAAGTCTCTTTCACCTTCTCTATTACATTATTTAATTTATTGCCTGATTCTTTAGTTATTTCTTTAATATCTTCAGAAAGGTCCTGTGTTTGAGTAGAAAGTTCTCTTATTTCATCTGCAACTACTGCAAATCCACGCCCTTCTTCACCTGCTCTAGCCGCTTCTATAGATGCATTAAGTGCTAAAAGATTAGTTTGTTCAGCAACTTCATCAACTTCATATAATATCTCTTCAATAGATTTCATGTTTTCATTAAATTCTTCTATACCCTGAACAGTAGTATCTAATTTATCATTACCCTTTTTGACAGTAGCTGTATATCCTTCAAATCTATCATTAATATCAAGAATCTGATCCTGAGCATTCTGAGTAGAATCCAAAATTTCTAAAATATCACTTTCAGTATTTTCAAGAGCTTTTCTCAATTCTGAAATGTTATCATCAATAATATCAATTGCTGAAGATAATTCCTGCGTTCCTGCTGAAATTTCCTCACTACTTGCTGAAGAATCCTCAGCTAATTCTATCTCTTTTTCTATCTCTTCATTTAAGCTATCACTTACCAAACTTAATTGATCAGCAATTTCAAAAAGTGAAGTTAGTAATTTTCTATCTGTTTCCTTTTCTTCTCCAACTTTTTTAATCTCCTTTTTTTTATTTCCTTTAATTCTTAAAATATAGATTGTTTCAATAACAATAATTAAACTCAAAATCCAGACTAAATTATCCACTTCTCTCCCACTCCCCTTTTTAGATTATTTTCCAAAATTTATATTATTATCCTGTTAAATTATTATTCTACAAAAACTTATTTATTCCTTTTTAAAAAACAAAAGGCCATTTTCAGGAGGAGTCTGAAAACAACCTTTTATAAAATATAATACATCTAATTTAAAATAATATTAAATACGAAAAAGGCGGATTAATTCCGCCTTTTAATTTCATTCCTCTTACCATCTAAATATAGTTCATATGGAATTCCCAGGTCTTCTATAAAGTCCTGTTTAAAGTATTTAGAAAAAACCTGTGAAATATATTCATCATCCTGATAATTAATTACAATATAGTCAATATTATTATTATCTACTAAATCATGACCTTTCATCAGAGATGCTTTATTTATAATTTCTAATTCTATTTCAACATCTTCTTTTTTAGCCCTCTTTTCTATCGTATCCTGGATTTCATCCATTCTATTACTATATTTGTCACGAATAGTTTCTTTTACATCTTTTTGTATTTTTTCGCCAAGATAGCCAGAATACATCATCTGTTTTTTTAGAGGATCAGGAATTTCTTTTTTGATAAAAAGAGCTATATACAATTTGCTGTTCTTTTCTTTAGCAAGTTTAATAGCCCTATCAATTGCTTCATCAGGTTTTACCACACTTAAAATTGCTAACATTACTTTCTTTAAATTTTTCATTTCAAATCACATCTCCTACCTTTTTAGGGAAAGGATCTTTTCTATCAAAAACTTATTGATAATATTATAATCATAATAAGGACTTAAATGCAAATTAAGGAATTAGCTCTAAGCCGACAAGAGGCCAATAGAGTTTACTCACAAGGTAAATTCCTATAATAGAGATTAAATTCATCCATAAACCTAACTTAAATACTTCAGCTAAATCTAAATAACCTGAAGAAAATGCAATAGCATTTGGTGGTGCTCCCATAGGTAGTGAGAAAGCAAGTCCACCTGGAAGTGCAATTAATAAGGTAATAGCCACTGGATTAAAGCCTAATACCTGACCAACACTAAATGCCAGAGGTATTACAATTGCAACTGCAGCGACATTACTTACACCTTCAGTTAATAGTTTTGTCACTAAAGCAAAAAGGAAGATGAAAACAATTGGAGTTAAGGGTATTACAGAAAATACCTGATCAGCAATCCATTTTGCTGCTCCAGTATCAGTAAGAGCAGTAGCAATTACAATTGCTCCTCCATACATCAAAATAACTCCCCAGTTAATATATTCCTCAATATCCTTCCAATCAAGGATATCAAGTACAAAAATCATTACTCCACCTAAAATAGCAGTAACCGAAATATCAACCTGACCAGACAGGAATATCCAACTTGAAATAACTGCTATAAATACAAAAACTAATTTCTTTTCATCAAATGATAAATCTCCCATATTTTCTATTTTACCTTTAAGTTTATCAAAAGCAGGTCCAACTGTTTCAATCTCAGATGGAAAAGTTCTGGTAATCATAAAATAAGCTGCTATTAAAAGAAATATTGTATATGGTAAAGAATATTTCATCCATTCAAAAAATCCTATTGAAAGACCATAGTTTTTCTGTAAAATACCTACAGCCAGTAAGTTTCTCGCTCCACCAAGAAAAGTTGTAATACCGCCAATAACTGCTCCCCAGGCCATTGATAAAAAGAGTGATTTACCAAAATTACTTTCTAATGGCTTTAATTCAAGGGTCTCAGCTATCTCAAATACTATTGGAAATAACATCGCTGCCACTGCGTGCTCAGGCATTATAAAAGATAATACAGCTGAAGATAATAAAATACCTACAGATATACGGCGTGGTTTGTGGTCAAAATATGTAATCAACTTATAAGCAAGTCTTGTACCCAAACCGGTTTTATATAAAGAAGCCGCCAGCATTAAAGCACCTAAAATGAAAAAGATAGCGTTATTTCCAAAAGTAGCATATGTCGTTTCCAGACTCATTATGTGTAGAAGTGGTATCAGTGCTATCCCCATTAAACTTGTAATAGCAAGTGGTAAAAAATTAGTTACCCAGAGGGAAAGACTCAATACAAATACAGCTAAGGCCCTCTGACCTTCTACAGATAAATCAGCTGGATTGGGCATCAACAGGAGAGCGAAAAATGAGATAATCCCTATCAGAACAATGATCTTCTTTTTTAAATCCTTAATATGCATAAAAAATATTCACCATATTATCATTTGTTCTTATTTTCTTAAAAACATTTTCATTTATATTAAATAGTCTCATTTTAAACCCTCCATTTATTATATTATTCTAGATGAGAGCAATTTAATCCTCTATTTTTTAAAAAAATATTATATAATCTATAAATCTATTCACTTCCACCTGCTGCTTCTCTAACAGGAATTTGAATTCCAATTAATTCTAAAACCTGTTCTACACATTCTTCAACACTAAGTTTTCTGGTATCAAGAACAAGATCAGGATTTTCAGGTTCTTCATAAGGAGCAGAAATACCAGTAAAATTATCAATCTCACCATTTATAGCCTGTTCATATAATCCTTTAGGATCTCTACGGGCACAGGTTTCAACATCTGCTTTAACATAAATTTCTTTGAAATTATCTTCTCCTGCTCTTTCCCGAGCAAAATCTCTGGCTTCCTGATATGGAGAAATAAATGAAGAAAGTGTTATCATACCTGCATCCTTAAAAAGAGCAGCTACTTCAGAAATCCTACGTATATTTTCATTTCTATCTTCAGGAGAGAATCCAAGGTCACTATTTAAACCATGACGAACATTATCTCCATCAAGTCGATAAACAGCTTTACCATATTCAACTAAGGCTTTTTCCAATTCAATTGCAATAGTAGATTTACCAGAAGCTGAAAGTCCGGTAAACCAGATAACCATACCTTCCTGTCCTAGATTTTCACAACGATCTTCAAATTGTACTTTTCCTTCTGCCCAGGTAATATTTTTTGGTTCTTCAGTATTTTTCATTATTATCACTCCATTATATTTTTAGTTTTTATCTGCCATACCTTTTATAAGTACATCTGATACTTCAGGACGGGTCATTTCCACTGGTGGTCTTTCACCATTGCGCAGAAGTTCTCTTACCTTTGTTCCACTTAAGTAAATGTGATCTTCTGCAGAGTGAGGACAGGTTTTGCCACTGGCCATACCTCCACATTTTTCACAGTAAAATGCATATTCAAATTTAAGAGGTGTTATACCTATTTCTTCATCTTCAAATTCTTCAAAAATTTCCTGTGCATCATAAGTACCATAATAATCTCCAACTCCTGCATGATCTCTACCTACTATAAAATGGGTACATCCATAATTTTTGCGGCAGAGAGCATGAAAAATTGCTTCTCTTGGACCGGCATAATGCATTGCTGCCGGAAAGACAGTCATCATTGTTCTATCCTGAGGATAAAATTCATCTAACACAGTTTCATAACTTTCAATTCTAATATCTGCAGGAATATCACTTGATTTAGTTCTTCCCACAAGTGGACTCAAGAAAAGACCATCTACAATCTCTAAAGATGATTTTTGCAGATATTCATGAGCTCTATGGATTGGGTTTCTGGTTTGAAAAGCAACTACAGTATCCCAACCTTTATTATCTATCATTTTTCTTGTTTCTGCAGGTGTTTTACGATAATCATTAAAATTATCATAATTTACTCTTTTTAAAAGACTTATTTCACCACCTAATAAAACATCTCCTCTTTCATAAACATTAGCTACTCCAGGATGCTCTTTTTCAGTTGTTGTATATACTTCTTTTGCTTCCTTTTTATCATCATATTTATACTTTTCTTCAAGATGTAAAATAGCATATAACTCATCATCTTCTTCAAAATAAAGAGCCACATCTTCACCTTCTTTTAATTGGGAAGCCTGCTCCTGAGCTGCACCTAATACTACTGGAATACTCCAGACAGTACCATCTGCAAGTCTCATATCTTCAACAACACTATTATAATCTTCTTTTCCCATAAATCCTTCTAAAGGACTGAACAAGCCTGTTGCTATATTATCAACTGCTGTCAGCTCATCAAAATCCAGTTTTAAAGCTGGCATCTCAGCTGCTTTTTCCTTTAATTGACGCTTTTTATCTCCTGTAACTATTCGATTAACTAATTTGCCTCCATGTGCTTCTATCACTTTACCACACTCCTTTAACTTTATTTCGCATTTATTATAACACTCTTATAGTACTATTGCAAGTGTAATATACATCCAGTGATGTCATCTACCCTCTCATACTTAAGCAAAAATGATATCCGAGAGGCTAAAATTCCATCACCGGATGTATATTATTACTCAAAAAAAGGGGAAAGGCTATTAATAGACCTCTCTTATTATTAAAATTCCCTTTTCACCTATTTTTATGATATTTACCAGGCTTTTCAATGAAAACTCCTCTAATAATATAATGTAAAATTCCATCACCGGATTTATATTATAAGTTTATTCTAACAGTTTAAATATTTCATTAACCAGCTGTCGGGTATAATCTTCTTTACCACTAATATTAGAAAGAACTGTAATGGTTACTTTTGTTTTTAAACATTATTCTGCTCCTTTCATTTTCCTTCACACAATTGATAATATTACGTAAAATAAAGAGAGAAGCTTTTAGACTCCCCTCTCTTTAAAATATACTCTTACTTATTCTTTTTTCCAGAACCCTAATAATTACTTCTGTCCATAACTATTTAAATAAAATTCACGCATAAAATCTATATCATCCTGACTTAGTTCAACTACTCCTCCAACTGATTGAGCTGCTATTGTAATTTTGGCTGTTTTTTCTATCACCTGACATACTTTAAGAGCATCAGGGAGGTTATCACTAACTCCCACAACTCCATGATTGGCAAGTAATACACCATCTTTATCAGCCAGAGCCTCTACTGCATTTTGGGCAACATCTTCACTACCTGGTAAATCATATTCTGCTACATCTACTGAACCTCCTACAATTTGCACAAGGTCCTCCATTGCTCCAGGTATAGGTTTACGAGCAGCAGCCATTGCTGAAGCATAAATACTGTGAGTATGAACAATAGCTTCGATATCTTCTCTATTTTTATATAAATAGCGGTGAAGATGTTTTTCAGTAGAAGGTTTTTTACGACCATCTACTACTTCACCTGCAAAATCAAGAATAACAACATCTTCAGCTTTCATCTTTTTATAATCAACACCACTGGGCGTAATAGCAAATAAATCTTTACCACTAATTTTTTTACTAATATTACCCCAGGTTCCAACAGTCATAGCTGAGCGATACATTTCTCTTCCTGTTTCTACTACTTCTTTTCTTTCACGATAATATTTCATTTTTTCACCTGCTTTCTTGATTATTTCTTAAAGTCATAATGTTCACCAAGTGCTTCTGGTGGACGTGATCTAATAACTGCTCCCGCAATAACAACCACTGTAATAATATATGGGAACATCTGAATAATTTCATTTGCTATTCCCAGATTTAAACTCTGCAATCTCATCTGAAGGGCATCAGTATAGGAAAATAAAAAACTCGCTCCAAGTCCGCCAAGTGGATTCCACTGTCCAAAAATATTGGCAGCTAAAGCCATATATCCTCTCCCGGCTGACATTCCTGAACTAAATCTGTTAAGATGTCCTAAAGAAAGGTAGGCACCTCCCATTCCAGAAAGAACTCCACTTGTTATTACACTAAAATATTTTATTTTTCTAATATTTATCCCCAAAGTATCTGCAGCTTCTGGATGTTCACCGGTCATCCTTATTCTAAGACCAAGTGGTGTTTTAAAAAGTAAAATCCAGCTTGAGATAACAACAGCCAGCATAATATATACTAAAGGAGATTGTTTACCAAGTAAAGGCCCAACTAATGGTATATCTTTTATAAAAGGTATTCCCCATTCTGGAAGTCCTTTTACCCCCGGGGAAGTTCCTCTTCGATTCCAAATTACCTGCATTAACCAGGCAGTAGCTCCTGAAGCTAAAATATTTACCCCAACTCCAGCCACAACATGATTTGCTTTTAAATCAATTGTAAAAACTGCAAAAATAGCTGCCAGCACTCCTCCAGCAAACATAGCAAATATTAATCCTAACCAGGGATTACCAGTTATAAAAGTCCCAAGTGCTCCTGCAAAAGCCCCACTCAAAATCATACCTTCCAGACCTATATTTATAATTCCTGACCTTTCAGAAAATGTTCCTCCAACTGAAGCCAGGGCAATAGGTACTGCCAGTCTAACTGCTGAAGCTAAAGTATTTAAACTAAAGATGGTATCAATTACTGCATTCATTAGACTTCAACCTCCTTCGTATCTTTTGAACCGGTTATTATATTATATAAGGAAGGAGCTGCTACAAATAAGATTACTAGTCCCTGAACAACAGTCATTAAATCTTTTGGTATTTTCGCAAAAAGCTGCATTGACATTCCTCCAGCTTCTAATGCTCCAAAAAGCAGAGCTGCCAAAAGCACACCCCAGGGCCTATTTTTCCCCATAACAGCTACTGCAATACCTGTAAATCCATAGCCTGGTGAAAAATTTGTAATAAAGCGATGTAATACTCCCATAACTATCATACTACCGGCCAACCCGGCAACTGCTCCACTAATTGCCATAGTAATTACAGTAATTCTTTTAGAATTTATACCACCATATTCAGCAGCTGAAGCATTTTCACCAACTGCTTTGATATCATAGCCTAAAGACGTTCTATTTAATAGATAACTTATTACAATAACAGTAGCAATTCCAACAAAAATAGCCCAGCTCAAGCCAGTATTAGCCATTAATTCTGGAAGCCTGGCCTTTTCAGGAATTTTTGCAGTCTGATCAACAGGACCTGCAGCTTTAAAATAATTTTTTATCAAAAATGTAGTTCCTAAAGTTGCAATATAATTAAACATAATCGTTGTTACAACTTCATGAGCACCTGTTTTAGCTTTTAGATAACCGGGAACAGCAGCCCAGGCTCCTCCTGCTAAAGCTCCAGCTATAATACCGATTGGAATAAGAATTAAAGCCGGTAAACCAGGAAAAATTAAAATAATAATAGTAGTTGCAAAAGCTCCCCAGTAAAGTTGACCTTCTGCTCCAATATTTAAAAGACCACTTTGAAAGCCAATAGCAACAGCCAGTCCTGTAAAAATAAGGGGAATTGTTTTAACCAAAGTTTGAGTAAAATTATAGGTATTACCAAAAGCTCCATTAAAAAGAGTAGTATAAGCTGTTTTTACTGAATATCCGGATATTTTTATCAAAATAGCCCCAATTATAAAGGCAACAACTATCGCAAAAAGTGAATAAATCAAATCTGTCCAGCATGACATATTTTTTATTTTATTTAGTACTTTGTTTTTCATCTATATCCTCCCCTTCATGACCGGCCATCAGGAGACCAAGTTCTTCTCTTGTAAATTTATCAGCCTTATCATTGGCAACAATTTTACCTTCATATAAAACAAGTATCCGGTCACTAAGTTTGGTAATTTCATCTAATTCTGAAGAAATCAATAAAATTGCTTTACCTTCACTCCTCATCTCAAGCAATAAATCATGTATAAATTCTCTGGCTCCAACATCAACTCCTCGAGTAGGTTGAGCTACAACCAATAATTCAGGTTCTCTGGATAGTTCACGACCAAGTACTAATTTTTGTTGATTACCTCCAGAAAGATCACTGGCTGAACTTCTAGAACCAGTAGTTCTAATATCAAAATCCTTAATTATTTTATCACTATATTTAAAAATCCTATCTTTATTTAATATACCATTTTCAGCAAAAGGTTTTTGCCATTCAGAACCTAAAATAATATTTTCGCCTAGATTAAAACCTTTAATCATACCTCTTTTCAATCTATCTGAAGGAATATGAGCTATTCCCAGCTGTCTTCTTTTAGATGTTGAATAATGGGATATATCTTTATCTTTAAAATATATTTTACCAGATTCAAAATTCATAAGACCCATAATTATTTCTTCTAACTCTAACTGCCCATTACCTTCAACACCTGCTACACCAAGAATTTCTCCTTCTCCTACTTTAAAATTAATATTTTTTAAGTTTAAAAAGCTTCGTTCATTATAGGCATTAATACCTTCCAATCCTAAAACATCTTTTCCGCTTTGCATTTCCTTTTTATCTACACTAAAATCTATTTCATGGCCGACCATCATGCGAGCAAGTTCATTTGAATCTGTTTCTTCAGTTTTTAAATCTGCTATTTTCTTACCATCACGTAAAATAGTAATATTATCTGAAATTTCCATAGTTTCTTCTAATTTATGGGTTATGAAAATAATTGTCTTTCCTGCTTCTTTTAGAGTATTTAAAACCTCAAAAAACTCTTCAACTTCCTGGGGAGTTAAAACAGCAGTAGGTTCATCAAGAATCAATATTTCTGCATCACGATATAAAGCTTTGAGTATTTCTACTCGCTGTTGTTCACCAACTGAAAGATCTTCAATTTTAGCTTTAGGATTAATTTTGAAATTATAACGTTCTGCTAGATCTTTAACATCCTTTCTGGCAGCTTTTTTATTTATAAATATATTATTGACTATCGGCTCCTGTCCGGCAATAATATTTTCCGTTACTGAAAGGCGGTTAACTAACATAAAATGCTGATGAATCATTCCTATTCCCAAATTAATTGCCGTAGAAGGTGAGTTAATATCTACTTTTTTTTCATTTATATATATTTCACCATTATCTCTGGTATAAAGTCCAAAAAGTATTTTCATTAAGGTAGATTTACCTGCTCCATTTTCTCCAAGTATCGAATGAATTTCTCCCTTTTTCACACTTAGATCTACTTTATCATTAGCGACTACTTCCCCAAACTTTTTTGTAATATTTTTCATTTTAACTGCATCCATGGCTAATCCCTTCCTTGCAGTAATTTTTATAAACACAGAGGGCTAAAAGCCCTCTGCTGATTTAAATGATTATTTTACATTTTCGATTTTTGCTGGAATATCTACATTTCCACTTACTATATTAGCTTTAACTGCTTCCATTCTCTGAAGTATTTTTTCTGGAAGTAGGCTATCTGTAAAGCCAAGACCACCTTCTTCAACTCCGAGATTATGAATTCCAGCTTCAAACTCATCATTTAATACCTGTTCTACAGCCAGATAAACTGTATTATTTACATATTTCATACCATTTGTTAGTACATGGTCAGGAGCAACATGGCCCTGGTCTGAATCAGAACCTATAGCATAAAAGTCATTTTCCTGAGCTGCCTGAATAACGCCAAGGCCGGAACGACCAGCAGCACCCCAAACTATATCTGCATCTTTTTCATACATAGAAATTGTCATTTCTTTTGCTTTGGCTGGATCTGCCCAATCTCCTACATAAGAATGGAGAACTTTTATATTGGGTTCAATATACTTAGCTCCAGCCATAAAACCAGCTACATTAGCTTCAATAAGAGGAATGTCCATCCCCCCAACAACACCAATAACTTTTTGCGGATTAATCATATCATTTTCAGCACTAGTTGTCATCATTGCCGAAATTGCTCCCATGAGAAAACCTCTTTCTTTTTCTCTATAAACATAAGAAGCAACATTATCATTATTTACAACTGCATCAACTATGGCATATTTTTGATCCGGGAATTGAGAAGAAACTGAACTAAGAGCATCTGCCTGATCAAAGCCAATAGAGATAATTAACTCATATTGACCGGTAGCCGAAAATTGCCTTAGATAATTTTGATATTCAGAAACTGCTCCAGGCTCAGCATAGTTAAAGGTGATACCTAATTCTTCTTCAGCTCTGTTAAGTCCACGATGAGCTGAATCATTAAATGATTGATCTCCAAGACCACCTGTCGCATAAACAACTGCTATTTTGGTTTGAGCCTGACCAATACCAGTAAAAGCAAAAACAACTGTTAAAATTAATAACGGAATAATAATCTTTTTCATTTTATTTCCCCCTTTAATTTATTTTTAAAAGGACTTTAAGAATTTTATTTTCTTTTGCCCTCTTAAAAGCCTTAAGACTATCTTTGAAATCATAAACATCATCTATCATCTTATCTAATGCTAATTCATTATTTTCCATCATCTTCAAGGTAGGTGCAAATGGGCCACAGCGAGAACCAACTATTTCTATTTCATCAACTGCCACTTTACTCATATTAATATCATTTAAATCTGAAGTAGTAGTTTTTAAAACAATCGTTCCCTGAGGTCTAATTAAATCTAAAGCTGTCTGCAGACCGCTACTGCTTCCCGTACATTCAACTACATAATCAGCAGGGCCCTGATAATTTCCTAAAAGATAGGTATCTATCCCTAATTCAGCAACTCTATCCAACTTATTTTGATGTTTTCCAATTAATATCGGATCCTTTTCAGCAGCCCAGAGCACTCGGGCAATAGAATGACCTAATTTACCATCTCCTAAAATAACAACCTCATCAGTCGGTTTAATATGATTTTCTTCAATAATTTCCACTCCTGCTGCCAGAGGTTCTACTAAAACTGCTTCTCTATCACTTATTTCTTCAGGAACAGTATAAATATTTTCCCGAGGTAAAGTCATATATTCTGCAAAAGCTCCATCTCTATCTCTCATCCCAATAGCTTTCATATTACGACAGTGTTTTTCAATACCCATCTCACACATATAACATTCTCCACAGGGAATATTGACAGAGCCTACAACTCTTTGATTTTCTAACTCTCCTTTTGGATCCTTTTCCACAATTCCAACAAATTCATGACCTAAAGTTCCTTCAAATCCTAAATACCCAGCAGTGATTTCTAAATCAGTATTACATATGCCCGCAATTTTTATTTTGATAAGAACTTCATTTTCAGCAGGTTCTGGGACTTTTTTATCAACTAAATCTAATTGATTATCTTCATAAACAAGTGCTTTTATGTTATCACCTCCTAGATATTTTTAACTTCTTTTATTCCCTGTACAAAAGGCTTTTCTATTACTCTCTTTTCAGTTACAATTCCAGTTATATTTTCTGCAGGTGTCACATCAAAAGCTGGATTATAAACATCTATTTCATCTGGGGCAATCTGTACTCCTTGAATATGACTTACTTCCTCCCGGGCTCTTTCTTCAATTTCTATTTCATCACCTGTCTCAATATCTGTATCAATTGTAGAAGTAGGAGCAACCACATAAAAAGGCACATCATGGGTTTTGGCAAGTTCTGATAACATATAAGTTCCTATCTTATTGGCAGTATCACCATTACCAGCGATTCTATCAGCTCCAACCAAAATTAAATCTATCTCACCATCTCTAATTAAAGTTGCAGCTACACTATCTACTATTAAAGTGGCCGGGATATTCTCTTCTACCAATTCAAAAGCAGTAAGTCTTGCCCCCTGAAGTCTGGGTCTAGTTTCATCTGCATATACTTTGATATTTTTTCCTCTCCTGTGAGCTTCACGAATCACTCCCAGGGCAGTTCCATAACCAACAGTAGCCAGAGCTCCAGTATTACAGTGAGTCAAAATTCTAGCTCCCTGGGGAACAACTACTGTATTGCCATTGTGAGCCATTTTCTTATTTATTTCTACATCTTCTTTTGCAATTTTTTCTGCTACTTTGAAAATAATCTCAGTGATTCTTTCTGTACTTAAACTTTTATTTTTTTCAATAAGCTTTTCAATGTTTTTTATGGCCCAGGTTAGATTTACAGCAGTGGGACGAGCCTTGGCTAATTCCTGATTTGCTTCTTTCAATTTTTTCATAAATTCTTCTTTAGATTCATCTTTAAATTCTTCAGCAGCAAGATATACTCCATAAGCACCTGTAGCACCAATAGCAGGAGCTCCCCTTACAACCATATCTGAAATAGCAAATTCTACATCACGATAATTTTCAGCTACATAATAATCAATTTCTCCTGGTAATTTTCTTTGATCAATTAATCTTAACTTACCATCCTTAAATTCCATAGTCTCGTGTTTCATTCCTGATCATCCTTTCTTTTAATTAAATTCTTTTACGATTAATTATAAACCTAAAAGCCTCACTATTAAAATAATCAAGAGAAAAAATCTTTGCTTCTCCTTTCTGGTCATAATGTATTTGTTTCAAAAGGAGAAATATTTTATCTTCCTCAACTTCAAGTTTTTCAGCCAACTCCTTTCCTAAAGTAGTCGGAATTACTTCCGTAAAAGCCCTCTCTATTTTGATACCAAGTTCATCTTCTAGATAATGTAACATAGATTCTTCAGGTATTTTTTCTGGTACTTTATCTGAAAAATTATTAACTGCCAGACTATCTTCACCATAAACAACCAGCTTTTGATTTGCATATCTTTTTCTTTTATATGTTATTATTTTTTCATTATCATTGAGTTTTAAAATATTTTTAAGATCTGAGGAAGGTATCTCAGGTTCTGAAGGTAAGTAGTTTGTTTTGATGTTATAACCGGCAGCTTCCATTATTTCAGTAGGGGATTTTAGAATTTCAAGACCATTTTCCATATGAATAGGTGATCTTTTAAGAAAAGTTCCTTTCCCCTGTATTTTATAGATAATTCCCTCCTGTTTAAATTCTGCCAGAGCTTCTCTAATAGTAATACGACTGACACCAAATTTTTCAACCAGTTTGGGCTCAGATGGAAGTTGATCTCCCGGTTTTAAGTTATTTTCTTCAATATATTCAATAATTTTATTTCTAACTATCTTACTTAAACTTTCCTTTGTTTTATTTAAAGGCAAAATATACCTCCTTTTTTGCACTTGTAATACAACTTACAACTTTTGATTAAATTATAAAATAAATTCAGAAAATTTTCAAATATTTTTAACATATGTCGATGTCATAATACCCTCTCATACTTTAAGTATAAATGTTTACCGAGAGGCTAAAATTCCATCGACATATGTTAAAAATTGCCTGGAAA